>Ga0224495_10002983_pt1 | contig 10663 bp, 11 predicted proteins | sample SF_Jul11_sed_USG_FD_168128 | JGI IMG/M metagenome (GOLD analysis project Ga0224495, IMG submission 168128) | Sediment microbial communities from San Francisco Bay, California, United States - SF_Jul11_sed_USGS_4_1 | ecosystem: Environmental > Aquatic > Marine > Sediment | place: USA: California...
CGGAAGAGCCGACCCTGGAGGATGTGTTCATCGCCCGCACCGGTCGCTCGCTGGCTGAGGATACGCGGAAGTAGCATGAATAACCTCTCCGCCTTGCTGGCCAGCGCGCGCATGCGCCTGATCACCATCAGCCGCTATCCGGGCCAGATCGTGCTGGATATCGCCGTGCCGGTCATCTTCGCGGCGTTGCCGATCATGCTGGGGCGCGCCAGCGGAGAGGCAGCCGCCAGCGCCGCTTTCTCCCGCAACGCCGGCACGCCCAATTACGTAGCCTACATGCTGATCGGGTCCAGCGTGTTCTCCATCGTCTCCATGGCTTTCTGGCACATCGCCTACTGGCTGCGCTGGGAGCAGGAAAGCGGCACCCTGGAGGCGATCTACCTGACTCCCACGCACCGCGCCTGGGTCGCTGGGGGCACGGTGCTGTATAGCTGCCTGCGCTCCCTTGTGGCGGCGTTTGCCGCCTATTTGATCGGGGCATGGGTCTTTGGGATCTCCCCTTTCCAGGGGGAGATGGGCTTGGCGCTGGTCTTCCTGGCAGTGGGACTGGTGCCCGTCTATGGTCTGGCGCTGTTATTCGGGGCGCTGATCCTCAAGGTCAAAGAAGCCAACTCGCTGGTCAGTTTGATGCAGTGGGGGGTGAGCTTTTTGATGGGCGTGTTCTTCCCCATCACAGTCTTCCCGCCCACCTTGAGAGCGATTGCCCTGCTGTTCCCGCCCACCTGGATGACCAACGGCGTGCGCTCGGCGCTGCTGGGGATGGGTTACTTCTTTGGGGAATGGTACTTCGACCTGGCTGTTCTGTGGCTCTTCCTGCTGGTCACTCCGCTGGCGGGTGTTCGCATCTTCTCCTGGGCGGAGCGCAGTCTGAGGCGGAATGAAGGCGTCGGGCAATTTTAACGCTTTTCGGGTGATGGCCTGGAAGGAGTTGACCATCCTGGCGCGCTACCCGGTGGAATTTGTGGCTTCCTTCGGGCGCATTTTCTTGATCGTGGCGATCTTTTCGCTGGCGGGGAAGATGTTCTTCGAGGGGCGTCCCGCCTCGGCAGCCGGCGGCATGGCGGCACCCGCCTCCGGCGTGGTGATCTATGGGTTCGTCTTGTACATGTTTCTGAGCGATACGCTGTGGACGATCGGATATGCGGTGCGCCAGGAGCAGTTGCAGGGCACGCTGGAGCAGCTCTATCTCACGCCGGTGAGCAAGCTCATCAGCCTGGTGGCGCGCGTGACCAACACCCTGGTCTGGAACGGGATGCTCACCCTGGCGGCTGCGGCGCTGATGGTAGCGATCATCGGGCGATCCCCGGTGCAGAATCCCTGGCTGGGGGCGTACCTGCTGATCATGGCGCTGGCGGGTACGTTTGGAGTGGGATTTGCCTTTGCGGCGCTCTCGCTGCGCTTGAGGGAGACCGCCCAGACGGTGGCAAACTTCCTCCAGTTCGGCCTGATGATCCTGTGTGCCAATTTCTTCCCGTTCTCGGCGCTGCCGCCCTGGGTGGTGAATATCTCGCGGCTCATCCCGCTGGCATATGGTGTAGATGCCTTCCGCTCTACGTTGATGGGCTACCCGCAGGGGTTCCCGGAGCTGGCACCCATCCAGGCGGAGGTGGTGATCGTCACGCTGTTTGGCGTGGGCATGCCCCTGCTGGGATACTGGCTGTACCGGCGGGCCGAGCTGCATGCCCGCCAGCAGGGCAGCCTGTCGATGTATTAGCCCGCGACCAATCGTGTACAATTGCGTATGTAATGATGCAATGCTCCTCTGGAGCGAGACCCTGCAGGTGCTGGAGACCTACACGGTCTCGCTCCAAGGACTGCTTTTATTCTCACCCCCTCCCCCGACCCCTCCCCCGCGAGCGGGGGAGGGGAGAACGACCCGAAAATGGGTGTGCGCTGGGGGCGCAGCCCCCAGCGCACACCCATTTTCGGGGATTTTTAAGAGATGGGAGAATAGGCACGATTATCTTTAGAAAGGATGAATCTGCTATGAACCGTTTTCTGATCCGTTGGGCAATTAATGCCATCGCTCTATACGTCGCCGTGGCCCTTGTGCCAGGCATCACCCCGCAGAACGAAAACTGGGTGTCTTATATCTGGATGGCTTTGGTTTTCGGTGTGGTAAACGCCCTGCTCAATCCGCTGCTGAAGCTGCTGACCTGCCCGCTGATCTTGCTCACCCTGGGGTTGTTTACCCTGGTGATCAATACCTTCCTGTTCTGGCTGGCGGGTGAGCTCGGTCAGGCATTTGGAGCGGGTTTCACGGTCGATACCATCTGGTCGGCGTTCCTGGGCTCGATCGTCGTCAGCCTGGTTTCGATCGTGCTCAGCCTGGTGTTCAAGGATGAGCGCAAAGTGGCGTAGGGAGCCGGTTATAGATCTGTTGCTGACAAAGGTCTAACCAGATTCTAAGCATTTTGTTGTTGACTTTCAACTGGACTCCGCTTATACTGAACAATGACGGAGGAACCGGAATGAGGGATGCTCCCGCAAGCAGATACAACGATTACCAGAAAAGCACGCGAGAAAACGCGCGTGCTTTTTTATTTAAAATCCTCTCTGAAAGTCCGAGAGGATCCATTTTCGGTTAGATCCTAAATCTATTGAAAGGAGACTGCGCGAATGGACTACGGCATGATCGGTAAAATCGAGAAAGCCAAACGATACGCTGGACAACGTGACCGGATACACATTGAATCGCTTTCCGTGACCTTTGAAGGGGAAAATAATCCCCATACGGTTCGGTTAGAGAATGGCGTCTGGCAATGTGATTGCGATTTCTTCCAGACGCGCGGGCGCTGCAGTCATACCATGGCGTTAGAGATCATCCTGGATGGGATGCTCCCCGAGACGGTATTTAACACCTGACTCAGCGCTCGATCAGCGATGCAGTGAAAAAAACAAGCCCCGCTCTGGGGCTTGTTGGTTTAATGGGGGATTTGCGAGTAGGCGCATTGCAAGATTTCGGCGACCTCGGGTCGCGTGAACCAGTCCGGCAGGGGAATGCCTTTGGCGAGGTATTCCTGGCGCACCTGCGTGCCGGAGATCGAGAAGACCCGCTCGCCTTCCCGGACTCTGTCTGCCTGCTCATAACGGTCTTCGTCAGCCAGGTACACCAGCTCTTTAAATTCGACGGGCTGAACGCCAATCTCGGCGGAGTATTGCTCGATCAAAAGCTGGGCTTCGTAGGGTCCGTAGAACGACTCACCGCGGCAATCTTTGCCGGGTCCGGCATGGTCGCGGCCGACGATGAAATGAGTGGCTCCATAATTGCGTCGAATGATGGCGTGCCAGAGCGCTTCGCGCGGCCCAGCCAGGCGCATTGCCAGGGGCAACAGGCTGAGCAGAGTGCGCCCCGGTTCGTAATATTTTTCCACCAGCACCTGGTAGATCTGGATGCGTGTCAGGTAATCCACATCTCCCGGCTTGGTCAGCCCTACGACTGGTTGCAGCAGCAGGCTGCCGTTCACGGCTTGCGCCGCGCGCTTGGTAAGCTCTTCGTGGATACGGTGCATGGGGTTGCGCGTCTGGAAGGCAACTACGTTGGCGTTGCCCATCCTCTCGAGACTCAGGCGCACCTGAGCGGGGGTTTGGCGCAGCTCCGGGTGATCGGCGTGGTTGGGGAGATCGATGACCTTCAGCTCACCTGAGAGGTACAGCTTTCCCCACCCTGCCATCTCCTGGATGAGCGGGTGGCTGGGATCGGTGGTGCCCAGGACCAGGCGGGCCTCTCGCTGCGGGTCATAGGGGTAGACTTCTTCAATGTGCAGGATAGCCAGGCTGTGGTGGTGAGCGTCGGTCAACGTGATCGACTCGCAGCCCTTCGGAAGTGCGGCTGCGTCGATGGGCAGGGTAATCGGGATGGGGAACAGCACCCCACGCTCCAGGCGCATCTCGGTCAAGACGCGATCGTAGTCTCTTTTTCCCATGAAGCGGTCTAAAGGGGAGAAAGCGCCTGTTGCCAGCAGCTCCAGATCGCACAGGGAGCGGGGAGAGATCGGAATCGCTGGCAGGCGCTTAGATGCCTCGAACAGATCCAGGCGCTCTTCGTCAGAGGGAAGGAGATCGACAAGCTGCCCTCCATATGGAGGGATCAAGCAAGGCTTGAATGCGAGGGCTGTCATGCTGGTGTGGTGCGTTCTAGAATTCCAAATCCCGCCCAGAACGCTTCTCACTTTTGACGGAATCTGATGGAATGGCAATTTATTATAACGAATTTTGAAATGTTTTGCAAGTTTCGGAAATCAGGTTATAATATAGGTTGGTTTGGCGTTTTTTGGGGGTGGTAATCAATTGGTACAAATAATCGTGCATGCTGTCCGTATCCTGAGAAGGAGGTGTCACCATCGCAGTCGACCGGATAAATCCCCAGAGTTCTACCTTTCGTCCAACAATTAAATAGCCCGATCTAACCCATTTTAAGGAGAGAAGGAAATGGTCTCAGCGAAAAAAGTTTGGGCGCTTTTTAGCGCACTCCTCGTCATGGTAATGCTTCTCTCAGCCTGCGCGCCACAACCAGCGGCTGAGCCAGAGGTGAGGATAACCGAAGTTGTCAAGGTAGTCACAGAGACCGTCATCGAGCAGGTGGTGGAGACGGTGGTCGTCACCCAGGCACCCGAAGAGGAAAAGCCAACGGGCAGGCTGGTCGTGGGCGTATCAACTCAACCCAATACGCTCGATATGCCCATCACCGCAGAAATGCAATCCCGAAATTCCGCTCATGCAGTATTTGATTCGCTCCTGTGGATCAACGATGATGGAGAAATTGAGCCGGCCCTGGCCGAGAGCTATGAAGTGACCGATGATGGTCTCGAGTACACCTTCCACCTACGCCAGGGTGTGACCTTCCACAACGGCGAGCCCTTCAACGCCGATTCGGTGGTCTTCTCCTGGAATCGCTACATCAGCCCGGACCTGGAATGGAGCGAGCGCTGGGCGATGGCGGATAATGTGGAGAAGATCGACGATTACACCGTCAAGATCACCACCAATGAGCCCAAGCCGCTCCTGCTGCGCACCATTGCCACCAGCTGGGCGATGGTCCCTCCCAAGTACTTCGAGGAAGTGGGCGACGTACAGTTTGGGCAGTCGCCGGTCGGCACCGGACCGTTCATGTTCGTGGAATGGGTGCAGGGCGATCACGTCACCTTGAAAGCCAACCCGAATTACTGGCGGGAGGGTTATCCCAAGTTGGAAGAAATCGTCTTCCGCCCCATCCCCGAGTCGGCCACCCGCGTGGCAGCCATCCAGACCGGCGAAGTGGATATCGTCGGGCGGTTGAGCTCCGAGGAAGCTCAGAGCCTGTTGGGGGTTCCCGGCGTTCAGGTGATCAGCTATCCGGTCTCCCGCGTGTATTACATTGCCTTCAATAATATAACCACCGGCGTGGGAGCGCCCACCGAAGATCCCAAGGTGCGGCAGGCGATGAATTATGCCGTGGATGTTCAGGCGATCATCGATTCGCTGTTCTCTGGCTATGCCAAGCGTTCCACTGGCTACGTCGCTACCGGCGAGTTGGGGTATGGTGTAGTCGAGCCCTTTGAGTACGACCCTGAGAAAGCCAAGGCGCTCCTGGCAGAAGCTGGTTACCCGAATGGCTTCACCATGGATTTCGCCTGCCCGGCGGGCGCTTACACGCACTTCGAAGAGGTGTGCGAGGCGATCCAGGGCTATCTGACCGAGGTCGGCATCGAGACCAACCTGGAGATCATGGAATCGGCTCACTACTGGGACCTGGAAGGCGCCCAGGAGCTGCCTCCTCTGTTCGGGGATAGCTGGTCGGAGACCAGCGGTGAAGCCTACAACCGCATGGCTGGCGCGCTGCTGGCTCAGGGTTACTCTTCATGGAAGGACGACCAGATCATCAGCATGCTGAACCAGATCAGCACCACGATCGATACGGATGCACGCAAGAAGCTGTATGAAGATCTCCAGAAGTACATGGTGGAGAATCCACCCTTCATTTACCTGTACGAGCCGATGGCGTTCGAGGCCATCCGCGATCATGTCCAGGACTACAGGCCGCGCAGTGCGGAACAATACTACCTCTTCTACACGCGCACGGTAAAAGAAGAATAACCCCCTTGCGGGGCTCATTGATTAATCCCCTCTCTCTCCCCTGAAGGGGAGAGAGAGGGTTCGCCAATCTGGTTGAAATCCAACGAGTCGTCCCATGCAACGATACCTGGTTTCCCGATTGATACAGTCTATAGCGATCTTGTTTGGTGTGCTGGTATTGGTCTTCTTCATGGTGCGGGTGACGGGGGATCCAGCCACGATTATGATGCCCCGCGAGGCCAGCCCGGAGAGCATCGAGGCTTTCCGCCATAAGATGGGGTTTGACCGCCCCGTGATCGTCCAGTTCTGGGATTTCCTGACACACGCCGTGGTAGGAGATTTTGGTAACTCCCTGCACTTCAAAATCCCAGCCTTGCCGCTGATTTTGGAACGCTTGCCGGCTACCGTGCAGCTTGCTGCAGGTGGTATGCTCCTGGCGCTGGTGGTCGCCATCCCCCTGGGGCTTGTGGGCGGTTCCACGCCCGGCAGCGTGTGGGACGGCATCGGGCGCCTGATCGGGTTGCTGGGGCAGAGCATTCCCAACTTCTGGCTGGCGCTGGTCTTGATCTTCTTCTTTGCCGTCCGGCTGAGGCTGTTACCATCTTTTGGGAGGGATGAGCTGCGCTCGATGATCTTGCCCTGCTTCGTGTTGGGCTTGCCCACCATGGGCTCGCTGGTACGGCTGACCCGCTCGGCAGTGCTGGAGATCCGCGGCGAGGATTACGTGCGCACCGCTTATAGCAAAGGGTTGCGCCCGAACCTCATTTATGTACGGCACATCCTGCGCAACGCCGCCATCCCCCTGGTGAGCGTGATCGGTGTGCAGTTTGGGTATATGCTGGGCGGATCTATTTACATCGAAACGATTTTCTCCTGGCCGGGCATGGGTCAGATGATCGAGCAGGCTATTGGCTGGCGAGACTATCCCCTGGTGCAGGCGATCGCCTTTTTAACCAGCGTGATCGTCGTCGTACTGAACCTGTTCACCGATATGGCCTATGCCCTGATCGACCCCAGGATTCGCTATGGGAGATAGACCGGTGACAAACACACCTGCCAGCGCCAACCAGATTTCGGTTTCGGGCACCGGCCTGCGGGTCGACGAGGCGCGCCGCGGATGGCGCCACCAATTGGTGTACATCGGGCGGCTGCTCTGGCGTGATAAATCCGGGGTCATCGGGTTGGTGCTCTTTCTGACGTTAGTGTTTTCGGCCGTCTTCGCCCCCTGGATTTCTCCCCATGACCCCCTGTCGCAGCACCTGAGCGAGAGCAAGCTGCCGCCAGCCTGGACAGAGGGCGGTGATTGGAAATACCCCCTGGGTACCGATAACCTGGGCCGCGACCTGCTCAGCCGGATCATTTACGGCAGCCGGGTTTCGCTGACGGTCGGCCTTGTGGGCGTGGTGATTGCCTGCGGCCTAGGCATGTTGATCGGTCTTGTCTCCGGCTATGCAGGCGGGCGGGTGGACGCTGCCATCTCCGGCTTCGTCAACCTGATCCTGGCATTGCCCTACCTGTTGTTTGTGGTCTTCATCGCCTCGATCTTGGGACGCAGCCTGATCAACGTGATCATGATTTTCGGCATCACCGATTCACCCATCTTCGCGCGCACCACGCGTGGAGAAGTCTTGCGCCTGCGCGAGGCAGGGTACGTTGAATCGGCAATGGCCATAGGGGCGGGGGGCTGGAAGATTTTGTTCGACCATATCCTGCCCAATCTGATCGGGCCATTGATCACCGTGGCTACATTTACCATGTCGGCGATGATCTTCTATGAAGCCGGCCTCGGCTTCCTGGGTTTGAGCGTGCCGCCGAGCGTCCCAAGCTGGGGGAACATGCTCTCCAGCGGTCGAAAATACCTGACCACAGCACCCTGGATCGCGGGGTTCCCTGGATTGGCGATTATGTTCGCTTCTCTGGGCATGAACCTGCTGGGTGACTGGCTGCGCGACGTGCTGGATCCTCGCCTGCGCAGGGTGAAGAAGTGAGAGGAGCTCATCACAGTGGATAACGTCACGCCGCTTTTAGAAGTGAAGGACCTTGTCACCCAGTTTAACACCCTGGATGGTGCGGTGCATGCGGTTAACGGCGTTTCATTCATCATCGACGAAGGGGAGACGCTGGCGATTGTAGGGGAAAGCGGGTGTGGTAAGAGCGTGACCATGCTGTCGTTGATGGGCTTGATTCCGCAGCCCCCCGGTAAGATCGTCAATGGGCAGGCGTTATATTTTGATGGATCCACACAGCGCGACCTGCTGGCCCTCTCCAAAGAGGAGTTGCGTCAGGTGCGCGGCCGTGAGATCGGCATGGTTTTTCAGGACCCGCTGACTTCGCTGAACCCGGTCATGACCATCGGTCAGCAGATCTCCGAGTCGCTGGTCGAGCACATGCGTATGTCGAGCGCAGAAGCGTACCAGCGCACCCTCAAGCTGCTCGAGTATGTGGACATCCCGGACCCGCAAAAGCGCTACGGCAATTATCCGCACCAGTTTTCCGGTGGGATGCGCCAGCGGGTGATGATCGCCATCGCCATCGCCTGCATGCCGAAGATTTTGATCGCCGACGAGCCGACCACCGCCCTGGACGTCACCGTGCAGGCGCAAATCGTCGAGCTGGTTGCGCAGATGCGCGCAGAACTGAAGATGGCGGTGATCTGGATCACGCACGATCTGGGCGTGGTGGCTGGCATCGCTGACCGGGTGATGGTCATGTATGGCGGGCATGTTGCTGAACGCGCCTACGTGGATGATCTGTACAAGCACCCGAAGCATCCTTATACCGTTGGCCTTTTGGGCGCTCTACCGCGCATGGATGAAGACACCGCTCGCCGGCTGGTGAGCATCGAAGGCAGCCCGCCCGACCTATATAAGCAGCCAACCCATTGCCAGTTTGCCTACCGTTGTCCCTTTGCCTTTGACCGCTGTTGGGCAGAGATACCGCCTTTGATCACCGTGGGATACCGCCATAAATTGGCTTGCTTTTATGATATCGATCAAGGGAGGCCGCGCGATGTCGCCTAACGGGAAAGTGGTTGTACGGGTTGAAGACTTACGGAAGCATTTCCCCATCCATCGCGGCATGATCATCTCCCGCCAGGTTGGCGCAGTCAAGGCGGTGGACGGGGTCTCGTTCAATATCCATGAGGGCGAGACGCTGGGGTTGGTTGGGGAGAGCGGCTGTGGCAAGTCAACGACTGGCAGGGCGATCTTGCAGATCCAAAGACCCACTTCGGGAAGGGTATTCTTCGAAGACATCGAGCTGACTTCGTTGAAATCCGAAGCACTGCGTCCCCTCCGCCAAAAGATGCAGATGATCTTTCAAGACCCGTACTCCTCGCTCAACCCACGGCATACGATCGGTAAGATCGTGGGCGAGCCGATGGTGGTCCACAAGGTCGGCAACGAGCAAGAAATCAACCAGCGGGTGTTCGAGCTGCTCGACCTGGTCGGCTTGAAGGAGATGCACGTCCGGCGGTTTCCACACGAATTCTCGGGCGGGCAACGACAGCGGATAGGGATCGCCCGGGCGCTGGCGCTCAACCCCAAATTCATCGTCTGCGATGAGCCCATCTCCGCCCTGGATGTGTCCATCCAGGCGCAGGTGGTCAACCTGCTGGAAGACCTGCAAAAGCAGTTTCAGCTCACCTACCTGTTTATTGCTCATGACTTGAGCATGGTCAAGCACATCTCGCATCGCGTGGCGGTCATGTACCTGGGCAAGATTGTCGAGCTGGCCGACCGGAAGACCCTTTTCTCCGAGCCGCTCCACCCGTATACAAAAGCCTTGATCTCGGCTGTGCCCACCCCCAATCCGGAGCTCGAGCGCAAGCGGCGCAGGATCATCCTGGAGGGGGAAGTGCCCAGCCCGGCGAACCCGCCAAAAGGCTGTGTATTCAGCACGCGCTGCCCGGTGGCGGAGCCCATCTGCTCTCAGATAGAGCCTGCCTACCTCGAGGTCGCTCCGCGTCATTCTGTAGCCTGCCATCTCGTCAAGCCAATCGCCGAAGAGCCCAAAGTGACTTAGCCCATCTTTATGACCTCCTCACCTCCACCCGTCGCATCCAACAAAGATCATACTCCCGAGGGGGGACCTGCGCCTGATCCGCCTGAAGCGGAACCCGTCTGGACTTACCGCGGTTACCGACTGCGCTCCAGCGAATTCACAACCGCCATGGTGCACTTCTTCCGGGCAGAGGTGCAGCGTGCCAACGTCTGGAGGCAGCGCCTGGATACCACCACCAATTGGGCAGTGGTCACCACGGGCGCGGCGATTGCACTGGCTTTTAATAAGGATGTGCACCACAGCGTGATCCTGTTGAATGTGTTGTTGATCACACTGTTTCTCTATACCGAAGCCAGGCGTTATCGCTATTTCGAGCTATGGAGTTATCGCATCCGCCTGATCGAAACCGATTTCTACGCCCCCATGCTGGTACCTCCTTTCCATCCCTCCCCGGACTGGGCGGAAAGCCTGGCTGAGAACTTGCTGCATCCCAGCTTCCCGATCTCGATGTGGGAGGCTTTTGGCAGGCGCTACCGGAGAAACTACCTGTGGATCTATTTGATCCTGTCCCTGGCCTGGATCGCAAAAATATTGCCGTTTACCACCG
>Ga0224495_10002985_pt1 | contig 10656 bp, 9 predicted proteins | sample SF_Jul11_sed_USG_FD_168128 | JGI IMG/M metagenome (GOLD analysis project Ga0224495, IMG submission 168128) | Sediment microbial communities from San Francisco Bay, California, United States - SF_Jul11_sed_USGS_4_1 | ecosystem: Environmental > Aquatic > Marine > Sediment | place: USA: California...
CGTCTGCAATTTTACTCCTGTGGCGCGGCATAACTACCGGGTGGGTGTACCCGCAGGGGGCTACTGGAGGGAGGTATTGAACAGCGACGCGCATGAATACGGCGGGAGCGGCCACGGCAACCTCGGGGGCGTTGAGGCGACCCCGGTGCCGTATCATGGCAGATATTATTCGCTTTCTTTGATTTTGCCTCCACTCGGCATTCTTTTTTTCAGGCGCGCGGGTTTTAAAGAGTAGATGCCGGCTCAGGGCATTGCGGATTTGCAAATCTCGGCGGATTTCGCGGAAAATTGCGGGGCGGAAGAAATCAGATACATGAAGGCAGATTCGGCTAAAAAGGATTCTTTGCTATGAACAGCGTTATTCTCAGAAATGAAATTCAGGAAAAGATTAATGAGATCAAAGAAGCGGATATTCTCGTCGGCATCCCCAGCTACAATAATGCGCGGACCATAGGCCATGTTGTAAAGGCCGTCCATGCAGGGCTGTCAAAGTATTTCCCCGATAAAAAAGCGGTGATTATAAACTCGGACGGCGGCTCTTCCGACGGCACCATGGATGTGGTGCAGGGCGCGACGATCGAGGATTACAAGTCCATTCTCGTGCAGCACAGGGTCGAGCCTGTTTTTACCATCGCCACCCCGTACCAGGGAATTCCCGGCAAAGGGAGCGCGTTCAGGACTATTTTTGAAATTGCGGCTGCCCTGAATGTAAAGGCATGCGCAGTGGTCGACTCCGACCTGAGGAGCATTACCCCCGAATGGGTAGAACTCCTTATCAAGCCGGTGCTGGAACGCGATTTTGACTATGTACTTCCCTTGTACCACAGGCATAAGTACGACGGGACCATAACGAACAGTATAATTTATCCCTTGACCAGGGCGTTGTACGGCAGGCAGGTGAGGCAGCCGATAGGGGGAGATTTTGGTTTCTCCGGCAAACTGGCAAAATTTTACCTGACGAAAGATGTATGGGAAAGCGATGTCGCGAAATACGGAATCGACATATGGATGACCACTACCGCCATCGCCAATAACTTTAAAGTCTGCCAGTCATTTCTGGGCGCGAAGATTCACGATGCGAAAGACCCGGGCGCTGATCTGAGCGCCATGCTCTATCAGGTGGTGGGCGCAACCTTTGACCTGATGGAAGAATACCCGGGCGTCTGGAAAAAGGTAAAAGCCTCCGAGCCGGTTGCGACGTTCGGGTTCCAGTACGCGGTTGGACTTGAACCGGTGAATGTAAATATCGACAGGATGATAGAAAAATTCAGACTGGGCGTGAAAGAACTGATAAAGATTTGGGAAGGGTTCATCTCAAGGGATATTGCTGCTTTCCTGAGGAGGAGTGAGGATTTGCAGAAGGAGTCCTTTCACATTCCTGATGAAGTATGGGCGGAGATTGTCTGCAGCTTCGCGATCGCATCGCACAGGAAGATAATGAACAGAGAGCATCTCCTCAAATCACTTACGCCGCTGTATATCGGGAAGACAGCCTCGTTTGTAATAGAGACAAGGGAGAGCGATGCGCAGCAGGTTGATCAGAAGATCGAGCAGCTATGCAGGGTATTCGAGAACATCAAGCTTTTTCTGAACGTAAACTGGCGATAATGAAAGGGGATGGTTATGGATTTTTTTCAGAAAGTCATAATTGAACCATCTGAAAGGCTGCTTGAAAGTATTCTTCAGTTTTTGCCGAATTTTTTCTCAGCGCTGCTCATTTTGTTTCTTGGCATTCTGCTGGGGAAGGTTTTAAAAAGCGTCTTTGCAAGGCTTTTCAGGGCGGTCGGACTGGACAGGTTCTTTGAAAGGACCGGCACTGCTGAGCTCATGAAAAAAAGGGGGCTGAAAGATCCGGCCTCTGTTGTGCTTTCAAAGCTTGTCGGATGGATTACTGTTTTCATCTTCGCTGTCGCGGCGATGAAAACACTGGAAGTGCCGGCGGTGGAAAGGATCCTTGAGAGCTTCATCCTCTATCTTCCGAATTTTTTCGTCTCCCTGCTGATACTCTTCCTGGGCTATATGCTGAGCAACTTTTTCGCCCGCGCAGCCCTTATCGCTTCAGTGAACGCGGGACTCCGCATGTCAGGCCTGATCGGGAAAACCGTGAAATTCACGGTGCTTGTCCTTGCCGGCACAATGGCGCTGGAGCAGCTCGGCATCGGCAGGGAGACGATTGTCATCTCCTTTACGATACTCTTCGGCGGGGTCGTGCTCGCGCTTTCTCTTGCGCTCGGGCTTGGCGGAAAGGATATCGCAAGGGAATTTCTTGAAAAAAAGCTGCGGGGCGAAGATAAAAAGGATGAGTTTGAGCATCTCTGACCCCTTAAGGTGCGCGCATGCCTTTTTTCCCGGTCGAACCTCATGCACTGTCCGGGTCAAGCCCGAAACAATAAAATCCCGGAGAGTTAGTGAAGACTCCCTGCGGCAATACCACGGGGAATATCGCCCGCTATCCATTTAATCCGCATTATTCATAAAATGTTGTATTCCAAAGTCAGGAGAAGGCATCGTCGCTTTTATCCGCCGAGGAGGACATTCCCGCTTTGCTGCGGGGCATTTTCCTCCTGATATTCTTAGAAACAGTCTGTCGGACTATCGGAAAATGAAACCGCTCTCAATGCCTTCTCCTTCCTTGTTGCTTGATTACCAACAGAAAGATTCATGAATAAAATGGGTTATAAAATCTCCTGCCCGGACATAGGACACTGGTTGGGGGACGTCCGCTTTTATACTCAGGGTAAGACGATCATAAAAAGGCTGATCGGCCCTGAGGAAGGAGAGGACATGGAAGACGGATTGATTACAGGCGGGATTTTAATGCTGCTGCTGGTGATGATCGCGGTGAATTTTCTGCAGATCATCAAAGGGATCAGGGACTGGTACCGGATAACCAACTATCTGGCGTTCAGGACAAGCCTGACAGTGGCAGAACTGCAGAGGATGAGGGAAAGCAGGCGTCTGCAGGCGCACAACAGATGATCTGACGGAGGCGCCCCCGGCCGGTTCGACCCTGCGCACCTGTTCCCTCCGGTTGCGGCAAGCGCTTCCAGGTGCGGTGCGCGATTTTTCAGAAGGAATACTGCATCCCCAGCAGCCAGCTGTTGTCATTTTTCCTGACGTCCCGGGGAGGATGGCTGTCATGTTCAAAAATATTGGTGAGCTTCAGCGCCCATCCTGCTCCGAGGGCAGAAGATACTCCTGCTTCGTTTCGGAGCTTGTATCTCCCGATATGGTCAAGGTTCGGATAGACGATGAGATGCTCCGAGAATGATACGGCATCCCAGAGCCTGTAACTGAAGATGCCCGCGAAACGGCCTGAGAGATACTGATTGTCGTCCGCCTCTCTGAAGTCATCCGAGACAAACGAGAGGCCGGCTTCGGCAGAGAGGGTCTTGACCGGATCTTCCCATATCTGGTAGCCGGCACCCGGTCCGACTATGGCGCGCAGCGACAGGTCCTTGAACTTGTCGTTCAGCAGCTCAATGCTGAGATAGCCGAAGAAAGCCTTTGTAAAGAAATAGTCGTATTTTAAAGCGCCATAGGTGTTGCGGGTCGTCATAACACCATCTTCTTTCGCGTAATTGAAGAGAAAACGAAAGCTGATTCTGTCGTCAATCCCGCGCCTTGTGGCCTCTGCACCAAGGCTTATGCCGGAACTCGAGGTGTTGCCTGTCTTCGCATTGGCGCCAAGGGTAACGCTCCCTTTCCAGACGGGCCGTTCTTCAGACGGGGCATTGATGGCGGCCACATTGCCCCAGTCGATCGTGGTTTTTCCCCTCGCTTCAGTCGACTCAATATACATGCTTCCGCTTTCATCGGTGTCGATCTTCCCCTTCAGGACCTCGCCGTCTGACAACTTCACGACAGCGTCATTTCTCATGAATATCCGTTTGATCTTCGGCTTCTGTATTTTTATCGGTTCCGAATACCCGGTTTTCAGCGTCAGGGTGCCCTCTGTCATTTCCGTGATCGTACCGGAGAGCCTGTCGCCGTTTTCGAGTATGAGTTCATCTGCTGAGGCGGTGCTGTTGAAAACAAAGAGGAGAACTGACAGGGAAAAAGAAATTCCCGTTATAACTTTGTCCCTTAATGGCATTGAAACACCTCCCTCTTTTGTCTGCAGCCGCTTTTTCCCTGACACAGGGGATTGGACTGCAGGGGCAACAATGAGTGCAGCAGAAACAGTGAAGAAAAATGTGCCGTGCCTTTTCCATGACATCACTTTCCGGTGTCCCGCCTGCCATAACCCGATAGGTACTGTCTATCACATATCCAATTGACTGTCAAATCGCGGCATGCGAAATGGGACCGGCCTTCCGCTGAACACACGGGACAGGAACAGGGAAGGAAAACCCCCGCAGATTGCAAAGTGCGGCAAAAGCCTGTAGATTTAAAAAGTATGAACTGTCTTGATGCTCAGTCCCGGGAAGGGAGAGTCAGACGGGCATTATTTATTAGGTTCTCTTATACCCATGGGAGCGGAGAAATTACTGCGCCTCCGAAACTTTCATGCTGACCCGGCGCGGTTTCCTGCAGCTCTCCGGAGCCGCAGGCTTTTCCCTTCTGCTGAATGGCTGCAGCGCGAAAAGCCTGCCGCTGAGCGCGATTGATCCGGATGAATCCCGCCTGCGCGACATGCCGTTTCTCGGGCTTGCCGAATCGCTTACCGAAGAATATGACTATGAGGCTGTTGTGGAGGGGAAGGTCCCCGATGGCCTGAGGGGCGTGCTCTACAGGAATGGCCCGGCACTCTTCGACAGGGGTGGATTGCGAAAGCGGGCCATCCAGGACGGAGACGGCATGGTCCAGGCGTTCTTTTTTCATGACAAGGGCGTCCGTTTCAGGAATAAATTCGTAAGGACGGAAAAATACGTCGAAGAGTCGGCTGCAGGGAGATTTCTGTATCCGTCATGGTCGACACAGGCGCCCGGAGGTTTCTGGGCAAATTTCTGGGCGGGGGACAAAATGAAGAGCCAGGCGGCAGTGAATGTGTTTCTGAGGAACGGCAGGCTCATCGCGTTCGATGAATCGAACCTGCCCTATGAACTGGACCCTGTGACCCTCGAGACAAAAGGGAGCACCACACTCGGCCTGCCGGAGGGAACGGTCGTCTATTCGGCGCATCCGAAGATCGATCCCCGGAACGGGGAGTGGCTGCATTTCGGACTTCACTACGGAAGGAGAGCGACACTCCATATTACTGTGTTTGACAGAAAAGGGGCCCTGATCCGGCATCAGAAGGTGCCGCTGCCCCGGTACGTCTATTTCCACGATTTCTTCGTCTCCGGCAGGCACCTGATCTTCCATCTGCACCCGGTAAAAATAGACCTCCCGGATTTTCTTCTCGGCAGGAGAAGTCTTGCCGAATCCCTCCGCTGGAAGCCGGAAGAAGGAGATCTGCTTTTGGTCGCGGACCGCTATGGGGCAGCTGAACCGGTCAGCCTGGCGGTCGCCCCGTCATTTATGTGGCATTCCATAAATGCATACGAACAGAACAATGAGATCATTGCGGATTTTATCGGCTATGAGACACCGGATCATTTCATCGGCCCGGATCCGGTAATCTTTGCGGTCATGGCAGGCAGGAGAGGCCGGAACACTTCAAAGGGAGAACTCAGGCGATATGTCATCAGCCTTCCTGAAAAAAAGGTGAGACAGGAAATCATCGGGAAGGGCGGTTACGAATGGCCGGTCATTAATGAAGCATACCGCTGCGGCAGGTACCGTATCGGCTATTGCGCAAAAAGCAGGGGGGATGATTTTTTCTGGTCAGGCATAACAAGATTCGATGCGTCGACATACGGCTCCGAAACCTGTTTTTTTGAAGAGGGGCTCTATTGCGGCGAACCGGTATTTGCGGGAAGGCCGGATTTCCGGTATTCGCCCGATGCTTCCCGGGAACGGGGCTGGCTGCTCACAGAGGTCTACGACAGTCATACACGGAAAAGCTTTCTGTCAATTTTTTCCGCGGAAGATGTTTCCGGTGGTCCCGTCGCGAATGTATATCTGCAGCACCATGTCCCCTTCAGCTACCATGGCCACTGGTATGGGGGGTCGTAAACGTGCAGGCAAAATGCCCTTCCTTGCCGCCGTCTGGCTGAGGCATTTGCGGCTCAGTCCTTGCAGGGACGGCTCAGCATTAAATGCAGAGGCATTAATTTATATTGTTAAACATATTGACAATTATAATGAACTTATTCTATAAAATCAGCAAGGTCGAATTTTTCGTAGAGAGGGGACGGGAAACGGCTTGCCATTCAAGAGAGACTGCAGATGGGTTGCCTCAGCAAAATTCTGCCCCGCGCTTTTTTTGTTTCCTGTCGGGGGGATCAGGGAAACAATATGAAGACAGATGCCAGGTCCGAGAAAAAGCCTCCGATTATATTATCGATGCAGGACATTATTGATGTTGTAGGCGACGGGATAAGCGTTCAGGACACACAGTTCAGAATCCTGTATCAGAATCATATCCATAAGGCCCTCGAGGGAGATCATGTGGGAGAATATTGCTACAAGGCCTATGAGCGGAGGGAACAGGTGTGTGATCGGTGTCATCTTGCCCGGTCGTTCCATGACGGAAAGATCCACAGGACTGTGCAGAGCAGGGTGACGGATGAGGGAAAATTCTACTACGAGATCATCGCTTCTCCCGTGAGGGATGAAACGGGTACTATCATAGCCGGTATCGAGTCGGTGAGAGACGTCACTGAACGCAAGCTGATGGAGGAAAAACTGCATGACATGTCGATGAGAGATGACCTTACCGGTCTTTACAACCGGAGAGGATTCTTTACGCTGGCTGAACAGCAGATAAAAATGGCCAGACGCATGAAAAAAAGAATTCTGGTGTTTTCTGCGGATCTGGACAATCTGAAGCTCATCAATGACACATTTGGACACAAAGAGGGCGATTTCGCCTTGATCGAAGCAGCCGGTATTATTAAACAAACCGTCCGGGAGTCGGACATTGTCGCCCGAATCGGCGGGGATGAGTTTGTCATCCTGCAGTTGGAAGATCATGCAGGAAATTCAGAGGTGTTGACGCAGCGCCTGCAGAACAATTTCAGCAGATACAATGTGAACAGTGACAAACCCTTTGCGCTTTCTGTCAGCACGGGAATTTCGCACTGTGAACCAGCCTCTCTGTGTTCTATTGACGAACTGTTGCTGCAGGCGGACAAAGTGCTGTATGAAGAGAAAAGATCAAAGCGGACGGTTTAGGCTGGCTGCTGCAGTTTTCGGGCTCCCCTTGCCTGCGGCACAGATCTCCTGAAATGCATTAGCACTGATCAGCCTTGTCCGGGTCTTTTAGTCGGATACAGCAGCCTTGGGGATATCCGCGGCCCCGGAAAAAAAGCGGTTATGCCCCTGCGGGTAAATAGTTATCGCATTTTTCGTGTTATCAGTCATGACAGGCGCATATGCATAAAAACCTTTCATAATGCGGAATTTTGCTGCTGAAGAAAAAGGTCGGCTGCACAAAAAAAGTTTTTCCAAAAACATCCGGCGCCCGGGCCGCAGTCTTTTTGGCAGGAGAAGCGCCGCCAGGAGAAATCAGCAGTGAAAGAAAGAGCCCTTTATACACTATAAAGGTGGTGCTTGTTTCCATCTTTCTCCGTTGTCTCTTTGAGACTACTCGTCTCGTGACTATTAGTCTTTTGTCCATATAGTCAGGGACCTAATGTCCTTCAGCCACATGTCCGGCGACTTTGTATTCAGAGACTTTGAAAAAAGAGGAGCAAGACCACCACCTTGCAGAACCTTACTCCTTAATTCAAAGCTACTCCTCTTGCCGGGTGCTGTCAAGGGTATTCTTGCTTTCCCCTGATTTTCATTGATCTGCCCGGAAACTTCCCTTTTATGATCTGCCTGTGCGCTCATCGCGCGCGGTGCATCGGCGGGGAGATGTTCAAATGAAACGAACGGTCAAAGTCCTCTGCAGAAGGTGAACTTTCGCGATTCAGGAAAGAAAGGGAGCAGCGACAAGCAAGAAATCAGGTTGACAGAAATGCCGGAAAGAAGAAAAAATATGTTCATTATCGGGGAGGTTTCATCTAAATGTTGAAGAAAAATGAGAAAGTGCTTGATGATGAAAGGAAAATTAGAGTATTGTTATAAGGCGGGAGCGCGCCACAATGTATTGTTTCGGCGAATCACAAAGGGATGAAGAAAAAGCCGGGCAGAGTTCAGCAGATACCTACTTTCTATGCAAAATGGTAAAGGAGGCATTGAGTGAGCATGTCGACAATCTTTTTTCGGGGTAGCAATTGAACAGCAAAGAAACAACACTTCCCCATACAGACCGTTCAGGACAGTGCGGGAAGGCATCCAATGCTAAAAAGGTATGCAAGCAGAAACTGGTCAATATCCTCAACTACGTCAATTTCAATAACGGCGATGTCATCGCACATTTCAGACACAAGAAGTTCAATGAAGTCATCTCTGTTACGATGAAGCCGCAGCCCTGCAGCGGGGATATACTGGAGTGTCTCTGGAATGAACCTCCCGGGAATATTTTCTCATCCTACGAGTTTCTCTATTTTATGATCGACAGCGGACTCGTGATGACGAGTGTGCAGCCTCTTGTCGGGGAGATCACCGAAAGGGGAATTGTCTTTTCGCTGCAGGAAGACGGTGCCACTGAATACGCACGAAGGAAATCGCTCAGGCGGCGAAGCGCGGGTTTGAAGGTGGAAATTCTGCAGAGCGGGGTGTTGCTGAGCGGCACCCTCGTTGACTACAGCAGCGTGTCTTTCCGTATCGCTGTTCCCTCCGAATCTTTTGCATCTTTTCGCTATCTGAATTCAGACGAGCCCGTCATGCTTCTTCTGAAAAAAAAGGACGTCATCCTCTATTCAGGCGAGGCGCGTATTACAGGCCAGCGGAGGGAAGATCATTTACAGATGCTGATTGCCGAGCCGATTGCCAGCCGGATCAACAGATTTAAAAACAAGGAGTTCAGGAGTTTGCGCCACAGGATCGTGCCTTTGCCGAGCATGAATTTCAATCATCCGTTTTGCGGGGGCGAGTTCAGTCTCGAGATCGAGGACCTTGGGGGCTCAGGTTTCTCGGTGGAAGAGCATGCGAGCGAAGCGGTGCTCTTCCCCGGTCTCATTCTGCCTGAGGCAGAGATCGTCTTCGCGAGCGATTTTGCGATCAGGTGTCAGGCTCAGGTAGTGTACCGGAAAGCCATGCATAATGAGAAAAAAATCGTTTTCCGGTATGGCTTGGCCTTCCTCGATATGGATAATCGTGATCAGATAAGGCTTTCGGCATTTCTGCATCATTATTCTGATAATAAATCGTATGTCTGCAATAAGGTTTCCCAGGAGAGCCTGTGGAGATTCTTTTTCGAAAGCGGCTTCATATACCCTGAAAAGTATGCATCGATGGAAAGCAGGAAGGAGGACTTTAAGGAAACCTACCGTCGTCTCTACATGGAAAATGCCCATGTCGCACGGCATTTCATCTATCAGGAAAAGGGAGTTATTCTGGGACATATGGCGATGGTCAGATTCTATGAGAACGCCTGGCTCATCCATCACCATGCCGCAAGCAGGGCAGGCAGCATAAAAGCCGGCGTCGCGGTTCTCAGGCAGGTCGGACGTTACGTCAACGAATTCCATTCGCTCCGGTCTACACATATGAATTATGTTTTCTGCTATTTCAGGGAAAACAACAAATTCCCGCGGCGGGTCTTTGGAGGATGTGCTGAAGAGCTGGCAAATCCCCAGTCATGTTCTCTTGATTCATTTGTGTACCACAAGTTTAGAAAGGGTATTCGTCCGGGCAATTATGTGGCGATAGAGCTGGAAAAATCTTATCCTGAGGATATTGAAGAATTGACGAGGTTCTACGAGCATCATTCGGGGGGGCTGATGCTCAAGGCGCTCGACCTTGAGCCTGATCTCATTGACTGCGATGATCTCAACAGCGAATTCGGGGAAATAGGATTTATGCGGAAGCGGCTTTTATTTTCCCTGAAAAAAGAGGGGAACCTCAAAGCGGTCATCATGGTAAACATTTCTGATGTCGGCCTGAACTTCTCAAATCTCACTAACTGTATGCATTTTTTTGTTGTGGATGAAGAAGACCTTTCCTATGAGGACTTCGATGCGGCGGTCTCGGAACTCGCGGAATACTACGAGGAACATGAAATACCGGTCCTCATTTATCCTGCGAGATTTGTCGTTGCCAGGAATATCCCCCATGAGAAACTCTATACCCTCTGGGTTTTGAATGTGCAGGCATTGGATCAATACTTTGCATTTATCGATAGTCTTTTTATCCGTCATCACCATGAAAATAACGAAACAAATAATAAGGCGTATAAATGAATTGGCAAGGAGATACTGACAACCGGCTGTATAATTCAAGGATAATAAATACCTTCATCAAGTTCATCCAGAATAAATACAGTTATATCAATATCGCCTCTCTCCTGCGGGATGCCGAGATAGAAAGCTATCAGGCCTATGATGAAAGTCACTGGTTTACGCAGGAGGAAGTCGATCGGTTTTATGAAGTCGTCAGGAAGCTGACCGGAAATGACAAAATAGCAAGGGATGCGGGAAGATTTGCTGCTTCACCCGATGCAATCGGACTTATGCGGAAATACATTCTCGGCTTTGTCGGTCCGCTCAAGGCTTATGAAAT
>Ga0224495_10002986_pt1 | contig 10652 bp, 6 predicted proteins | sample SF_Jul11_sed_USG_FD_168128 | JGI IMG/M metagenome (GOLD analysis project Ga0224495, IMG submission 168128) | Sediment microbial communities from San Francisco Bay, California, United States - SF_Jul11_sed_USGS_4_1 | ecosystem: Environmental > Aquatic > Marine > Sediment | place: USA: California...
GGACTACTCTCCGTTTCCCCCTCAACATCTACAGTTTTTTTTTTCTTTTCGTATGCAGTGGAATGAGCAGGCTTCATTCTTGAATAATCAATAAACGAAAAATCTGTTAGCCCGATTTAGTTTTGGCTTTCGATCGCCCTTTTGAATGTTTCGACTTATCTCCTTCAATTTGATCCAAGTCATCATTTTCATCATCACCTTCCACAGAATGGCCGCTTATTCCTTTCTTAAATTCATTTATTCCAGAACCAACAGCTCTTGCCAAACCCGGAAGTTTTTTTGCTCCAAAAAGTAACAATATTACCAGAGAAATAACTATCCATTCACCGCCACCAGGCATTGATATCATCATATGGCAAAATTAGTGTTCGAACTTATGTTGTAAAGATTAAATCAAATTTTTATTTTATTAATTAAAATAAGTTTATTGCTGGTCTCAATACTGTTTATTTAAATACCCGTCATACTTTAAAGAGATATTTTTTTTAAACAGATGATAAATAAAAAGTTTAAGGTATTAACAATAGGCGCTCATCCCGATGACATAGAATTTTCAATGGGAGGAACTGTAGCTAAACTTGTTCAGGAAGGACATGTTGTATATTGTCTGGATATTACCGACGGTGAACCTACTCCTTATGGATCTAAAAAAATCAGAAAGCAAGAATCAAAAAAAGCTGCAGAAATCCTGGGAGTTTCGAGAAAAACACTTGGATTTCCCAATAGATATTTGTTAGACAATGTCAAAGTAAGAAAAAAAATTGCTGAAGAGATAAGAATATTTCGGCCCGATATTATTTTTGCCCACTACCCTGAGGATTCTCACCCAGACCATTGGGCTGCATCTATTATTTCAATGGCCGCTCGATTTTACGGAAAACTATCTAAAGCAGATATGAAGGGAGAACGCCATTATGCTCCAAGGTTTTTTTATTTTTTTTCAGTTCATTTAAGAATATCACCATCGCCTGATTTTTGTATCGATATCAGTGAAACTTTCGAACAAAAAATCAAATCACTTCTGGCCTATGAATCACAATTCAAAGAAATAGGAAAACCGATACAAAATCAGACTCAAGACAGGAACAATAAAAAAATTGAAGAATTTATTAAAACTCAAAATAGCTATTGGGGAAACCGTATAGGTACAAAATTTGCCGAACCATTTTATTCTCCCGAGATTATCGGTTTAAAAAATCTGGACAATTTTATTTTATAATGGTATGCCGCAAGACGATATCAGAAACATTCTGGTTCAAAATGAAGAAATCCTGAATAACCTGCCCCGGGATTACCTGCTTCATCGAAACGAACTTAAAAAAGTATTACCAGGAGGCAATGATACAAGTTCCCGAAGAATTTTTGCAACTGGTCATCAGATTGAATTTTTTCACCCTGGAATCCTTTTTAAAGAAACTGAAGCGGCAAGATTAGCACAAGAATGGGAAGGAACTGCAATTACCTTTGTTCTGGATAACGACCCTGCATCGATAAAGCTGGATTACCCGCTATTGGAAGTTAGTGCAAAAAAAACACTGTTTGAAAAAAAGTCACTGTATTTAGGCAATAGTTTTTTTAAAATCGATTCTGTAAGTATAGATCAAATTAACAGTGAACTTTTAAAAGTATTATCATTCCTAAAAATAAAATCCAGCCACTTTCACCCGAAAATCATTCCTCACCTGATTAATTCTATCAATATTATTATCAACAACATTTCCAGATCAAAAAATCTTACCGAATTAATAACAAAAAGCAGAATAGAAAACCTTCAACAAACGGGAAGAAATATTTTTCCTGTTTATATATCAGATTTGATTCATATGAAGGCATGGAAATTTTTCACTGAACTCATAATTAATGATATAAAACATTTTCGTACAATTTACAATAAATCGGTGGAAAAATATCGAAAACTTCATAAAATTAAAAACCATGCCCAGCCTGTGCCTGATTTAAAAGAAGATGAGTTCCCTTTCTGGACCTACTATCCTGAAACCAACAAGCGCACAAAATCCAATTCAGAAAATATTACCAGAGGGATTCTTTTGCCACGGGCCATTACATTAAGTCTTTTTTTTCGCATTTTTGCATGCGACCTGTTTATTCATGGTGCGGGAGGAGCAAAATATGACGAAGTAACATCTACCATTTTGACTGATTTCTTTAATATTCCACAAACTGGTTTCTTAATCCGTACCAGAACCCTTAAACCTGAATTCATTGATAACGATTATTTTAACCATTTGCGATCACTTCCAGATCCGGATATTATAAAAAATAATATCCGCTTTTATAATTATCACCCTGAAAAACTCGTTTCCCCAACCGAAAAATATTACGTTGAAAGAAATGCGCTGATAAACGAAAAAAAATATTCTGCAACAAATTTAAAACTTCTTCACCAAAAACTCGAATCTAACAGACAAAAATTAGTCGACTTAATTCATCATCAAGTTGCCAGACAGGAAGAAATATACCATGAGGCAGAGAAAAATAAAAGTCAAATAAATTTATTAAATGACAGATCCCTGCCTTACTTTTTTTATAACTGGAACAACTTTTCTAATTCCTGAATGGCATGAAGCCCGTGACCTTTACAATTAAAAAAGCAAAAACTTTTAATTGTTTTTTTGATTTAATTTTTATCGGCTTTAAGATCAAGGTATGATTTTATGAATTATTTTTCTGGTTGCGTTAACTTCCCAAATCATCCATCACCAGAAAATGCCGGGTGAGGCGCCCGATCATCCCCTTCAGACAGGCTGAGGAGCAAGTGTTTTATCATTATTTTTTACGTATAGTTTGAACCCTTCAGCAAGTCCAAAAATAAGCCAGGGTACACCAAGGCAATAAAGAACTTCTTCAAAATTCAAGGGCACTGTATGAAAAATATTGTTTAACCAGGGTAAAAATATTATTAATGCTTGAAACAGGCTCATAAGCCCAAAGGATACTATCAGCCATTTATTGCCATTCCATTTCAGTTTATAAAATGGGGTTGTTTCAGAGCGAATGGAAAAGGATTGAGTCAACTGGGAAAAAGAGATTACAGAAAATACGATAGTTTGCCAGGAGTCTCTGCCCATAAAAATTTTCTCGCTGATCAATGAAAAAAATGCTATCCATAGACCAATCCAGATAATATAACTTCCAAGATGCCTTGCAAAAATAGACTCTTTGGGAGACCTTGGTTTCCTGAGCATAGTATCCACTTCTGCCTCTTCAGTGGCCAGAGCCAGTGCAGGCAGGCTGTCTGTAGCCAGGTTTACCCATAGCAGTTGAATCGGAAGCAACGCAACCGGAATTCCTAGTACCGGTGTCATAGCTATGGTTAATATTTCAGCTAAATTTCCACTTAAAATATACCGAATGAATTTACGTATATTATCGTATACTCTTCTACCTTCGTGTATAGCAGTAACAATGGTCGAAAAATTGTCATCTACAAGAATCATATCAGAAGCCTCCCTTGCAACATCTGTACCTTTAAGCCCCATTGCAATACCGATTTCAGCTGCGGTCAATGCAGGCGCATCATTTACTCCATCTCCTGTCATAGCAACATACTCACCATTTGATTGTAATGCTTTTACTATTTTAATTTTTTGTTCAGGAGAAACTCTGGCGAATACTTTAATATTTTTTACAACTGAGGTAAACTCTGCATCAGACAAAGCTTCAAGTTCTAAACCAGTAATGGTTTTGCTATTTATAGTTGCGATTCCTGTTTTTATAGCAATATGCTTGGCTGTAGCAGGATGATCCCCTGTAATCATTACAGGAGTAATGCCGGCTTGTTTGCATATTGTAACCGACTGTTCAGCATGAGGAGACGGCGGATCCATTAAAGCGGCGAGGCCAATAAAAGTAAAACCGTTTTCTATAGAATCATCGATATTTTCAGGAAGACTCTTTGCCTTTTTTTGAGCGTAGGCAATAACCCTATACCCCTGTTCAGCCAGAAAATGGGATTTTTCAAGGAGTTGTTTTTTGCTCAAGGAAGCCGCGGGTTCTATGCAATCTGGAATAACAACCTCTGGTGCACCTTTGCAGATAATTTCATAATGAATTCCCGCAAGGTGTACAGTGGTCATTTTTTTCCTCGAGGAATCAAACGGAATTTCTCCAACCCTGGGGTATTTTAATATGGTATTTTCTATAGAAATTCCCAATTCCTGCGCCCCTTCAAAAAGTGCCGTTTCCGTAGGATCACCAATCGCTTTTTTGTTTTTTGATAAGACTGTGTTATTATTTAAAACCATTGCTTCAGCCAGTTTATTTATCTGGTTTGTTTGTTGACCATTTATTTTATGAGGAAGCTTCACCTCAGCGAAATTGTTGAGGAAAAGTCCTTCAAGTTTCATGATGTTTTGAGTTAAAGTTCCTGTTTTATCAGAGCATATATAGGTAATGGAACCAAGAGTTTCTACTGCAGGTAAAGAACGAATCAGGGCTTTTTGTCTAGCCATTATTTTGGCCCCGATAGTCAACGCAACAGTTATGACTGCTGGCAAGGCTTCTGGTATAGCAGCTACCGCAAGGCTTATTGCTGTTAAAAACATTAAAACAGGAGGTTGTGAGCGAAATATTCCACCTAAAAAAATCAACATGCAAATGAAAAGGATTAAAATGGAAAGTTTTTTTCCAAATGCGCTTATTCGTTTTTGCAGTGGTGTTGGAGGCTCCTCTTCTTCTATCAAGGTAGCAATATGGCCAAGTTCAGTATTCATTCCGGTTGCAACAACTATTCCCTTACAATGTCCGCGTAATACAAGTGTACCCTTGTACAGCATATTACTTCTGTCAGCAACCAGCCGGGCCCCATGAAGAGTCATTTCATTTTTAGCACGAGGCATCGATTCACCGGTAAGAGAAGCTTCATCCACACTTAATGAACTCTGGGTTAGAAGACGAATATCGGCCGGTATTATGTTTCCGTTTTCCAGGAATATAATATCTCCGGGTACCAGATTTACTATCTGCGTTTGAGTAATTATACCACCTCTTTTTGTTTGCGTATACGGCATAGCCATCTGGTTTAATGAATCTATGGCTCTTCTTGTTCTGAATTCCTGGACAAATCCAACGATGGCATTAATAACTACAATAGTTAAAATTGTTATACTTTCAGTAACATTACCGATAAGTCCTGAAAAAATAGAAGCAATTATTAAAATTAAAATCATAAAATCTGAAAATTGAGACAAAAAGATTTTTAAAGGTCCACTGGTTCTTTTTTTTTCAATTTGATTTGGGCCACAGGTTTTCAACCTTTCAAGCACCTCATTTTCATTTAAACCCTGATCTGGCGAAACGTCTAATTGTTTACATACATCCAAAGCATCTATTTGATGCCAGTCGGTTTTTATTTCTTCTTTTTCTTTCATTATTCCCCCGGGGTTTTTGCAGATTCCTTCAAACCCGTAAAACAGGGAACCCTATATAAAATATAGAAATAAACTACTTAACCAGCAAAAATAATAAAATTCATATTATTATCGATAATATCAAAAAGCAAATTGACATGAACTTTTTTAAAGAATTTATTTTTAAGTAATAAATCATTGTAATAACAATAAAGGCTTCGAGTTAAAATAAAAATCCTTTACCGGACTTATCTGCAAAAAATCTGTTTACTATAGATAAAATTTTCATCAACCCATCTGGAGTTGGAACATCTTTTTTTATAATTTCTATGGAATCGGGAGAACAAAGCAATACCACCTTATGGTCAAGCATATTAATAGAACAGTTTGTTAAATTAAATGGATCATAGTTAACAAGAACTTTTTCGTCATTATATTCTTCCACTCGATCAATCAGGGCTTCCATATCAAGAGGAGTTGAAACAGGAATTTTAATTATTTCAAATTTATTCTTAAATATTAAATTAAATTCAACATTTTCAATTATTTTGTTGTGAATATAATTTTCCAGAAATCTCGATATGGTTATACTGCCAGGATCTTCACAGCTTTGCTCAATTTCAATGCGATAATCAAAGTATTTTGTTTCTAAATATCCGACTCCATCGTGAATATTTTTATTTAAAAAATCGGTACGTTTAAACTTTAACCTCCCCCTTAACTCTTCCAGGATTTCTGAAATCTCATGATCGATTATTTCCGTAGCAAGATTTTTAATCCACGTATTATGGTATGAAGAGAACTCTTTTGGAACAGTATGCCTGCCTTTTATAAAACCAGGTAGATTTCTCAAATATGAATCTTTTTTACTATAAAGAGTAATTTCATTATTTATAATATTCATTTTTTTAAGTTTTTTTTCCTGAAAGCTTAGGTTATTAAATATTAAAACTTTGAAGGACTTTATTCTTTCTAAATATTACTTTATTTAACCATCTGTATTTATACAAATAAAATGCCTTATAACCTTTTATGCTATTTGTAAATATTTCTATGGTCAGTAAAGAGAATTTCTGTTTCACTGAATTACGTTTGATTTTCTTCCATATAAAAAAAGATTTTAGACTATTCTTCAAATTTGTCTGTGGATATTAAAAAAATTATCTCTTTATTAAATTAATCCTTTAGTTAATATAATAAAGAAAACTTTAAAGTTCGGGCAAAGAAAATATATTGCTTGCAAACATTCCAAGACAAACTTCGGCAACCTCTTTATCAAAAACTATTCCCTTCCCTGTTCTTATCTCTTCGAGAGCCTTTTGCAAGCCTAAACCTGGCCTGTAAGGACGATGAGATGCCATTGCCTCTACGACATCTGCAACAGCCATAATTTTTGCTTCCATCAAAATCTCATCACCTTTAAGACCAAATGGATAGCCACTTCCATCAATTCTCTCATGATGCTGCAGCACAACGGAAGCAACCGGCCAGGGAAATTCAACCTGTTTAATAATATCAAAACCCGTTTGAGGATGCTCTTTTACCAGACTGTATTCTGCCTCAGTTAGTTTTCTCGGCTTTGCAAGCATCTCTGCCGGAATTGTAATTTTTCCAAGATCATGAAGCCAGCCCGAAATTTTTAAACCTTCCAATTTACGTTCATCAAAACCCATCTCTTTTCCGATGGCAACTGCGAGATCTGCAACCCGACGTTCGTGACCTGCGGTGTAAGGATCACGCATTTCACTCATGGTATTAACCACTTCAACAGTATGAATAAAAGCATTCTGTAGTTGATTTATATAACTTTCAATTTTCTCTTCAGCTCTTTTTTTCTCTGTAATATCTTTAAGAGTAATAATAATAGCTTCTTTACCATTATAACTTGTATTACTGCCGTGGACTCCAACATTGATTGGCAGTTTATCTTTTCGTAAAACCCGGAAATCTGCACCATTCGAAAAATTTTTCAAAATTTCTTTTTGAATCCTATCCCGGTCGTCTTCGATAACAAGAGATATAAATGATGTTCCTGCAAGCTCTTCTGGAAAAGCAAAACCAAGTATTTCGACACAAAGAGGATTTACATACACAAATTCACCGTTTTGCAATATACCTACTGCAACAAGAGGTTGTTCAATGATTCTACGAAACCTCTGTTCAGATTCTGCAAGAATCTCCATGGTTTTCGCCCGTTGAGCCTGGCTTTCAAAATTACTTATTGCATATCCAATATCCATTACAAGCTCATTCAAGAGGTGAGTAATATCTGTATCGAAAGCATTTTTTAATTCTGAATAAACATTTAACATTCCAACTATATTATCTTTCAAAAGAACTGGAAAAGATGCTGATGAAAAAAAACCTGCTCTTTTTGCCATAGCCTGATGCAAAGGTATTCCCTCATTTTGAATATCCTGAAAGAAAAAAGGTTTGCTGAAATCGATTTTAGAACTATATGATAAGATAAACAAATTTTTTCTCATCTGTTCAAAATCAGAACCTTCCAGATAACCGCTGCTATCACCGTATGATGCTACCTTGATAATTTCATTACAGGCCTGATCAACTTCACCGATCCATGCCATTTTCATTCCACCCAGATCAACGACATTTCGGCAAATTTTTTGATAAAGATCACCCTTGCATGTTGACCGTACAATAGCCTCATTACATTGACTTAAGGCAGAATACAATTGTGTAAGACGATAAATCTTTTGTTCAGATGTTTTTCGGACACTTATATCACGGATTATTGCGGAGAAAAAATGACTCCCTTCTGAATTCCACTGTGCAAGTGAAAGCTCCAGAGGAAACTCTTCACCATTTTTTCGTAATCCTGAAAATTCAACTATGGAACCAATTATTTTTGGTTTCCCTCCTTGAACCAGATTCATGAACCCCTGATCGTGATGCTCATGATATTTTGGAGGCATTAACATAATGATTTTTGAACCAATAGCTTCTTGAGCACTATAACCAAATATTTTTTCCGCCCCTGCATTCCAATCCATGATAAAACCTTTGTCATTTGAAATGATCATTGCATCAGGAGATGATTTTGTTAAAGCCGAAACCCTCCCCAGAAGATCTGACTTAAGTTTCAAAGTTTGAGATTCTGCCTCCATTTTAATAATAATCTTTTGTTGTTGATATAATATAAATATTATTATGCCAATCAGTGATACTGCTATAATTGAAACTATACTAACCCATAAAACCAGATTCATCAGCGTAGCATAGACCTCTTTTCGATCCATTTTAGCAAGAACGAACCAGTCTGTTCCTCTAACAGGATGGTATGCCGCCAGAACACTCTGATTTCGATAATCTATACCTTCTGTTTGTCCGGCCTTTCCATCAAGTACTGCAATTACAGCTGGTAAATCAGTGCGCGAAAGAGATACTTTCTTTTTAGGCCATTGCATATCCTGAAAACGCAAATTGTTTAAAAAGATTATTTCATTTCCTTCACGGCGAACAAGAAGTGTTTCTCCTGTTTTACTGCGGACAGGCCAGTTTTGAATGTAAGGAAATAAAAAATGATCAGGGTGAATATGAAAAACAACAGCTCCTGCAGGCTCGCGGGTAGTCACAGATAATAACGGAAAAATTATATCCAGAAAACTTTCCTGATTTGATTCATCAAATTGAATTTGATTGATCACTGTTGCCTCCGTTTCAAAAGCAGAGGGCACCATTTCTTTTGTAATTTTGTCTACTTGAAAATGATCCCCCAATGATAAAACAGGCAACCCTTCAGGATTTAACAAAATCACCGAATCGTAATCGTATGTCTCTCTGATATGTTCTAACTCTTTTTTTAAATAAGCCTCTTGAGAATGATCACCTTTTTGCAATCGAATTGCACTTTGAATAAATTTTTGCCCGGTAAAAAAAATATGACCGTCACTTTTACGTTCGCCTAACCAATTCTCTATTTGACCTGCTTTTAAACGGGCAATTGCATCTAAACTGGAAAAAGCCTCTTTTTTTGTCTCCGGACCATGTATCCATACAATGAATAAACCGGTACACGGAATCGCTAAAAGACAGAAAATAAATAATGTGCGATATTTTAATTGTATTTTATAGCTGATATAATTTAAAAAATTATCTATTTTTTTTCTGGAAATGTAGATTAATTTTTTCAACATATTCAGGCATACAAGAACAATACGCATATAACTTGTCCAATACTTTATTTTTTTCAAATAACTATTTAAATCAAAGCAAAAAAGTTTTTTTGTCAGGGCGCATAACTAGATTTACAAATTGATGGAGACAAAGTAATTTATTTTTTATAAAATATAATTCAATTGTCACCAGATTGTATTCTATTTTTAAATTATTTCTGTTTAAAATTTATATCCGTTTTTTTTAATTTAAAGAAGCTCATCAAATCAATTAGTGATGAAGATTGTGAACTTAGTTCCTCTGCCGTAGCAGCAAGTTCTTCCGATGCGGACGCATGTGTGGTCGTAACCTGGTTGCTCTGGGTAATGGTCTGATTTATTTGTGATACGGCTCTGTTTTGTTCCTGAGAGGCAGTTGAGATTTCAGTAATGAGATCTGCTGATTTTCTGATATTGGGAATCATCTGACCAATCAATTTTCCGGTTTTATCTGAAATTTCGACACTTCGTTTTGCCTCTTCTGCGATCTCTTTTGCTGCGCGCTGACTGTTTTCTGCCAGCTTGCGAACCTCGGAAGCCACAACAGCAAATCCCTTGCCCATTTCACCTGCTCTTGCTGCCTCAATCGCAGCATTTAAAGCAAGCAAATTAGTGTTATACGCAATATCTTCAATTAAACCAATCTTCTCTGCGATATTTTTCATCGCCTGAATAGTATCATTAACCGCTTTTTCTCCTTCAGTTGCATCTATAGCTGCTTTTGTGGAAATATCTTCCGTTACCTTTGCGCTCTCTGCAGTCTGCTGAATACTTGCTGTCATCTGTTCAAGGGCTGCCGATGTCTCCTCGATACTTGCAGCCTCTTCATTGGCACCCTGACTGACACTTTGCGCCGTCGAATTTACCTGATTTGCTGCTGCAAAAATTCCATTCGAATTAGAAACAACCTGATGTATAATTTCTGTTAACCTGGTTACCATATTAAAAATATCAAGCAGAACACCGCTTTTTTTTCTTCGCTCAATACGCTCTTCAAGTATTAAATTTCCTTCAGAAACCTTGCGTATAATTTCCGAAATTTCAACCGGATCTCCCCCCAAAATCTGAAGAATATTTCGAACAATGGCAATGGAAAGTATTATCGATA
>Ga0224495_10002987_pt1 | contig 10648 bp, 14 predicted proteins | sample SF_Jul11_sed_USG_FD_168128 | JGI IMG/M metagenome (GOLD analysis project Ga0224495, IMG submission 168128) | Sediment microbial communities from San Francisco Bay, California, United States - SF_Jul11_sed_USGS_4_1 | ecosystem: Environmental > Aquatic > Marine > Sediment | place: USA: California...
GCCGACTAAAATAGGGACAGTTAAAAACCGCCCAGTAATCGGTCGAATAACCGTTTGCCGCTTATTCGTGGCTGTAAAATGTGTCGAGGCGTACGGCACGTCAATATGAAGAGACGAGGTCACACCGTCCGCACTCGCTTGTGCAGGAAGAGCAGCCGTCCGCCTTTCCATCGTCCCTGTATTTCGTGCAAGTCGGCGCATTTCCGTGCTACCGGCCCCCATAAATTTTGTCACGACAAACTCACGCAATCTCACCGTTGCGCGGTTCAATGCATGCACCCCTCCGTCGCCCGAAAGCCGCCTGAGCTTCGGAACGAGTTGCTGAAATCGCTTTGACAGAGTGATTGTGATATCAGCCATCTTAGTAAATGTTCTGTACTCGAATCGATCGAACCACATCGAGTACGTCCGGCAAGAGCCACCGGTTCGTCACCTTCGTCAAGACCCCTTCACCGATCGTGACATTATCAAAGCCGATCGTCTTCCGGTTCTTAAATAAATAGACGCATTGTAATGTCGCGGCCTGCTTGACCATCGCGGGAATGTTCGTGTTAACGGCATCCGCAGGAATGAAGCCCCCGACGTACACAATCTTCAGTCCGTCGCCGCCACCAGGGAACACGCCGTACCGACTATACACGCAATTCTTCTTATCAGAAGGATCAATGATGTACTCAGACGGCGCAAGGACCTCACCATTATCGAAGTCGTAGTCGGGCGAGTACGTAATAGACGTGATGGATGTTATCGGAGGCGCGTTCAGATAAATCCGAGACGACCCGCCGTTCTTCAGTTCAGCCCTCGTACCCGTAAAGAGTGGCCGATTTGCCGCGTACTCGAACTTTTGGGACACGCCGAGAATGATCGCGTTGAGTAAGGCGTCGAAACTGCTCGTACCGGCTGTGTCTTCTAGGTATAATTTCACCTCTTCCAGAGTTGTCAAAACGTTCGCCATTGTAATCACACTCCTCTTCCATCTCATGAAGAAACACGTCCACCGACTGACCGACGATAACTTTAGCCATAGTTATGCTTCGTACGTGTAAACCGTCCGGTCCTCCCATATCGTCATCGATGCCTGGGGAAGGTATGGGGCTAAGCCCATCTTCGCGCCGTCCACGATTGCCTTCATGATCTTTCCACCGACGCTATCAGGAGTTGGAACTTGGTCCATCACACCGTACTTCGCCAACTGACTCTGGACAATCACCACCAACACCATCGAGAGTGCTTGGTAGCGTTTCGGAACCTGCACGGCAACTGCCGCCGACCAATCCGACTCCACGATCGGTGACCCGTCTTGATGGAAGGACTCAATCGAATCGATGATCGCGGCAAGCGCCTCCGCGTCCTGCGGTCTGATCCCTTCCTTCTGCGATGCGGCCCACGCTGCGATCGATGCGGTAGACAGAAGCTGAATCATATCATAGTCCGGCGCGGACACCTGTGCAGACCCGTCAGGGTTCACCGTGGTCGTCACGCACCCTTGCGTAGCGAGCACCGACACGATCATGAACGCCGCGAGAACATGCTTAATCATTTTTAGGTACATGGATCTTGATCTCCTTTTCTTGTGCTGTCGCCCACTTCTCGATCTTTTGAGAAATGTCGTTAGCTTTCCCACCGAGGCCCCACACACTGAGACCGGTGCCGATCAGACCGATCCCTGTGCCAGGATCAACAACACCAAAAAACATTCCTGCTCCACCACCAGCAATCAGGACGGCACCGCCAGCGAACGTCTTGAAGCCTTTTGCGAAGTTCAGCCAGTTCATGTTATTTCCCTACCCCTGCGCGTAACGCGGCGGCTCCAAGACCACCCTCGATCATCTCCCGAAGATGACTTGCGGTCCACCATCCCTGCCCTGCGCCAAACTGGTCGACGACCGCGATGACGATCATCAAGTAGGTCTTCTTCCCCGCAAGGCCGTCCTTCACAGTCGCCACAGCGACAGCGATTCCATCGATAATCGAACCCAAGGTAATTGCCTTAATCTTGTCCAACATGTTACTGCCCTCCTGAGCTGTCCTCTTTAAGACCATAATTCCACATGCCCTCAGCGTAGTACGGGGCGTTCTCCACATCGAAATGTAGAAACGTCGTCGCCATCCCCACACGAAGGCCCATCACGAGTGCCATCTGAACCGCCTCTGCACGAAGGGTGATCGACCAACTCGTCGTATCGATATCGACGGCGCGGCACTGCCCCTCGTAGCCGGGGGTGCATGGCCCACCGACTCCACCGGCCATGTGGGTTGACTTCGCCCCACCCCCAACCGCCGTGTTGTGCTTCAAGCAACGAGCGCCTGATGTAATCGTGAACGGCACGCCGAGCTTGATCCGAAGACAGTGTAGCGCGTGTACCAGATCCGAGGCAATGTGGTACTCCTGCCCACCGAAGTCACAGGATCCACATTTACACCGAAATTCTTTGGCGGAGAAATACTTTGAGCCATGCAACATAGAGAACTCCTTACGATAGTTTCGGGCCGACTGCGTACTCTTTAATCCCTAACTCCGACACGATCGACCCATCAGACACTTTCTGAATGTAGACCTGTGTCTGCATGGTCCCGATCGATAACTCGCTTGCCGTGAATAGGTACTCCGCGTACCCATCATTCGCGCCTGTCAAGAGCGCCATTGTCCGTGTATTGATCGTACCGAGCGCATTCTTCACCACGACATACGCATTGTAGGTACCGTTGAATGGGAGCAGCAGTGCGCCCGTCAAGGCGTCAATCATCCGAACACGAATTTTGCTGCCGGTATCTCCGGCTGTGAAGTCGTAGGTGTTGTGGGCCATAGCACTCCTCGTTTTAGAAGCCTAGCATAAATACTAGGGAAAAATCACCTAGTCAAGTTTCGTTCTTCGTGTCTCGCTTTGCGTGATGCGGAGTCGTGCGTCACGTAGGACAACACGGACACCGCTATACAGAGACGGCTCCTCCGTCTCAAGGATATAGTCAACAACAAGGTAGTCCGGCAGCACGTATTGATGTGACATTACGCACCATAGAACGGAGGTGACGAATTCTTTGTCCCAACTACTTTGCTCTGGTATTGCAGCACGACACGATGAACGAACGGCTCCGGTGCTCCTCCTGACGAAACCGTGATGTTATTGGCGTTCACATAGAGACGACCGATGAGGACCCCATCCGGTTCTAAGAGCGCCGTGTCAATAAGTGATGACGAGCCACCAGGGGTCGAACTCACCGCTTCAGCCACCTGTAGGCCGTACTGCGTCGTCATGGCCGAGGAGGGGAGTAAGAGTGTCTGCATAGCCCCAAACGCGGCTTGCCCGTACGCTTTTGAGTAGACGCGGTCATATCCGAATGTCAGCGTTCCACCCGTTACGAGCGTTGAATTATGCGACCACATGACCGCCACACTATAGTCCGTCCCCAGTACATAATCATGAGGGAACGTGAAGACGAGGGTCGCTTCGTCGTTCGCGTCGAATTGAAGTTGACGAATCCCGTCAGTGTAGACCGCCCATGTCGGCTGTGAGGGGCCTGTCGTCGCCAGAATCAGCTCACCGTGCAGGTTCCGCCATCCGAATGACGGGCTCCCAAGAGAATCGACCTTGACCCCATCTGACGCCCCCTTGGGCACCATCATGTTGAGGCCATCACGAAGATCCGTGAGGTTAGTATCCATCTCGTTGTGGGTCAGGGCTGACCCTTTGCCTGCGCGTGTGATGATTGACATGTTACACCTTTATTGTTTCGTGTTGCGTGCTGCGGAATCTCGCTGCTTTTAAGTACACTGTGTCCCCAAAGTACTGTGGTTGCACCGTGAGGATCGGAGCCAGAATGGTAATTATACCTGGGTTCGCCTCAAGGATCGAGTCGAATGTCACGCCCACATCGGCAGTTGGTGCAGTGACGGTAACCGTACTCCCCTGCAAGACGAGTTGTTGATGCACAGCAGCGACGACCGGCGCGGAGACCGTCACGGTATTCGTGAGTGCCTCGAAGGTCTGATCGAGACTGATGAGCACAGCGGTCGGTGCTGTCGCAAGTACCGTCTGTTGTCCCGCCGTTAAAGTAGCCGCGTGCAGTTCTGACTGAGCCGGAGCTGAGACAGTGATCGTATTGACGGTCTGAGGCACCGTCAGATGCACAGCAGGGACATTAGGAGCCGTAATCGTGACGACGTTCTCACCAGCGAGCAGATCTCCCGCTTGGAGCGCTGTGGCAACTGGTGCTGTGATGGTAACGGTGTTGGCCGTCTGCGGCATGGTCAGAGCTACAGCAGGCACGGCTGGGGCCGAGACCGTGACGGTGTTCTGTCCGGCTGCGAGAGTAAGCTCAACGAGCTGACTTTGAGCAGGCGCTGAGACGGTGACGGTGTTCTGACCGGCTGCGAGAGTAAGCTCAACGAGCTGACTTTGAGCAGGGGCCGAGACTGTGACGGTGTTCTGACCGGCTGCGAGGGTGATCGCAACGAGCTGACTTTGAGCAGGGGCCGACACTGTGACGGTGTTGGCCGTCTGTGGAGCAGTTAGGTCAACAGCCGGGACGGTCGGTGCTGAGAGCGTGACGGTGTTCTGACCGGCTGCGAGAGTAAGCTCAACGAGCTGACTTTGAGCAGGGGCCGAGACGGTGACGGTGTTCTGACCGGCTGCGAGAGTAAGCTCAACGAGCTGACTTTGAGCAGGGGCCGAGACGGTGACGGTGTTCTGACCGGCTGCGAGAGTAAGCTCAACGAGCTGGCTCTGTGCAGGAGCTGAGACGGTGACGGTGTTCTGTCCTGCCGCTAGTATCTCACTAGGTGTATCAAACACACCGGTTGCGGTAGGCGCGGAGATGGCGACGGTTTGACTGACAACATCACCACCCTCCCAATTATCGAGCCGACTCCCTGCACCACCGAAGAAGGTGACACCTGGTTTGCCTGTAGAAAGCGAGGAGTCATCTATCGAGTGGCGTTGGACACCGTTAACAAAGACCCGAATTTTGGTCCCAACAATCTGTAGCTCAACTACATCATTTACATTGACCCCCACACCACCAGAGATGAGATTTGTTCCTACACCTGCTACGCGCTTAAAGAGGAAGTCTTGTGTATCGTTGAAGTCGTAACCGTAGAAATTTCCCGACCCAGTCACACGGACGGCAAGTCCGCATGTGTTACCAGAGGTTGTCAGTGCTGAGGCCACACCACGCGCAAATTGATCATTACTCCATGTGCCTGTTGTCCACGCCATCGGGCGATCAGCACCCGCAGTCGCGGTCTGCGCGAGCGCGTTCGATGTGATGATAAAGGTACCTGAGTAGACCGTCCAATGGGCGCTGTGATTAGCAATGGGCGTGCTATCAGGGCCAGCGAATTGATCCTGCTCTAGACGGAACCCCGCGCCAAGGACGATACTTGGGACCAGGTCAGCCGTAGGCGCGGACACTGTGACCGTACATGTATCCTGGGGCAGTGTGAGCGAGACAGCAGGGACTGTCGGAGCACTGACCGTGACGGTGTTCTGATCGGCTGCGAGAGTAAGCTCAACGAGCTGGCTCTGTGCAGGCGCTGAGACGGTGACGGTGTTCTGACCGGCTGCGAGGGTGATCGCAACGAGCTGACTTTGAGCAGGGGCCGAGACGGTGACGGTGTTCTGACCGGCTGCGAGGGTGATCGCAACGAGCTGACTTTGAGCAGGGGCCGACACTGTGACGGTGTTGGCCGTCTGCGGAATTGTGAGTGAAACCGCTGGAACAGTTGGAGCTGACACCGTAACGGTGTTCTGACCAGCAGCGAGGGTTACATTCGGATCGACGACCGCTTGGCTAGAGATTGGGGTTGCTGATATTGGGTATGCGCCGATCACAGTAGCACCCCTTACCTATCGGATTCCGTGTACACCCCCGCAATACCAATCCCAACGGTAGTCACCGTCGTATTTGCTGTTCCGTTCGACATGGCGCACTGTGGCCCCATAAACGACGTATTAGTGGGCAGCGTTGTTGAGGTGCTATTCGAGTACATCACGTTGTTCACGATGTCGTCCAGACGCCACGTAATAGTGCTGCCGTTTGGAGGGCAGAACATATAGAAGTCGTACGAATTTCCTGCGGCGAGTGCGTTACTGAGCGCAATCGATTGCTTCGTGGTCGTCGCCCCGTCTCGCGTGACAAAGTTGAAACTATTGGCTCCGCTAGAGGGGTCTGTGGTGTCGTGCCACAGGCCGCACGTATTGTTCAGCACGGTGTCTGACGCAACCACATACGTCGTACTGGACGCTGTTAAGCCAGCAAAAATTCGTACTGTCGCCGCTGGGTATAATTCCACGATGAAGCGAGCAGCGAAGAAGAATCCGCCGACTCCTGCGGCATTTCCACGCCAATAGTTCAGGGTGTCAGCCGCAGCCGCTTTGATGCCTAACGTCTGGTTAGCCGTCGTCGCAACATTGGCATAGCGTGTCCGCCGTATTTGGTTTGAGATCGCTGGGGCAGTAGACGCTGGCGTTGGGTGTGAGGGTGTCCCACCAGAAGTCCAGACCGGTCCCCATCCCGTTCCAGATCCCGTCCCAGTCGAACCTGTAGATGGCACATACAACAGGATACGGTTCTGAAAGACCGCTGGTTGCAGGGCCGTATCTAACCCCGATGGGCCGATAATCTTGGGGAGCATACGACCTGCTATGCTCTTTGCAAAGAAGCCTAGTGTGCTTGCTGCGGGGGTTGCTGGGGTGACATTCGTCGCGTCGGGTAATGCGACCACGAGTTCGTTGTTCAGTTGCACGGTACGGGTGGCAGCGAGTGTCAGGAACACATCTTTTGTCCCCGCACTAAAGTTGACTGCCGCGCCAGCGTTGCTCGACTCCAACACAGTTGTTCGAGCGATCGCTGGGGTTGCACTGACGTACGTGCCAAGACCTACTTCCCACTCACTCCCTGTCTGGCCCTGGATGCAGTAGAAGCAAGTGTCATTGTTCGCCATGACCGACCCAAACGTCCTGAATTGTGTCACCGCGCCTGCTAGAGTGACGTTTCCAGTGCCGGTAGTCGTTGTTGTTTCTTTTATGCGGTCTTCGGTAATGTGGGCCATACACTCCTCGACGTGGGTAAAGTATACGTAGCGTATGAGAACCCCACACGCTACGTACAGTGCCGACCGGCTTAATTATGCGAGCTTCAGTACTCCACCGTTCGCGGGAGTCGCCCACTGAATGGTGACGTTACCACCGTTCGTGGCAGTATCGACTAAGTCGTAGAACGCGATGACTGCGCGAGCAGTATCAGCACCGCCAGCTTGGTCAAACAGAATGGCTCCACCGATCGTCTGACCGGCTGTCAAAGCTGTAAAGACCACGTCATCAGCGTCTAGATACGCGAAGTCGTTTGCGTCGTCTTCAGTCACAGTGGTTGTGGTCAACGCTTGTCGTGCGTATCCACCCACTGAGATCTCATGGTCGATTGGATCGCCTGCGCCAGAGTTGTCGATGAAATTATGGTTGTTGTCGAACGTGTAGGTGGCGTTCACCAACATGAGCCGCAAGTCTGCCGTATCAAGGTTCAGACCAGCGACTGCTAGCAACTGCTTCCCTCTGTTGTACACTCCGTTTGCCATGTGAATTCCTCCTGTTTACGAAAAAAGGCTAGGGCACAGAGTATGCACCCTAGCCCATATCCTAGCCTTCCGACTACTCAGCAGACTATACCGTGAAGACGGGAGTTTGCTGAGGATTGTACTGACCGTTGACCAGCAACACACATGCTCCGTAATCAGCAGCCGCTGTTGCGACCACACCGACTACTCGGATGTACCGACGAACCGTGTTACCGTCCAACTTCAGCAGAGCGATCTGAACCTGGTTGTCGCCAGTGTCACCGACAGCGGTGAACGCTGCACCAGTGATATCAGCCCACGAGCTGTTATCAGCGGAATCCTGAACCTTCACGTTCAAGGTACCTGTTGACGCGACGTTCCCGACGGACAACACGACACATGCTTCCTGGTAGCCAGCGGTATCGATGGAGACGCCGGTCACAGTAGCAATCGCGCTGCCAGCCGCACCGTACTTCGGTTTCACATTCTGTGCAATTGACTTGTTAGCAGACATATTCAAATCCTCCTTGGTTCAAAGAGAGTGAGGGAATTTCTTCCCTCACTCGATTTCTTTAGTGTCACTCAGCTTATGCTGACAACTCCATGCTCAAGTGCTGTCCGATGCAGAAGCTCTCTGTATGTCGGACCATCACATCCACTTCTTGAACGAACCGCACCCACGTTTGGTTCGTGGTGAATGCTGTCGAGGCTTCCTGTGAGGCCATGATCGACAGACCCTGCCACACACCCACGATCAACTCAGCCCAGTTCCCGAAGAGCACTTCGCTCTCGTCAGGATTTGTTGAGGTCGTGATCGTCATGTTGGTCGTCGAAGCATACGGATAACCAAGCATGTTGGTGATTCTGCCTTCGGTGGCCGGATTCTGCACGAACTGTGCAAATCCATCTTCAGCCGCTGCACCCACACGAGCCAAGGAGAGGTTCTTCTTGACGCGGGGATGGAAGGCCCATCCAAGTTTACCCTTCAGCGCGTTCGCTTCGGCCAACTTGTTTTCGATTTCGTACAGCCCACCCCAAATGCCGACACGCTTGGCGATACCAACCATGTCGTAGGTCAACACACCGGACGTGTTCATGACACCGAGGGGTTGCCCGTTGGCACCGATCCCACGGAGAGCAGCCAGGTCGACAGCTTCCGCCATCGCAAAGGCCACATCCTGACGAACCAACCCTTCGATCGATGGGTTGCTCATGCGAAGCAGTCTGTTGGACAACTTCACGAGTGCAGCCGCACCGTGCGGGGTCATTTGCTTCTGATTGAGGGTCAAGTCAGAAGCCGTGATTCCGTTAGGATTATCTTCACCGAGCCAGTAGACCGTGGCTCCACCAGCCTGCCCAGGGACCTCAACAGGAGAGCCGTTCAGCCCTTCAATGTAGGTCGCACCGAGTTGCTTGGTGACGAGGTTCGCACGGAACAGCTCAATGAAATCACCGAGCGCCTGGACGGGGACAATGTACCCACCGGCTGAGTCGACTTCGGTCGACATGGTTTTCTTCAGGTCGGTCGTGTTCTGGAACACTTCCAACTCGAAACCAGCGTTCTTCCAATTCTTCGTGGTGATCGCGTTGATCGCACGAAGCAAGGAGAACTTACCAGCTTCAAACTCCAACCCAGGCAACGAGGCTTTCTTGCTGGGCTTCTCAGCCTTCAGCTCGCCCATTTCTTGTCTCATCTTGACGTAATCTTCACGCAGAGCCTTGATCTCGTCCTGCACTGCCTTAACGACAGCAGTATCGCCAATCGCGGCGTCCATCTTAGACTGCAACTCAGCTAGTTTCTTCAACAGTTCGTCCATAACAGTATCCTCCTTAAATGAGCCTCACGATTATCGTGAAGCGTTGAGTTTCCCCTGCATCGCCTCTAACATCGAAAACGCTTGCTTGATGATATCGGAACCCTTTCCATCCGGTAGACCCTGTGTCAACGCGGATACGTCTGGCACTTTCTTCGTGGTCATCTGAGACGCAAGGTTCCCAAACAACGTCTGCACGGCGTCCATTGTCTTCTTCGCCTCTGCGCCTTGATCCGAAGCCGACTTGACGAGTACTTCGAGTTCCGCGATTCGTTTCTCTAGCTGCGCGATCTGCTCTTTCATCAAAGCCTCCTCTTCAGCGGACAAGGACTCACCGTCGTCAGTCTTTATTTGTACAGCATTCTCATTAGGTAAATCAAGGGGTGCTTCCAAAGTTTTTGTAAAGCATTCCTCGAACTCCTCAGAGGAGACACTGCCGGACTTCACGGCGGTCACCAATGCCTTGCTGTCAGCGGGGATTGGCACAACAGACAGCTCCAACAGCTCCAGGCTGGTGAACTTCCGGCCAACAATATGCCCATCTTCATCCTTGATGTATTCCGCTTCCTTCACACGTGCACCGATCGACACCCCATTGAGGTACCCACCAAGCACCATGCGATAGACGGTGTCCGCAAAGGCGTACTCTTCCGCCGTGGCGAACTGAATCGTCATGACGAGCTTCCCTTTGTTGTTCTCGACACCCACCGCTTTCCCCACCGGCAACGCATAATGATCGTGCGCCCACAGGATCACCGGATTCTTCATGTAGTTCTCGTACTCGATCCCATCGATCTTGACGATGTCGCCAACACGATCGGCTCGACCACTAGCCGCAATTACACGTATTTGTCGTTTCGCCTTCAGATCATCGTCTGACGCGAAGGTGATATCCGTGAGGATCTTCCGTTGAATCCCTTTAATCACCAAGTCTTGCTTCGCCATAGTCGTCTCCTTTTTTCGCTGCGGGTGCTGGCTTTGGTTTCTCTCCAGGCTTCGGTTTCTCTCCAGGCTTGTCTTCTCCACCAGGAGCCATCGGAGCTGCGGCAACCGTGATCTTGCCGCTGTCATCTACTTGATTCACGTTCTGCATCACGTAATGCGCGTTTCCGTTCGACATGTCTTCGAGGCCGAGTTTGAATCGTTTGTTGAGCGCATTGGCGGAATACCCCATCTGCCAGAGTTTGAAAGCCATCTCGACTTTCTCGACCATGTCGCCTTGCAACGCTTCCACGTCCGACAGATCGAACTCTGCATAGATATTTCCTGTGCCGGTCACAGA
>Ga0224495_10002988_pt1 | contig 10642 bp, 9 predicted proteins | sample SF_Jul11_sed_USG_FD_168128 | JGI IMG/M metagenome (GOLD analysis project Ga0224495, IMG submission 168128) | Sediment microbial communities from San Francisco Bay, California, United States - SF_Jul11_sed_USGS_4_1 | ecosystem: Environmental > Aquatic > Marine > Sediment | place: USA: California...
ACGAGATGCCACCAATAACAGTTCCGGAGTCCCTGGCGTCGCTGCCCTCGAGTGGCATTATAAACAATAATAAAACCATCAGCAGCTCGGCAAAATATGATAAAATCGACCTTGGGAACAGCAAAATCATTACAATTAAGGGCAAAGTCAGCCTTTACATTGTTGGCGACATGATCCTCGACAATTCGGCTGAGCTGCGGATCATCGACGGGAACGATGCCTCTTTGATTCTCTTTGTGGGTGGAAACATTGAAATCAAAAACGGTGGTGTGATTAACAACCTGACCGAAGATGCGAAGAAACTTCAAATATACGGACTTGACAGCTGCCAGAGTATCATCCTTAAAAACGGCGGCGATTTTTACGGAGCGGTTTATGCTCCGAACGCAGATGTCGTGATGATGAATTCAGGTGATATGTTTGGTTCTGTTGTAGCCAAAAGCGTCGACCAAAGAAACTCCTCCACATTTCACTACGACGTATCGTTGAGAGATGTAACCATAGAAGATATTGGCGTCCGCTTTGTAATAAAACAGTGGCAGGAGGAGTAAGTAAAGACCGCCTGGAAATTCCAATGTCGCATCCGCTGTTATGCACAATTAATAACAGAAAGCATTGAAAAACAGCAGAGGAGGCAAAAATGAACACTAAGCCATTAAAATCAAAAACGAACAGTTTGAAACTCTCTTATGGACGAGGCGGCTTCGCACTGGCCACGATGATGTGCACGGTCGTAATACTGATTATCATCGGCATGGGAGTTCTGAGCGTTGGTCTGCAAAGTCGCGGATTCGCGGTCCGCAGCTCGTCGGACATAGTAGCTCGTTGTGCAGCCGATGCGGGGGTGACGAAGGCCGTCTTTGAAATGAACGAGAAGCTGAAAATTATCCCGTGGGACGGGAGCAGCCTGCCCGAGGTAACAGGCGAAACTTTACCGAACAGCAACGCGGTCTACAGCTATGCGGTTTCAGGAAACCTGACCAACGGTTACAATGTTAAATCAAAGGGCCAATACGGGCTGAGGGGAAAAACAATCGGCTGCTCTTTGTCGTTAGTGGGGCTTTTTGAGCGTGCAATTTTAGCGCAGCAAAACGTTGTATTGAAAGCCGGGATGTTAGTTGACGGATACAACTCCAGCGACCCATGGGATACAAACATAGACGTACAGGTTGGAACCATTAGTGTCCTGCCGGACAGCATAGTACTCAACATGGGTGTCGTTGTAAAAGGTAACGTCGCGGTAGGTGTCGGGGGCAATGTTGGAACCGTTATCAAAGACTTAGGCGCCAGCACGTACAGGAAGTATTCCATGCTTGAGGAGATTGTGCTTCCGCCGGTAACTGTGCCGGAACTTGTCGACACAGGTTCAGATATTAAGGTCCAGGGCACCACCCTGATAGTGGGACCGGCCGATAACGGTCAATACGGCGAGATTGAGCTGAAAAAAGCCGCCAATCCTGGGATATTGGAGGTAAATGGCGGAGATGTCATTCTATATATAAAGGGCGATATCAGTCTTGGCCAAAATTGCGAAATAATAATAAAAGACGGCTCAACTTTGTCCTTGTATCTTGAGGGCGACATGAAAGCGGACAATAGCGCCGGCTTCAATAATGAGGGTGTTCCCTCAAGCTTTAAACTTTTCGGTACAAATACGGAAGAACAGAGCATCGTCCTGAGGGCCAAGAGCGAAAGCCTTGGAGCAATTTACGCCCCGAATGCAGATGTTGTTGTTATGGCCGACAGTGATATATATGGGTCCGTTACGGCCAAAAACGTTTTGATGATGGCATTGGGCAATTTCTACTACGATAAAGCGCTGAGGACCGTAACGACAGAAGATGATGCCGTACGCTTCGTAGTAAACAAGTGGCATGAGGAGTGAGTGAATTAGTTAATCAGCGAATCAGTGATTAAAGATTCGTTTACCAATTAACTAAAACGGGAGGTTAAAATGTACAAAAAGAAGTTTTTACAATCAAAAAGAGGCGGCTTTGCATTAGCCATAGTTTTGTGCGCGGTGATACTGATGCTTATAATAGGGGTAGGCGTGTTGAGCGTGGGGACGCATAGTCGTATGTTGGGCGTGCGGACCAGCTCTGAGATTGCGGCCCGCAGCGCCGCCGACGCGGGCCTGACAAAGGCCCTGTTTACAATAAACGAGCAGCTGGAAGACAAAACATGGAAGGATAATCAACTGCCATCTGTAACAAATGAGCGGGTTCCAAATACTGATTTATCTTTTAGCTATAACGTTGCAAAAACAACAACAGCCGATGGTAATGACCTTTACACCATTGCATGTGTGGGCAAAGGCGGCCGGTACCAGAAAACCGTCAACTGCGTTCTGGAAATGAAAGGAATATTTGAGTATGCAATCTACGTGGCGGAAAATATGGTGCTGAGAAATGGGACTACCGTGAGCGCCTACAACCAGAAGGCGGGTGACCCGCCTCTGCAAATCGGCACTAAAAGCACGAACGCGGGGGCCATTATTGCCAAAACCGGGGTCACAATAAACGGCGATGTAGTCGTAGGTGTCGGTGGTGATCCAGACGTTATTATCAACAACACAACCGAAGCGGCCATCTCGGGTCAAACTTATCCCTCGCTTATAAACAATAAGACCCCCAACATCAACGTTCCGCAGGCCCTGGTGGACATGCCCTCGAGCGGCTCTATAACCGCCGCCGGAACAATAAGCACCTCTGCAAAGTATGACAGTATCAACCTTGCCGCCGATCCGAACAAAGGCGCCACCCTTACCATTGATGGAAACGTCAAGCTTTACGTTACCGGCGATATAAAGCTCGGTAATAGCGACGTGCTGCAGATAGTCGACCAGACCACGAATCCTAATGCCTCGCTGGTTATATATTTAGGTGGGAATCTCCTAACCGATAACAGCGGAGCTATAAACAACCTGACAAAGGACCCGAAAAAATTGAAAATATTCGGGCTTGATACCTGTACAAATGTCGATTTCAAGAACAGCGGCAGTTTTTACGGAGCAATTTACGCCCCAAATGCAGATATACACTTCTATAACAGCGTTACCGTTTATGGGGCTGTTGTAGCCAGGAGCTTTACCCAGGACGTGAATGCCAATTTTTTCTATGATATGTCACTGAGAGTGGCAGATCCACTTGAAATAGGCGTGAAAATGGTGATAAAACGCTGGAGTGAGTAATAAGTAAACTCTGTTAGAAATTCCAATATGTTTAATTGTGATTGGCCGGATCAACCAATTAACCGGGTGCCAATCAGGCAATTACGAGTGTCGAAACAAAATGTACAGAAAGAGGGTGCTGCAATGAGGCTGTTACAATCAAAAAGGGGCGGCTTTGCAATAGCTACAGTTTTGTGCGTGGTGGTACTGCTGCTTATAATAGGGGCGGGCTTGTTGAGCGTTGGGATGCATCAACGTATGATGGGCGTGCGGACCAGCTCTGAGATTGCAGCCCGATGCTCCGCCGATGCGGGCCTGACAAAGGCCCTGGCTGAAATGAACAAGATGCTGGATCTTAAAACCTTCAATGATACCAGTCTGCCATCTGCAACAGATGAGCCGCTGCCAAATTGTGATTCAACTTTCAGCTATAACGTCTCAACAATAACATTAGCCGACGGTAATGATTTATATACGATTCAAAGTACCGGCAAAAGCAGCCGGTACCAAAAAACGGTCAACTGCACCTTGGAGATGAAGGGGATATTTGAGTATGCAATCTACGTGGCAGAAAATCTAACACTGAGGAACGGGACCACGATTAGCGCCTACAACCAGGGCGCGGATGACCCGCCCCTGCAAATCGGCACAAACAGCACTGAATCAGGGGCCGTTACCTGCAAAACCGGGGTGACAATAAACGGCGATATTGTCATCGGTCCCGGCGGTGACCCGGACGTTGTTATCAACAACACATCCGAAGCGTCCATCACAGGTAGCACTTATCCCTCGCTTATTAAAAACAAGACCCCCAACATCAACGTGCCGCAGGCCCTGGTGGATATGGTTTCCAGCGGCAGTATAACCAGCTCTACAACAATGAGCAGCTCGGCAAAGTATAACAGTATCAACCTTACCGGCGCCAGCACCGATCCGAACAAAATCGATAAGGTTACGGTTGATGGAAATATTAAGATTTACGTTATGGGCGATTTAAGACTCGGTAATGGTGACGCGGTGGAGATACAACCTAATGCCTCTTTGGCTGTATTTTTAGGGGGAAATCTTTACATTGACAACAGCGGCGCTATAAACAACCTGACGAAGGACCCGAAAAAATTGAAGATATACGGGCTTGATACCTGTACAAATATCGATTTTAAGAACAGCGGTATTTTTTATGGAGCAATTTATGCACCGGAGGCCGATATTCATCTCTATAACGGCTTCAACGTGTACGGGGCCGTTGTAGGCAAAAGCTTTACCCAGGACGTGAATGCGAACTTTTTCTATGATATGTCACTTAGAGAAGCAGCTCCACATGAAATAGGCGTGCACATGGTAATCAAGCGGTGGAGTGAGCAATAAGTAACCGAATCCGGATATAATATATAAGAGGAGTCGAGAGGAGCAGGCGGTCAACAGGGTGTTGTCCGCCTGTTTTTTTGTTTCAGCCGGATGTCCGATAATTTATAAAAACATTTCCTAAATCCCCTGTGATTGTGTAGGTTTTGATTCAAACAAAGCCCGCCGGATGTTTCAAATCTATATCTTTATGCGCAAATCCTGATGTTTATTGGACTTCAAAGTTCCAAATCAAGCACGCTGATTTCTCAAATCAATCTATTTTAATTTTATAATTTATACGTAAAACGAGGGCGAATTTGAGCCGATGAAAAGAAACGTTAAGCTGAAAATGAAATGTTAAACGCTTTGAAATATTCAGTTATCAGAGTGATAAGTGCAGCCATAAGAGGCGAATTGGACAGCTTATAGCCGCTTTCTTCAACATGGAGACATTATGGGCATAGGTTTGAAACGACCGTTCAAGCTCAAGATTGAGAACAGGGAAGTCTTTGGTCTGGATATCGGCTCATCTTCAGTGAACGCGGTCCAATTAGTCAAAAAGGGCGTCAAGTGGATAGTCACGGCTGCCGGCAGGACCCAAATTGCACCGAGCCAGGAGGAAGACAACCAGGAAAACACGGTCAGCGCAATCGGCCAATGTCTTAAGTCGACAGGTATTCGCACCCGCAAGGCGGTTTGCGGGATATCGGGTCCTGAAGTCGCGGTCAGGGATTTTAAGTTTCCTTCATTGTCGCGGGATGAAATAGAACCTGCAATCCACCTCGAAGCTGCACAGGTTTGCCCCTTTAACGCAGACGATGCGGCGGTGGATTACCAGCTTATAGATAACGACAAGGACAGCGTCAGGGGGATTCTGGTGGCGGCAACGAACCATCTCATAAACAACAAGACAGAACTTGCCAAACAAGCTTCAGTTGACTGCGTCTTGATGGATGTCGATGGATTGGCCCTTCTGAATTGTCTGAGTGAATGCGAACAAGACATTGCAAAGCAAACTACAGCTATTTTGAGCGTTGGCTGCTCTTCCACGACCCTTGCCATTCTGGGCGGCCGCGACGGAACGTCTTTGCCGTTTATCCGGGATGTGTCGTACGCGGGCAATGATATCGTTAAGGCGATTGCATCCGAAATTAATATGTCGGAAGAGGCCGTCAAGGAGATACTTTTCGGCGATAAAAACACGACGGAACGGCCAAATGCGTTCGAGGAAAGTTTCGAAAAAGCCTGCGACAAGCTGATTGTCAATGTTACGGAGACGCTGCGTTACTACACGGCCCAGGACAAATCAAGCTTTGTCGAAAAGGTATTCGTGTGCGGCGGTTTTGCAGTGATCGAGGGCCTGGTTGATTTACTCGACGGGCATCTGCCATCCAAGATTGTATTGTGGAATCCTTTTGAGAAACTTGTGTGCGAGGCGGACAAGAGCTGTGAAAAAATTCTGCATGAAGACGGTCCTGCCATGGCGGTGGCGGCGGGCCTTGCTATGAGGTCAATCTGATATGTTCACAATAGATTTGCTAAAGGGCCGGGGAGTACCGGCAAAGAGCCATCCGCGGAACATAGCGGTTGGCGCGGCCGCGGTTGTGGTGCCGATTGTTATCGCAATTGCGATGTTCGGCTTTTATCTTCGCAATAGAGTCGTTATATCCATTAAGAAGAACGCCATAGCAAATTTTAATACAAAGATTGCCGGCATGTCGGATGCTATCGAGCTTAAAAAATCATTCGATGAACAGAAAAATACTTACAACAACTGCTTATCAGAAGTATCGGGCAACCTTGACAGGCACACACAATGGTCGCCTGTTCTGGTGGCAGTAGTGAAGAACATTCCGGAATCAGTAATACTGACATCGCTTGACGTCAAGCAGCAATCGACAAAAATAAAAGTTCCACAAAAGGATGACCCCAAAAAAATGATTGACGCCTCTGTTCCTGTAAGGACTTTACAGATGACAGTCGCCGGAAGGCCCCAATCCAACAGCGATGAAGCAATAAGGGATTTTAGCGAGCGTCTTCGCTCTTCAAGCCTGCTTGAGCCAAGGCTTGAAAACATCAGGATTGCTCAGGGAGTTGCTAAGCTTGGTGAAGAGGAAGTAGTCTCTTATCAGATAGACTGTATTTTTAAGCCGGGAATGTAAGATGTCCTTTATGAAGACCAACAAAAAACTTTATACGATAGTAGCTTTAATCTGGGCGGGCAGCCTCGTACTGTCTGTGCTTGCCTACATGGTAGTGCTTTCACCGCAGCAAAAGAGAAAACAAGAGGTGGAAACCGAGTTCGCCAAGACAAAACAAAAGTACGACTCTGTAATAGAAATGAGCCAGGAAGAGACTAAAGCCAGGTTCAAGGAAGAGCTTGAAAGTCTTCAAAATAAATTGAAGGATTTTGCTGTTGATTACGAAGATTCGCCCAATTTGACCTTCGATATAAGCCAAATTGCCAACGAGAAGAAGGTCGAGTCTTTCAGCATTAAAACCCAGGAGGACAGCAGAAATTCAGTGGCACTTGGCCTTAAGTACCTGCAGGAGAACCAGATTATTATTAACTTTGCAGGAGATTTCAATCAGTTTGCCACTTTCCTGAATACCCTGGAGAGAAACCGGCCGGCCGTCTTTGTAGATAACTTCAAAATAACACGCTCACAGCGGGATGAATTAGGACATAAAGTGAATATGAAGCTGGCGGTTTTTGTTCGTAAACAGCAGGAAAGTTAAAGCGTGTGAATATGGAACAGCAGTGCAGGTAATGAGAAGATAAGAAAAATGAGAACGATAGCAATAGCAAATCAAAAGGGCGGCTGTGGAAAGACAACTTCCTCGGTCAACATTGCAGCCGCGTTTGCCCAACACGGCAAGCGGACGCTGATAATGGACCTCGACCCACAGGGACACAGCACGTTGGGTTTAGGGCATAACCCTGAAACTCTGGACAAAACGGTTTATCACGCTCTTACGAATGTTCAAATTCCACTTCCGAGAGTGATAATAGGCACGAGCATGGAAGGACTTAATCTGGCTCCGAGTAATATCCTGCTTTCAGGGGCCGAGCTTGAACTTGTCAACGTAGTCGGAAGAGAATTCGTGTTGAGCGAGCAGTTCAGACTTGTAGATGACGAATATGATGTCTGCGTAATGGACTGCCCCCCCTCCCTGGGCCTGCTGACTCTGAATGCTCTGGTTGCCAGCACTGATGTGATAGTGCCGGTCCAGGTAAATTACTTCGCTATGGAAGGGCTCAGGCAGCTGCTCGAGACAGCGGACATTATCAGGATGAACTTTCAGCCCTGCTACGTGAAAATTCTCGGCCTGTTGCTGACCTTTGTCGAAGACAGAACGCTGTTGAGCAGACAGATACAACAGCAGATGCGCGAATACTTCGGTGATTTGGTATTCGATACGGTAATCCATAGAACGGTAAGGTTGGCTGAGGCCCCGAGTGCCGGCGAGTCAATTTTGACTTTCGCACCACAAAGCAAAGGTGCGGCCGAGTACTTAGCTTTGGTTGAGGAGATACTCACCCGCGAAGAAACATCGAAACAGAATACTACAGGCGAGGAAGCTGGCGAGGAAGCCCTGGCTGAGGTAGGAAGCCAGGACCAGGGTAATACCTTTGACTGAGGAAATACGCAATGCCAAAAAATAAAGCAGGACTACACAAGCAGGTTTCATCGATATTTACCGGCGTTCCGATCCCAACAAAGGACAAAGCCGATAAGGCGAGCTCCACAGCAACAAAAGAACATCCGACTTATGGCCCTCCAAGCCACCTAAGTGGGTCAACGATGAAAGATGTTCTACAGTCCAAGTTATCGCCTCAGAAAGATGTCCCGACCGAAAAACCTAAAGCCGCGGAACAAAAGGCTGCTCAAGCTCAAAAGCCCGTTAAGATAAAATCCTCCGGCCCGTCAGCGTTGGAACAGGCGGTGCAGCGGATAAAAGACAGGCTGTTTGCGCCACAAGCCGGTGTGAATCCGGCACGACAAAAAGCGATGGTGGTATTGGTTCCTGTCATGTTTATCGGTATGGTACTGGCGTTTTACAAAGTGTTGGGCGGCGGTCCGGGTGAAACGGCGGGCCCAAAGATAATCACGCCGTCAAATACGATTGCCGCAGCTTCGAGCGCGATTGAATGGAAGATTCCGGATCTCTACCCGACAACGCTTCGTGACCCTATGCAGTTCAAGAAGGAGGTGGTAACGCCAACGGACAACAATCCGGACAAAACCGAGGAAATAGACATCAAAGGCATTCTTTATGACGAGGAGAATCCATCTGTGATTATCGGCATCGAAATATTGCACGAAGGCGACAAAGTATCAGGTGCGACCATAATAAAAATAAATAAAGACAATGTAGAGTTCGAAATGAACGGTAAAAAGTGGACCCAAAAGGCCCAATGATAAAACAAGGAAACAAAAAGGTTTAAATTCATTAATCTTGGAAAGGAACTATTATGAAAGGCTTTGTAACAAAATGTGGCGGACTAAAGTTGTTGGTAATTGCTGCACTTGTCATGGCAATCTGCGGAATCGTAGTTGCAGAGGATGCGGACAAGAAAGAGGTGTTGACACCGCTGGAGCAGCAGATGCAAAAAACGATAAGCATCACGTTCAGGGACACACCTATCGATGATGTAATCAGGGCAATAGCTGAGAAGGCGAATGTAGATATTATAAAAAGCCCTCAGGTCACCGGAACAGTAACAGTGACTCTTACGGATGTTCCCCTTGGAGAAGCCCTGAACAATATTCTTGCCGCACACGGCTACGGCTATGTGGCTGACAAGAATGTGATACGAATCGCACCGATGAGTGAGCTTGCCCAAAAGGAAGAAGTCCTTGTCAGCAGAATTTATCGCATTACTTACGCGGATATTAAAGATGTCACCAAAACTGTAAAGGAATTTATTTCGCAGCGTGGTTCGATAGCAGCCAGTAACAGCACGAGCAATATAATCGTGACCGATACGGAAAGCCGAATCAAGGCCATCGACACGTTCATTGCGGAAATTGACCGGATAACACCGCAGATACTGGTTGAGGCAAGAATCTACGACATCACGGCATCGGACAAGCTGGACCTCGGCATAGAATGGTGGGTGAACCGGCAAAGCTACTGGGACGCTGATGGACTACCTACCACTAACAGGCAGCCTTATATTCAGAGTACGTATGCGGGAGCAGTAGACAAAACAGCCAACGCTTCAGTAGGTCTTCTGAACTTTGGGATTTGGAATAAAGATCTCGATATTGATGCTACAATACGGGCAGAGCAGGAAGATATCAACGCCAAGCTCCTTGCAAATCCGAGAATCCTTGTTCTTGACAACGAGGAAGCCATTATCGACATCGTGCAGGAATATCCTTACGTGGAAAGAACCATAACAGGCAATACAGTCACAGAAACAGTAAGATTTAAACCGATTGGCACAATGCTCAAGGTCACGCCGCACGTGACAAGAGATGGGATGTTAAGATTACGCATTCAACCTGAATTTGGTGTTAAAGTGGGTGATGTTGCACTCACTGGAGGCGCCGTCCCGGTTGTTGATACCCGCAAAGTCGACACGATAGCATTGGTCGAACACGGTCAGACGGTGGTGATAGGAGGCCTGCGCAAAAAGAACGTCACCCAACAAACCAATAAGGTACCCCTGCTGGGCGACATACCTATTCTTGGCTTGTTATTCAGGTTCGAGGGCGAAGACGCTGCCAACAGCGAGCTTGTAGTATTCATAACCCCACGGATCATCGAACAGCCGGTCCTGACTGAAGCGGAAAAGGAGGCCCTTAAAGTAACAGAATTCGACAGGCCGATGCCGGTTAAAACCAGAGCAGAGAAGGCCGATGAAGAAAACCAGGACAAACTACCAGAAACGATTCATTAAAACAATGAATCCCTGTTAACAGGGCTGCTCATAAATTTTAGACGAGAGGCTGATTAATAGTCGGCGGAAGGAAGGAAACGCCGGGGCCGGTACACCGGCCCCGGCGTTCAAAATACCCGGTTCATACTTTCTTATCAAAAGTATACAGTGACATTAACAGGGTGGGGTGAAGGAAAAGCTGATGACGAATAAGGAGCAGGTTAGCGATTTAACCA
>Ga0224495_10002989_pt1 | contig 10636 bp, 9 predicted proteins | sample SF_Jul11_sed_USG_FD_168128 | JGI IMG/M metagenome (GOLD analysis project Ga0224495, IMG submission 168128) | Sediment microbial communities from San Francisco Bay, California, United States - SF_Jul11_sed_USGS_4_1 | ecosystem: Environmental > Aquatic > Marine > Sediment | place: USA: California...
ACTATGCCGAGCACCTGCGCGAATCATGCGAGCGTTTCGATCTTCCCTACGTGCTGCACGAAATTCCGACGATCCATAGGTCGATCCACATACGCGGATCGTCCGACCTGCGATACACGAAGCCGAATTTCATCCAGCACCTGCTCGACCGTTATCGTGTCCCGATTCTTTACCTGGACGTGGATTGCGTATTTCGGGCCTATCCAACGTTGATCGACGAATTGATCGATGGCGGGATTTCGTTCGCGATCTACAACTGGCTCGCCGATGTCGACAACGAGACTTTCTGGCCGATCAATGTCCGGCTGGATGGGCGGGTGATACAAGACAGGTTCTATCACTACTCGCATCGTGTACCCTGGTATTCGACGGAGCAGCTCATTTGCAGCGGATGCGTGCAGTTTTACGACGTTTCTACGGCGGCTAGCGCGCTGCTTGCAATGTGGCATAGGACCATAGAAAAGTATCCGGGTACGCCCGATGATCAATGTCTGTGGTTCGCGTTCAACAACGGTGGCGCGCGAATTCCCGCAATCCGATGGTCGTGGCTGCCGAAGGATTATGCGAGATACGCCTGGTGGATCTTTTCTCGACCGGTGATCGAGCACCCCGACTTGCCAGGCGTGACGAACAGCGGATTCGAGAATATTCCGGTCGACGCGGTGGTAAAGGACTACTATGAAGAACTATGCAGGCAGACCGATCCGCGTTTTCCGGAAAATTCCGTGATCGACGTGGAACACCGCCAGCTGTACGAATTCAGCGACGGCTGTTTGTCGCACGTGGGGCCGTTGGAGCTTGAACTCTGGATTCAAACCCGAAACCGCGCATCGGCGACGCTCGACATAAGCGAGATACGAGGCGATCCTGACGCAGTCCTGCGCCGTTCCGCCTAGGTTTCTTACTCCCACTCGATCGTCGCGGGCGGCTTGCCGGAGATGTCGTACACGACACGATTGAACCCCCGCACCTCGTTGATGATGCGGTTCGACACCCGCGCGAGCAACTCGTGCGGAAGTTCTGCCCAGTGCGCGGTCATGAAGTCGGTGGTCTGTACCGCGCGCAGCGCGACCACGTTCTCGTAGGTACGCCCGTCGCCCATCACACCCACCGACCGCACGGGCAGGAACACGGCAAATGCCTGCGCCGTATTGTCGTACCAGGAGCGATCTTCGGCATCGCGGGTGTTCCGCAACTCCTCGATGAATATCGCATCGGCTCTGCGCAACAGTTCGGCCTCCTCCCGCCTCACCTCGCCGAGGATACGAACGCCCAGACCCGGGCCGGGAAATGGATGGCGAAGCACCATCTCGCGCGGCAGGCCGAGGACCATTCCCAGCTCGCGCACCTCGTCCTTGAACAGTTCGCGCAGCGGCTCGAGAAGTTTCAGATGCAGGGTCTCTGGCAGACCGCCGACGTTGTGGTGGGACTTGATCGTGTGCGCCTTCTTGGTCTTGGCGCTTGCCGACTCGATGACGTCCGGGTAGATCGTGCCCTGCGCGAGCCATTTCACGTTCGCGAGCTTCCCCGCCTCGCGCTGAAAGACCTCGACGAAATGCTTGCCAATGATTTTGCGCTTCTGCTCGGGATCAGACACTCCCTTTAGGGCGCCGAAAAACTCTGTGCTCGCATCGATATGGATGACCTTCAGGTGCATGTGGCGCGCGAAGGTTTCCATCACTTGTTCGGCCTCATTTAGCCGCAGAAGCCCTGTATCGACGAACACGCAGGTAAGCTGATCGCCGATCGCGCGATGGATCAGCGCCGCGGCGACTGACGAATCAACGCCGCCCGAAAGCCCCAGCAGGACCTCGTCCTTGCCGACCGTCATACGAATGCGCTCGACCGCTTCGCCGACAAAGTCGGGCATCGTCCAGTCGCGCCCCAGACCGCAAATACCGTGTACGAAGCGCTCGATGATCGCCTTGCCCTGCCTGGTATGAGTCACTTCGGGGTGGAACTGCACGGCGTAGAAGCGCCGCGCTTCGTCAGCCATCGCGGCGATGGGCGTGGCGTCGTTCGAGGCCATCAGCTTGAACCCTGGCGGCATCTCGATGACCTGGTCCCCGTGGCTCATCCATACATCCAACAGCCCGTGGCCTTCGCCGTTCACGCGATCCTGAATACCGTCGAGCAGCGCGGTGTGACCGCGCGCGCGGACTTCAGCGAAACCGAACTCGCGTACCTTGCCGTCGACTACCTTGCCGCCCAGTTGGGCCGCCATGGTCTGCATTCCATAGCAGATGCCGAGCACCGGGGCACCCAGCTTGAACACGATGTCGGGCGCACGCGGAGTCGTTTCCTCGGTGACCGATGCGGGCCCGCCCGAGAGGATGATCGCCTGGGGGGAGAATTCGCGCACGAAATTCTCGTCGACATCGAAGGGATGGAGCTCGCAGTACACCCCCGCCTCGCGCACCCGGCGCGCGATAAGTTGCGAGTACTGCGCCCCGAAATCGAGAATCAGGACCCTGGCGTGCATCGACGCGCCCTCACTCGACCCGATAGTTCGGCGCTTCCTTCACGATCTGCACGTCGTGCACGTGCGATTCGCGCATACCGGCCGAAGTGATTTCGACAAAGCGTGCCTTGGTGCGAAGCTCATCCACTGTCGCGCAGCCGGTGTAGCCCATGCTCGCGCGTACCCCGCCCATCAGTTGCTCGATCACCGACAGCGCGCTGCCCTTATACGGAACCCGCCCTTCGACACCCTCTGGGACGAGCTTCTCGACGTTCATCTCCGAATCCTGGAAGTAACGGTCAGCAGCCCCCTTTTGCATCGCGCCGAGCGAGCCCATTCCGCGGTAAGACTTGTACGAGCGTCCCTGGTACAGCTCGATCTCGCCGGGTGACTCCTCGGTGCCGGCAAAGAGCGAGCCGAGCATCACGGCGTGTGCGCCGGCCGCGAGCGCTTTGGCGATGTCGCCCGAGTAACGAATACCGCCGTCGGCAATAATTCCCACCTCGGAGCCGGCAAGCGCCTCCGCCACGCTCTCAATCGCGGTAATTTGTGGCACGCCGACCCCAGCCACGATCCGCGTGGTGCAGATGGAACCCGGGCCGATTCCGACTTTCACTCCGTCGGCGCCGTGATCGACCAATGCCATGGCGCCATCGCCCGTGCCAACGTTGCCGCCGATCACCTGAGTCTGCGGATAGTGCTTCTTGACCCATTTCACCCGGTCGAGCACCCCCTGTGCGTGACCGTGCGCGGTATCGACGATCAGCACGTCGACGCCCGCCTCGACAAGCAGTTCCACCCGCTCTTCGGTGCCCTCGCCCACGCCGACCGCAGCCCCAACGCGCAACTTGCCCTGCGGGTCCTTGCAGGCGCTTGGGTGTTCGGTTTCCTTCAGGATGTCCTTGACCGTGACCAAGCCCTTCAGCTGGAATCGCTCGTCCACCACCAGCACACGCTCCAAGCGGTGCTTATGCATGAGTTGCTTGGCTTCCTCGCGGCTTGCGCCATCGTCGACGGTAACCAGCCGCTCGCGAGGCGTCATGATGGCCTTCACCGGCTGATCAAGATTGGTCTCGAAGCGCAAATCGCGGTTGGTGACGATGCCAACAACCTTGCCATCGAATAGCACCGGGAATCCCGATATCTTGTACTGCTTTTGCAGCGCAATGACCTCGCGCACCGTATTCTCCGGTGCGACGGTCATCGGGTCGCGCAGCACGCCCGACTCGAAGCGCTTGACCTTGGCGACTTCCGCCGCCTGCCCCCGGGGCGTCAGGTTCTTGTGAACGATCCCGATGCCGCCCTCCTGCGCCAGGGCGATTGCCAGTCGCGCTTCGGTCACCGTGTCCATCGCCGCCGACAGGAGCGGAATATTCAGATCGAGCGTACGGGTCAGGCGGGTTTTCAGCGAAACTTCGCGCGGCAGCATGCGCGAATGAGCGGGAAGTAGAAGGACGTCATCGAATGTGAGCGCCCTCTGGATCACGCGCATGGAACTTCCTTTCACGCAAAGCGGCATTATACGCGAGACACATTGTGCTTGCCGTATGGGAGATACTTCATTGACTCTGCATGGAAAACTGGCTACCGTTTTCCGGTGCCCGGGCATTGCTGCCCGTGCGCAGGAAATCAAGGAGATCACCGATGAAGATTCCGGCATGGGCGCTACTGATCGTCGCGTGCGTCATGGCTGCCACGGCGCTGGCACAGACCTACAAATGGGTGGACAAGGACGGCAAGATCCGTTACGGCGATACGCCGCCGCCAGGAGTCAATGCGAAGACGCTCTCGACCCCGCGGGGTGGCGGCAGCCCCGCCGTCGAACCGGCTGCGAACGACACTACGGCGGGGAAGAACGCCCCGGCCAAGGGGGCGAGGAAAGGGCCGCTGACGCCCGCCGAACAGGAAATGGAGTTTCGTCGACGCGCCAAGGAGGCGAAGGAAAACGCCGCGAAGGCGGAAAAGGACAAGCAGGAGGCCGATGCGCGCAAGCAAAACTGCCAGGATTCCAGGGAGTCTCTGCGCGCACTGGAGAGCGGACAGCGCATTGCCCGTACCGACGCTCAAGGCGAACGCTATGTCCTGGACGAAGCGCAGACAGCTCAAGAAGCTGCGCGCGCCCGGCAGGCGGTCAGTCAGTGGTGTCAGTAGCGGGATTTGGCCCTTTGTCGCCGCGATTCCTTCGGATCGACCGGCAAGGGACGGTAGATTTCGATTCGATCTCCGTCCGCCACCGGGTCGTGGAGAGTTTTTCGCACGCCAAATATTCCCACCCCGTGAGTACCTGAATCGATATCCGGACGGCGCGCAGCCAGGCCCGACGCCCGGATCGCGTCGCCCACGCTCGCGCCTTCGGGCAATTCGACCGTGCTGAGGTCGACGGCGTCGGGTAGCGCAAAAACCACCTCGACGCGCAATCTACGCCCTCCCCGTCGATTCCGCGCGGCGCGTGAAGGCATCCACCATCGTATTCGCGATGTGGTCGAACAGGGGCTCCAGCAGCGTCGCGAGCAGGCGTGTCTTGAACTCGTACTCCAGGCTGAACTCGATCTTCGTTGCAGCGTCGTTTAAAGGCACGAGCCGCCAGGAGGCGTGAAAGTGCGTGAACGGCCCTTCGATGAGCGAGAGATCAATCGCCTCGCAGGGCCGGCTGACGCACTCGGTGGTAAACGATTGGCGCAGGCCTTTGACCCCGACTGTCAGCGTCGCGACCAGTCGCGCAGCGCTGCGCTCGTGCACCTTTGCCTCCAGACACCAGGGCAGAAATCGCGGATAGGCCTCCACATCGAGCACCAGCGCATACAGCGTCGCTGCGGGCTGGGCGACAATCGACGAACGAGCGATGCGTTTCATCCAGTCCTAGCCCTCGACCAGCTGGACGCAGGCAACATCTTCACTTCCGGCAACGTCGGTAACAGTTAGAATCACCCCTCTCCTCCACCATGTCCATCGCACAGAACCGCAAGGCCTCCCATGATTACTTCATCGAGGAGCGCCACGAAGCCGGCATCGCCCTTGAAGGCTGGGAAGTCAAGGCGATCCGCGGCGCGCGCGCGCAGATCGGTGATGCCTACGTCGTCATCAAAGGTGGCGAACTGTGGCTGATCGGCGCGCACATCGCGCCGCTGAATACCGTGTCGACCCACTTCGTTCCCGATCCAACCCGCACGCGCAAGTTGCTGCTGCATGCAGAGGAAATCAAACGGCTCATCGGCAAGGTCGAACAGCGGGGATTCACCCTCATCCCGCTTGACCTGCATTTCAAGAAAGGCCGCATTAAGGTGGAAATCGCTTTGGCGCGCGGCAAGCTCAAGCACGACAAGCGTGCCGCTGAACGCGATCGCGAATGGGATCGCGAGAAGCAGCGACTGCTGCGTCCCCGCGCCTGATCTATTTCGCCGCGCTGCGGCGCGCCGCACCGCGCGGCGCAGGATGCTCGGCAAGTGAAAGCCACGTGGACACCACCGTATCCGGATTGAGAGACAGGCTTGTGATGCCCTCGTCCATCAGCCAGCGCGCGAGATCAGGGTGGTCGGAAGGTCCCTGCCCGCAGATACCGACGTACTTGCCCTGCTTGCGGCACGCACGGATCGCCGTCGCGAGCAACTCGCGTACGGCCGGATCACGTTCGTCGAAGATCTCCGCCACCAGACCGGAATCGCGGTCCAGCCCAAGCGTGAGCTGGGTAAGATCGTTCGAGCCGATCGAAAATCCGTCAAACATCGCGAGGAACTGATCAGCCAGAATGGCGTTCGAAGGCACCTCGCACATCATCACGATGCGCAGGCCATTTTCACCGCGCTTCAACCCATTGGCCGCGAGCAGGTCCAACACCTTGGTTGCCTCGCCGAGGGTGCGCACGAAGGGCACCATCAGCTCGACGTTCACGAGGCCCAGATCATTGCGTACGCGGCGCATCGCCTCGCACTCCAGTTCGAAACAGTCCTGGAAGCTTTTTGCCACATAACGCGAAGCACCTCGAAAACCGAGCATCGGGTTTTCTTCATCGGGCTCATATCGCTCGCCTCCGATGAGCTTCTTGTACTCGTTCGACTTGAAATCCGATAGCCGCACGATTACCGATTTCGGCCAGAACGCGGCGGCGATGGTCGCCACCCCCTCGACCATCTTCTCGCGGAAGAAGCTGCGCGGATCCGCGTAGCCGCGCGCGGCAGTCGCGACTTGCGCCTTGAGATCCGCGGGCAGATCCGGATATTCGAGGCACGCGCGCGGGTGCACGCCGATCTCGTTGTTGATGATAAATTCGAGACGCGCGAGTCCCACGCCATCATTCGGCAATTGCGCGAAATTGAATGCGAGCTGTGGATTGCCGACGTTCATGGAAATCTTCACCGGAATGTCCGGCATTTCCCCGAGTTCCGTGCGCGACACCTCGAAGGCGAGCTCCCCTTGATAGACATTGCCCGTATCGCCCTCTGCGCAAGACACAGTGACTCGCTGCCCTTCCCCGAGGCGGCTCGTCGCGTCTCCGCAGCCCACCACAGCAGGAATACCCAGTTCGCGCGCAATGATTGCGGCGTGGCAGGTGCGCCCCCCCCGATTGGTGATGATGGCGGCGGCACGCTTCATGACCGGCTCCCAATTGGGATCGGTCATATCAGTGACCAATACATCGCCCGCCTGTACTCGTGACATTTCGGCAGGGCCTGCAACGACCCGCACGGCGCCCACGCCGATCTTCTGACCAATCGCGCGCCCGCTGGCGAGAAGCGTCGAACGTCCCTTCAGGCTGTAGCGCTCGCTCACCTCCATCTTCCCGGACTTTACCGTCTCAGGACGCGCCTGCAGCACGTACAGTTTGCCGTCCGCACCGTCCTTGCCCCACTCGATATCCATAGGACGCCCGTAATGCTGTTCGATCGCGACCGCATAGCGCGCGAGCTCCAGCACATCGGTATCGGTAATCGAGAAGCGCGACTGCTCCGCGTTGACGATATCCACCACCTTCGTCGAGCGGCCCGCCGAGGCAGCTTCGGCAAACACCATCTTTTGCAGCTTGGCGCCGAGACTGCGGCGCACGATAGCCGGGCGGCCCTGTGCGAGCGTGGCCTTGTGCACGTAGAACTCGTCCGGATTGACTGCTCCCTGCACCACCATTTCCCCCAATCCCCAGGAAGCCGTGATGAACACCACGCCTTGAAACCCCGACTCGGTATCGAGCGTGAACATCACACCGCTCGCACCGAGGTCGCTGCGCACCATTTGTTGCACCGCGGCCGAGAGCGCGACATTCTCGTGTTCGAATCCCTGGTGGACGCGGTACGAAATCGCACGATCGTTGTACAACGAGGCGAAAACGTGGCGCACCGCTTCGAGCACATTTTCAACACCATGGATATTGAGAAAACTCTCTTGCTGGCCGGCGAAGGACGCATCGGGCAGGTCTTCGGCAGTGGCAGAGGACCGCACCGCGAATGAGGCAGCGGGAGAAGTGCTCTTGGTCAGCTCGGCGTAATACGAGCGGATTTCGCTCTCCAGTTGCGCGGGAAACGGCGCCGCCTGGATCCAGTTCCGGATCTCCGCGCCACATTGCGCAAGCGCCTTGACGTCATCCGGGTTCAGCGACCTGAGGCGAGTCGCGATACGCTGGTCCAATCCGGCAGCCGACAAGAACTCGCGAAACGCCTCGGCGGTGGTGGCAAATCCGCCGGGGACCCGAATCCCCGACGCAGCAAGTCCGCCGATCATCTCCCCCAGCGAGGCGTTTTTCCCCCCCACCTGCTCGAGATGCTCCATCCGGAGGTCCTTCAACCACGCCACGCGCGTCATCTAGCTTCCCCTTGTGGTTGCCCAGCCTGCGTAAACGCATTATTTTATCGAGAAGCGACCTATTGCGCAGCACATATCCCACTTTCAGGAAAGTCTCATGCCAGAGCGGCGCACGGTTTTTTTTGTTTCGGACGGGACGGGTATTACCGCCCAAATGCTCGGCAACAGCCTGTTGACGCAATTTGAAGGGGTCGAATTCGAACTGGTGACCATCCCTTTCGTCGATAGCCTGGAGCGGGCTCAGGAATGCCTCGAGCGGATCGAGCAGGAGGAGAACAAGGGCAATGGCCAGCCGATCGTGTTCTCGACACTGGTCAACACGGACTTGCGACAGGTCATCTGGCGCTCAAAGGCCCTTTGCCTGGACTTTTTCGAAACCTTCATCGCACCGCTGGAGGCTGGGCTCGGCTTGCACTCGACACACAAGATCGGCCGCTCGCACAGCGCAACCGACAGGAAGGAGTACACGCAGCGCATCGATGCGATCAATTTCAGCATGGCTCACGATGACGGCGCCTCCGAGGCCGAACTGGACCAGGCTGACGTGATCCTGACCGGCGTGTCGCGCAGCGGAAAGACGCCTACCAGTCTTTACCTGGCGATGCAATTCGGCATCAAGGCGGCCAACTACCCGCTCATTCCGGAGGATTTCGAACGAAAGAAGCTACCCGAGGCATTGCACCTGCGCAGGGCCAAGCTCTATGGCCTCACGATAACACCGGAGCGGCTGCGAGAAATTCGCCAGTCGCGCCGCCCCGACAGCCGCTATGCGAGCCTGGAGAACTGCTGCTTCGAGGTCGAGCAGGCACAGCGAATGATGCGCCGAGAAGGAATCAAGTGGATCGACTCCACGAGCAAATCGATCGAGGAAATCGCGACCAACATTCTGCGCGAACTAAAGCTCGAGCGGCATGTGTTCTGACAGATTTCCGCGCACCGACTAGCCTGCTGCCTCGCCCAAGCCGCGCCTGGCGGTCTCGTAGAGGCAAATCGCGGCGGCGGCCGCGACATTCAGCGACTCGGTTCCACCTGGCATCGGAATCGTGACACGTTCGCTCGCCAGCGCGGCGACTGACTCGCCAACGCCCACACCTTCAGCACCGAAAATCCACGCGAGCCTCCTGCTGAATTTCACCTCGTCCAGCCGCACCCCGTCCCGCGGTACGGTGCAAAGTGTGGCACCCCCGAAGCTCGCAATCGCCTCGGCCAGATTGGCGTTCTCAACGAGATCAACAAAGAACTGCCCTCCCATGCCGGCACGCAAGGCTTTGGGCGACCATGCATCGGCGCAACCCGCAGAGAGCACCGCACACTGCGCCCCGAACGCGGCGGCACTGCGCAATATCGCTCCCACGTTGCCGGCATCCTGGATACCGTCCAGAAGGACGCACAGCGAGGCCGAAAGCGGAAACGCTTTCTGCGGCGGGACGCAAATCTCCGCAGCGAGCCCCGCGGGCGACTCGAGATCAAAGGTGGCGCGAAACAGGCGATCTTCGAGCACTACCGGCTGCACTGCGCAGCGGTGCACAAGCGCGGCAATCTCGACGTTGGCCATTCCTGCCTCGCTCGCGACAACCACTGACGGAGGGCCACGACGATCGAGCCAGCTCGAAACGAGGTGCACCCCTTCTATTACGGCGCAGCGCTCGCGACGACGCAGACCGACATCGCGAACGAGTTTGGTCCAGCGTCGGACGCGAGGGTTGTCCCTGGAACGCAAGACGGTCATGAGTTTGCCCGGTCGATGCTGTCAATTGAGTGTAACGGGATGCGCAGCGAGGCGAATCGAGTCGAGCGGAATCCGAAAGCGTTGAGTCAGCGCTCGTCCAGGAGGCGGCGCACCGGGGCGAACGAGCGTCGATAAATGTCGCAAACGCCCAGCCGCCTGAGCGTCGCAAGGTGCTCAGGGGTCGGATAACCCTTGTGCCGATCCAGCCCGTAGCCGGGAAATCGAGCGTGCAGGCGCACCATCTCCGCATCGCGTTCGGTCTTGGCGAGAATCGATGCCGCGGAGATTTCCGCATGCAGGCGATCACCGCCGACGATGGCACGGCCGGGACATTCGAGCAACGGCACACGGTTACCGTCGATCCACGCCTCGTCGGGTTTCAGGCCCAACCCGTCGACAGCCCGACGCATCGCAAGGAGTGTCGCTTGCAGGATATTCAGGCGGTCGATTTCCTCGACCGAAGCCCAGGCCACCGCGTACGCGCGTGATCTTTCTCTGATGGTTGCCGCGAGGACCGCACGACGCGATGGTGAAAGAAGCTTCGAATCCTTCAGCCCCGGAATGGGTCGATGCGCGTCGAGCACCACGGCCGCCGCGCATACCGGTCCGGCAAGCGGTCCGCGGCCGGCTTCATCCACCCCACAAATCACGCGCAT
>Ga0224495_10002990_pt1 | contig 10630 bp, 6 predicted proteins | sample SF_Jul11_sed_USG_FD_168128 | JGI IMG/M metagenome (GOLD analysis project Ga0224495, IMG submission 168128) | Sediment microbial communities from San Francisco Bay, California, United States - SF_Jul11_sed_USGS_4_1 | ecosystem: Environmental > Aquatic > Marine > Sediment | place: USA: California...
TTGAGAGCAAGCTTCGATGATTTGGGGCTGCTTTCTTTCCAGACTCTGCTTTATTTCAAGCGGAATCGCTACAGGGACATCATGAAAACGGGACGCCTCCTTAAACAGAGTTTTGTGGTTGTGCCTGAGGAGAAAAGAAATGAATTCGTGGAAGTTTTACTGCTTGTCGGCGATTCTTTTCAAAAGGCCGATTACATCTATGATGCCGGCGAATTTTATCATAAGGCCCTGGATGTTGAACCCGGTAATCTTCAGGTGCTGTTAAGAATCCGGCAAAATTATGAGCGGCTGAATGAAGACGAAAAAGTCCAAAGCATAGATGAGAAGATGGAAGAGCTGTTAACTCCGAGAACGATGGACCTTGAAAAGCCCAGGATAGAGAGAGGAAGAAAATTCTCCTGTTCGCTTAACCTTGATGGGAGTGAAATTCTTCTAAGCCTGCATTTTGAAAACGAAGCATGGACTGATTTTTTTCCTTTAATATCGATCTTTTTTAACGGGCGCGCAGTTTGGGAGAATTACCTGAAGGATGAGACAGAAGAGATAGAGATAAATGATGATGAGGTTATTTTAAAGCTGTCGTTGAAATCAAAGGTCGGTGAGAATTCTCTGGTGGCCATCCCCTTGAATAGCGCAGTCAGCCTTTTTAAGATAAACTACCAGGAAAAGGTCAGGTGAATTCAGGCCACCCGGAATGAAGCAGGTGGGGGAATCCGGGTGCGTACACTATGAAAAACAATCGAGCTTGATAGCCCCGAGGTCTACCTGATTCAAGCTTAATATGTATTCGGTTTAAAACTGCTCTTTGAATTGCTATAGGGTGGTGATGTATCATCCAAAGAAAGATCAATCCAAAAAAAGCAAAGAAGGGAAAGATGAAATGTGTTAAAAAGTGCATAAACGTCTTGACAAGGGATTAGAGTATGTTTAAATTACAATAATCAAGGAGGGGGATATGAAAGGAATTTGCAGATCCAAATCTCTCACAGTCATTCTTATCGTCTCTTTCATCTTCTTATATTCCGCTTTTGATTTGAAAGCCAAGGAAGCCGGCAAAGGGAATATGATCGGATTCGTCTACCAAAAGGATGGAACCACACCTGTAGAAGGCGCGGTCGTAAAACTCCGGAATGTCGCCACTGGAACAGGCTATGAGAGCGCTAAATCCGATATGCTGGGTATCTTCAAGGTGGAAGGCGTTGAGGAAGGGCTTTATCTGGTTGGAGTGAGTGCGGAAGAAGGAGATTTCAACGTTAACAACCTGATCGGGATCAGAGGCAACGAGACCGCAAAGGTTTCCTTCGCTTTAAAACCTGCCCAAGGGGATGAAGAGGAGAAGCCAAAAGCAAAGCCAGGTGGACTGGCCAAATTTTTTCTTTCTCCGGTCGGTATCGCCGTTGTTGTCGCTGCCAGTGCGGTAATTATATACGGCGTTGTCAAGCTGTCTGAAAAGGAGGCAGAGGCTTCTCCCTTCAGGAGATAGGCCCTTTTTCATTCAATAGCCTCAAGCAGCCGATAAAACAAAAGCTAAAAGTCTGAAATTGCGCATGGCCCGGTCAATGACCGGGCTTTTTTTTGGTCAATTTTGGGGCAGATCCCTTGATATCGATCTCTCTCTATCTGTTCGCTCAAGATACGTGTTATAGCTTTTTATGTAGACCGATTGTGTTTTTTCAGGAGAAAGATTTATATTGATTTTTGAGAAGGAAGCAGTGATCTGTTCAGGCTTCACTCAGGCAGGTATCTTTCTGGTGATCAGAAGATAAACCTGAAACCAGCCATTATTTTGTGATGATCAGCGAAGGACCGGTCTTTACCGATCGGAGTCCGAACCTCAAAATAGAAGGAACGTCTGCTCATGTTTTTGCCGGTTAACTCGAAGCCGAAATCAGTGATGATCTCTCCGTCAGGATTTCTTACTTCACTGATTCTGCTCGTGATGCCGGAGCCAACTCCCAGGAAAAATGGTTTAAAGCGGACATGGAAAAGCATGCTTGCTGTGAGGAAGGACTTCCAGGGATCACTTATCATAGCTTGCCCCCCGCCTCCTGAGATCATAAAGTCTAATGTGCCGGGAACAATGTTATAGAGGATGCCCATCCGCCCCACGGCATAGCCTCCGTAGGGACTCCCGCGAGCAAAAAGAGAGCCAGCCTCGACCAGGAGGAAGACTTTTTTGCGTGTCACCACCACCTGGACTTCAGAAGGCTGGGAGACAGCGCCGGCGTTATCCGTAACGACGACTGGTATGGTATAAATTCCTTCCCTGTCGAATTCTTTTTTCCAAATGAAAGGCTTTTTGGTCGAAGTGAATTTACTGACCAGATTCTTCTTTTCGTCCAAAGCCACAAAATCAGCTTTAACGATTTCACCATCGGGGTCTGTGGAGCCTGAAACGTCTATGATGAACGCCTTCCCGACATAATCTTCATAATAGAGTGTCTCCGGTTTGCAGGTCGGAGGAAAGTTGATGTAAATTATGGTTTCGCACAGATTTTCAGATGGCTTCCTTTCGGCATTGAATGCTTTTCCCTTGAAAACGAACTCTCCCGGTTTTTCAAGTTTTATCTCCCATCTGGCAGAGCCTGGAGACAGTTTTTGTGAGGCAACTCTGGTACCTTCTGAATCAAAAACTTCGATTTCCATGGACTCGGCATTTTGAGAGCCGCTCATATCCACGACTATCGAATCGTTCACTTTGGCTCTGGCGGGGTTGACTTCGAGATGGCTGATCGCTTCCTGTAGCTCAACTTTTTCACTTATAATCTCTTCCTTTTCCGCCTCAGCTTCCTCTTTGCCCCAGAATAATACTCTCCAGCCTCCTTCGATTCTTTCGATTTTATAAGGAGGGAATTCGTCCTCAAGGTCAAAAACAACTCTGGCCGTATCCCGTTTAAACATCCCCGTTCTGATGGAATTCACGCCACAATCATTGACGTCGATGTGTCGGGAGGATCTGATGTTTTCTATGCCAGAGAAATCGATGACAATCCTGTTGGGCTGGGTTAGCTTGAAGTCGCTGCTGTCGGTGTACCGGTTGAAAAGAATCCTGACTTCAAGGGTATTCGCTTCTTTTGAAATGGCGATCTTTTCCAGAAGGCCAACCTGACTGAAGGCATATCTTGGAAAGGATAGAATTAAGAACGAGAAAAAAAGAAGGATTAAGCAGAAGATAATTGCGCTTTTTTTCTTTTTCATGTGTCCCCCTAATTCATAAGCTCCCCCAATGGGTCAGATTTCTTAAAAAATAATATATTAATCAAACGGAAAATTCAAGGAAATGAAAACCTGTCCGCCCTCTGTGGGGACTTCGTGGAGTTTCAGGATGGCTGATTCAAGAGCCCACATCGTCACCAGACAGGCTGCTCCCTGGCGCCTGCTGAGCAGCCATCTTTCATCTTCGCCGGCAAAGGTCCATGTCTTTGAGAACTGGTTGCGGCTTTTATAATCAGGAGCATCCTCTTGACACCATGATATGGAGAAATCATAGTAGTCCGAGGGATTCTCGAATACCGGGTCTTCGACTTCGATATCCTCCACCTTCGGTTTCCAGTTCCAGAGGGCCATGTATTCAAAATTATCGAACTCGGTCATGTTGCCCTGGTGGTAGATATTATTTGCGTGTGAGGGAACGCACATATCCTGGATTTGATGAAGAAGCACACCAAGAGTGAAGTAGGCCAGCTCTGTCTGCCCATTCTGGTAGGCTTCCAGGCTGTCCTTCCAGATCAGGTCCGGTCGCTCACAGCCCGCATTGGTCCCGATGTATCTCTCGGCCCGGCGCTGGTTGAAATCCACTCCGTACTTGGTGCATTTTATCTTCAGATCGTGAACCTCTACGTTGGCCCCATCTATCAGCTGTTCGCTGTAGTCCACAAGTTCGGGATAGTCTTCTCCAAGCGCCTCGATAGCCCACTTCGTTATTAAGGAATGAGTGGGACGGGTGGGATTTTTCCAGCTCGCGCTGTCCCAGGCGCAGGCAGAAGCATGAGGCTGGAGGTCCGCGGTTAACGCTGCGAGGAATAAAAACACTGCTGCGGCGGTCAATAAAAATTTCAAGGTCTGTTTATTCATCGAATTTTTCCTGTTTGGCTGGAGTTTCTGGGATTGTGTTCATGTGCGCTGCTAATATTTTCTCTCTGTGTTCATGGATCTCATTTACCGACATTTGTAACACAGCAAATACTGATAATCAATAAACCAAAAGAACGAACGAATGCAAGTAAGAGTATTTTCACCTTAATTTTAGTGTTAGGGAAGAAAATGAAGTCTGTTTCGTCCAAAAAACGTATACTGCTAAAATTGTAGAGAAAGTGATCGATTTTGCGAAACACAGCTTATCTCATCGATTTCCTTCTTTTTTTGATCTCAATGAGGAGATTTTCTTATGTCGCCCAAACCTAAATTCTGTATTCTGTTTTTAAGCTTAGTCGTTCTCTTTGTATCGGCTGAAAACACTTTCGGCTTATCTTCCCAGACCCAAAAGAACCCCAACCTGGATGAAAGGGTCAAGAAATTTCTCGACGACCACAGGTATTCATGGAGAGACATGAATGTCTCAGCGGCCGATGGCCAGATCCTCTACGATCTTGTCATCAAGAATGATTACAAGAAGGCGCTGGAGATCGGGACATCCACCGGGCATTCAGGGATTTGGATCGCCTGGGCGCTGAGCAAGACCGGAGGCAAGCTGATCACTATCGAGATCGATGAAGGACGATATAAAGAGGCCTTAGCCAATTTTGAGGAGGCCGGGCTTTCCGAATACATCGATGCCAGGCTCGCCGATGCCCATGAGCTCGTCCCTCAGCTCAAAGGACCGTTCGACTTTGTTTTTTGTGATGCGGACAAAGGCTGGTACAAGAACTATCTGATTGCGGTCCTTCCCAAGCTTAAGGTGAACGGATGTTTCGCAGCTCATAACGTCTCGGGCAGACGGGGAAGGGGTCAGTATGGGATCGGAGGGTTTGTGGATTATCTGGAGAGCCTGCCCAACATGGAAACGACATACGAGAGTTCGAGCTGGGCCGGGATCTCCATCAGCTACAAAAAATCTGAAAAATAAGCTAATATAAGCGCAATAAATAATAGACTAATATAGGTCCAATAAATAACTTGTCTTTGCGAGTGAAACGAAGCTATCTCATAAAAATAAATGTATCTTTTTTCCAAAGGGATTGTCACGCTGCGCGCAATGACACCAAAAGAAAGAGATTGCATCGCTCTGCGGACTCGCAATGACAATATAGAAACATTTATTGCGCTAATAATAGTTTGCTTCAGGTGAGCATTTTTGTAGCGCTGTGTGTTTTGCAGCTCTTCGGAAAGGATTTTTCAAGTCGTGTTTGATCCGCTCTATTTAAATAGGTTTCATTTGTTGAATATAGATTTCAAAATATGATTTCCCGGAAGGAGGAGGTTCGATGAAAAACTGCATTAAAGTGTTTGTGTTTATCGCGATTTTTCTCTTGGTTTTCAGCCAGGCCGTATTGGCCAAGGAGGACCCTCAGTTGTTTGCAGGCTTAAAGGCCAGAAACATCGGCCCGGCAAACATGAGCGGACGCATCGGAGCCATCGATGCGGTCGTGTCCAACCCCAACATCATCTATGTTGGCGCAGCCACCGGGGGACTCTGGAAGTCAGAGGATGGAGGCCTGACCTGGATGCCCGTATTTGATGACCAGCCGGTCTCCTCGATAGGCGCCATCGCCATCAACCAGTCCAATCCCGACATCGTCTGGGTCGGGACCGGCGAAGCGGCTCCGCGCAACAGCGTGGGCGTGGGGCGTGGTGTGTATCTCACTATTGACGGCGGGAAGACCTGGGAGTTTCTTGGCCTGGAAAAGACCGAGAAGATCTCTAAAATCCTGCTTGACCCGGATGATCCTGATGTTGCCTACGTCGGAGCGATGGGCACCACCTGGGGAGAGAATCCTGAAAGAGGAGTTTTTAAAACAGAAGACGCCGGGAAAACCTGGAAGAAAGTACTCTTTGTGGATGAGAAGACCGGTGTGGCGGATATGGCTGTGGACCCCAAGAATCCGAATAAGATTATGGCCGCCATGTGGGAGCATCGACGCTGGCCCTGGTCTTTTAAATCCGGAGGGCCGGGAAGCGGTCTGTACATCACGGTGAACGGCGGCAAAACATGGAAAAAGTTGACGGATAAGGATGGCCTCCCCAAAGGGGAACTGGGACGGATAGGAGTCGCTTTTTCGACCAACAAACCGGAGATCGTATACGCACTGGTGGAAGCCGAGAAGAGCGTTCTCCTGCGCTCGAGTGACGGTGGCTTCAACTGGCAGGTGGTCAATAATCAATCCGACGTCGGAAACCGTCCCTTCTACTATCACCGGATCTGGGTCAATCCTGCCAACGAGAACATCCTCTACATGCTCCATTCCCGGATGATGATAAGCGAAGACGCGGGCAAGACCTTCAGCAACCTGACCGGGTTTGGCCAGGCCCATTCCGATTTCCACGCCATGTGGATCCATCCTGACGGAGAGAGGATGGTCGTCGGCAACGATGGCGGCGTGGTGATCAGCTATAACCGGGGGAAGAACTGGCGTTTTGTGGAGAACCTGCCGGTGGGCCAGTTCTACCACGTCAGCTATGACATGGAGCTTCCGTATAACGTCTACGGCGGACTCCAGGATAACGGCTCGTGGATGGGGCCGGCCTATGTGCTGAAAGAAAGGGCCATCTACAGTTATCTATGGAAGATGGTCGGCAGCGGCGACGGGTTCGATACCGAACCTGATCCTGAAAAGTCCAGAGCGGGCTACGGTATGTCCCAGGGTGGAAACCTGTATTACTTCGACACTGACCTCGGTACCAGCCAGGACATCGTTCCGACCGAGTCCGATGTCAAGCACCGCTACAACTGGAACGCGGGATTGGCCGTTGACCCGTTCAAGCCCTCCACGGTCTATCTCGGAAGCCAGTTCGTTCACAAAAGCCCGGATAAAGGGCGGACCTGGGAGATCATCAGCCCGGACCTGACCACCAATGACCCAGAGAAGCAGAAACAGGCCGAGAGCGGTGGCCTCACCCTGGATGCCACCAACGCCGAAAATCATACGACCATCATGTGTATCGCTCCCAGCCCGGTGAAGGAAGGCGTTATCTGGGTCGGGACCGATGACGGAAACGTTCAGCTGACCCGGGATGGCGGAAAGACCTGGCAGCTTGTCTCCAAAGACCTGACCAGCGGGAAAAAAGGAAGGGTCCCTCCGGCGACCTGGATTCCCCATGTGGAAGCATCGAAATTCGATGCGGCCACAGCGTATGCAGTCTTCGACGACCACCGCCGCTCCAACTGGACCACTTATGTCTATGTGACCCATGATTTGGGGAAGAGCTGGAAGAGCCTGGCTACTCCTGAGATCGACGGCTTTGTTCACGTGATCGAGGAAGACACTGTCAACAAAAACCTTCTCTTTCTCGGTACCGAGTTCGGGCTCTACGTCAGCTTCGACGAAGGAAATAACTGGATGAAATGGACCCAGGGGCTGCCCACGGTCCCGGTGCGGGACCTGGCCGTGCATCCGCGCGAGAATGACCTGATCATCGCTACCCACGGCCGGTCGATTTACATTATCGACGATATTTCGCCTCTGCGTGAAATCTCAGATGAACTGCTCCAGAAGAAACTTCATCTCTTCAAGGTTCAGGATGCTGTTCAGTACCAGCAAGGCCGGTTGAGTTCCTACATGAGTCCCGGAGATACTGCTTATGCGGGCGAGAACAAGAGAACGGGCGCCTGTTTTACCTACTATCTCATCCCCAGTGAGCGCAAAGCCGAAGAGCCGGAATCCGGGGAAAGAGATGAGATGAGACAGCAGATGATGGCCAGGATGAGACAGATGGGCGGCATGGCACAGTTCCGTGGCATGGGGATGATGGGCGGCTCCTCACGCGTTTCCATCACAGTCGAGGACAGCCAGGGCCAGGTTGTGGCCAGGTTGAACGGGACCGAGAACAAGGGGATCAATCGGGTCTACTGGAGCTTCAGGGAGCAGGATCCCCGGGCCTCCCAACCAGGACAAGCAAGAGGTTTTGGGTTCATGAGGGGCGGCATGACGGTCCTGCCCGGTGAGTACACTGTTAAAATTAAATATGATGACCAGGAGGTCAGCCAGGCTTTCTCTGTGAAAAGCGATCCTCGTCTTGAGGTGGACCTGGATGTCCTCAAGGCCAATTATGAGATGGGCAAAAAGGCACAGAATCTGTCGAATACCATAACTTCTGCAGGACAGCAGATTGAAGAGACGAAGAAAGCCGTTCAGACGGTGGTCGAGGTAGCCCGGACGGTCCGCTCTCCGAAGACAAGAGATTTGATGAGCGCGGCCCGGGAGCTTGAAGGCAAGCTGAATGAGCTGTCTGAAACCTTGAACCCGACACCCCCCAAACAGGGAATCGCTGACCGCTCAGCCGGCCTGAATAGCCGGGTGATGCAGGCTGTGATGGGGATGATGAGGGCCGGGAATGAGCCCATTAGCCAGGCTGCCAAGGTGATGTATGAAAAAGCCAAAACCCAGACGGGAGCTTTTCTTGAGAAATTTAACAGCGTTTTTCAGACCGATGTCGAGAACTTCAAGAAGCTGCTCAAGGAGTCAGATTTCTCGCTGTTCAAGCCTTTCAAGCCGTTAAAGCTGGAAGACAAATAGAAAAAGCAAGACAGGCGACAGTCCCCTTCTGTTAAGGAGAGAGAATGAAAACTTTTCTTTATCCGCTCTGCCCTTAGCCGAGAGCCGAGAGAACTTTTATCACTGCGCCGGCGGCTACGACCAGAATGGCCACAACGAGGATGATGTTCCACACGGTTCCCTTGATTCCCCGGTTGACCTCTTGGCCGAGGTAGCTTTTTTTATTCTGGAGGATAAAAAAACAAATGTAGGCCGCAGGCATCATGAGCAGATTGAGCGATGAAGTCATGACCGGCAGCCAGAGGGGCATTTTGTAGAAAGCGCCGAGAATGCCGATGTTGGCCAGCATGGTGCTGGCTCGGTACGCCCAGCCGCGAGGCTCGAAACTAAACATCTCGCTGAGCACAAAACCGCAGATGAGCATTTCGATGACAAGTGTGGTGAAGCACATGCTCAGGATGCCGAAGGAGAAGATCAGACGCCCGAAGGTGAGGCCAACCAGGGGCTCCAGAGCATGAGCGGCGTCCACTGCATCCTGGACTTTGATCCCCCGGGCATACAGGGTGTTGGCACAGGCAATGGTGACGAAACTCGTGGAGAGAACAAAGGGGAGAAACATCGAAGTCCCCAAATCGAAATTTTTCAGCCTGCGGTGCTCTTTTCCCCAGCCGCGGGCCAGCATGGTGTAGGGGTAGAGAAAGGTCATGTTGACTCCGACGGCTGCGCCCAGCTGCCCCAGGATTATGGTTATGCCCTCGCGGCTCCTCGGAATGTGAAAAGAGAAATAGCCCTTCAGCGTCTCAATCCAGTCCACTCCGGTCTTGATGACCACGAGCAGGAAGGAGAGGACCATGAGCAAAAGCAGGTATTTGAGGATGCGTTCGAAAACACGGACGGCCTTGCGGCTGCCGCGGCCGTAGCCCCAGCAGACAGTGGTCCCGAACACCAGCAGCACCAGTGCTATCAATCCTTTGGGCATGTTGATGCCGAAAACGTCGAAGATGTCCTTGAAGACCGCGGTCCCGAGGGAGTACTGGGGGAACTGCCAGACTATTGAGGCCAGCAGGACATTGAATCCCCAGAGAAGAGCCAGGCTGGGATGCAGTTTTTTCCAGAACACGTCATAGGGCCGGGCGCGGGTGACGAGAAGCTGGTGGCCTATGGCAGCGAACATCATCACTCCCAGGAACATGGCCACCGGCTGTACCCAGAGCAGTTTGTAGCCGTATACAGCGCCGGCAAAAATAGCTGAACCGGCAGAGCCCGCGCCGAGAGTCAGGGCGCTCTGCACCCAGCCAGGGCCGGAAAGCCCCCAGTAGCCTTTCCACCGCTGCCAGAAGTGGGGCCGGGCGTTTATTTCTCTTAAGACCCGTCTTTCTCTTTCCAGGGCTTCAGGGTCCCTGGCTTCGACCATGGGCAGGCCGCGGCGGAGGTCATCACTGTGACTTATTGTGCTCATGGATTTGGAGATTTTTTCTTTCCCCAGAGCGCGATGTCGTCAAAGTGACCCGTGTCATCGAAGGAGCCGACTCCGACATGCCCGTGCGTCAGTGTTTTATCGCGGGCGGTCAGGATTGGCGTATCCATGTTATCAAGAAAGGCCTTAATATCTCCGGTTGCCGCGTCATAGGTCACCTTGAACCTGTGCCAGTCCATGTCCGTAAGGCGGAACACGGAGTCTCCAGGCGGCTCAGAGTTGATCTTGACCCGGTCGGCTCCGTTGACGAGACCGATGATATTGTGAGCGCTGTCGCTCGAAGCCGAGAAGTGGACGTAATAGAAATGGCTCGGGTCTTGAAAGTGAAAGAATAGGCACATGTCCCGGTGTGGATTGGAGGCCTCTGTCATGCATTTCAGGCGGCCTGTGAATACGAATGATGTGATGTCGTGTTCGGACAGGATTGACCAGGATGTTGGAGCCCGGATTTCGCCCTGTTTTCCGGGCGAGATAAGCTCGTAGACCACGGAGCCGTCTTTCT
>Ga0224495_10002991_pt1 | contig 10629 bp, 11 predicted proteins | sample SF_Jul11_sed_USG_FD_168128 | JGI IMG/M metagenome (GOLD analysis project Ga0224495, IMG submission 168128) | Sediment microbial communities from San Francisco Bay, California, United States - SF_Jul11_sed_USGS_4_1 | ecosystem: Environmental > Aquatic > Marine > Sediment | place: USA: California...
CCAGAAAACCCGTGGTGGATTCTTTAACGGAACCGACCCTTCCTATGGTGGAGAACTGTCCGGAACAAATCAGCGGGGGGCGAGTTATTCGTTCTACGACAATGCCCGGTATGTGACATTATCAAAAATATTCGGCCAGGGTTTCGTCCCGATCGGCTGCCGGTAGGGGAGGACCACGCGAAACTCAGTTTTTCAACTGAGCCAGCACGGCAGCGGCATCCCAGTAGGAGCAGAGGCTCGTAATTCTCTCGGCATGGTTAAACTCGAACACATCAATTCCTTCAACCTTCACCGGTTTTCCGTTCTTCCCAATACCCGACCCGTGGAATAGCACGGCAGCACGAGTGCCTGATGGATAGACCGTTTCGGCGACAATCCTGAGTTCCTGCAAAGCATGCGCGACACCCTCGAAGAACTCCCGCACTGCGGCGATCCCTTCGACGGGTGTCGCCCCGTACGGATCATGAATGGTCGCATCGTCGGTGAAGCAGGCCGCGCAAGCCGCCGGATCCAAGCTGTTTCGCGCGGCAAAGTATCGATCAACTGCGTCGCGTATTTTATCCGGTGTCAGGGACATCGTTCGTTCCTCCAGCCGCCAACGGCACTGTTATACCCGATAAAACTCCCGATACCACTCCACGAAGCGCGGAATACCTACCTCAATCGGCGTAGCCGGCTGAAAGCCGACATCCTGCGTCAGGTCTTTGATGTCCGCATATGTTGCGGGCACATCTCCAGGCTGAATCGGCAGCAATTTCTTCTTCGCCTTCTTCCCGATCGTCTGTTCCAGCACCTCGATAAATCGCAACAGTTCAACCGGCTGGTGATTGCCGATATTGTAGATCCTGGCCGGAGCCGAACTGGTTCCCGGATCGGGCTTATCGCCGGACCAGACAGGATTCGGCGTAGCCGGATGATCGAGAGTCCGGATCACGCCTTCGACGATATCATCGATATAAGTAAAGTCCCGTCGCATCTTTCCGTGATTATAGACCTCGATCGCTTTCCCTTCCAGAATCGCCTTCGTAAAAATGAAAAGCGCCATATCGGGCCGTCCCCAGGGGCCATAGACTGTAAAAAATCGCAGCCCCGTGCAGGGAATCCGATAGAGATGCGCGTAACAATGCGCCATGAGTTCGTTGGCCTTTTTGCTGGCCGCATAGAGCGAGACGGGATGGTCCACATTGTCATGAATCGAAAAGGGCATCTGGGTATTGCCGCCATACACGGAACTCGACGAGGCATAAACAAGATGCTTCACCTGTGCGTGGCGGCAGCCTTCAAGAATGTTCAAAAATCCCTCGATGTTGCTATCGGTATAGGCATGCGGATTGACCAGCGAGTAGCGCACCCCCGCCTGCGCCGCCAAATGCACCACCTTCGCGATCGGCTGTTCGTCAAACAGCGCTCGCATCTTCCCACGGTTCGCCAAATCAATTTTGGCAAAGGTGAATTTCGAAAAGGGTTTTAGCTTCGCCAGCCTGGCCCTCTTCAGCCGCACGTCGTAGTAGTCGTTGACGATATCGAGTCCGATCACCCGTTCGCCCCGCGCCAGCAATCTGGTCGCCGTATGGAAGCCGATGAATCCGGCAACGCCGGTCACGAGGATCGGAAGTTTCAAGTTCTTGCGTGTAGTCATCATATGCCTTTGTCGAACTAGCGGGATGTTGTCGTACGGTTGCCGGCTTTCATAAAGGGCGGGTCGCCATGATCGAGCCGGTAGAGCGACAGGGGCGTCAGAGCATCGCCTGTCTTGATCGGGTGAACCCTCCCGTCGGCCGAGCCCCGAAACAGGTCCAGCGCACGGCCTTGATAATATCCGCACTCATGCGAGGCCAACAAATCCTCAAGGGCTTCCGGCCTCTCCCAATGGGCCGTCAACAAGGCCGTGCGGGCAGGATTCCTCTGACTGAACATAAACGAGAGATGGTCCGGATACCAATCGGCTCCGCCAGTGGCATAGGACACGAACAGCGTAGCCTTCGCCGCAGCAGAGAGATCCGCCAGATAGGCATTGGTCAGATAACCGTTTTCGCCCACATCCAGCCATTTGCCGGGATGAGACAAAGGGGCATGGGCCGCATGGCCACGCACTTCGAGTAATTGCTGTTGTGAGGCAAGCACGAGCGGAATCGGTCCATGCTGCTGCACGAGCGATTGGATCACACCGTCCTTGAGCGCGGACTTTCCGCTGTTCGTCGGTCCGCTATCCGCATGGACCAACACATTATAGCCTCGATCGACAATGAGATAGCAGTTGCGCGGCATTTCCAGGTCGCAGGGATCTTCGCCATAGAAGGGCACGGAATAAACAGCCCCTCCCTCGAACGCCCAGCTTTCTCCATGAGCCAGTTCAATCACATTACCGAATCCGAGTTCATGCAAGAGCGATAGATAATCATAGGATAAGATGCGCCGGTTTCTTCGGCTCGGCACGATAATGGGCGTGTCCTTTGGCAGATGTAAGAGTGTGCGAGGGTCCACATGGTCGTCGTGGTCATGCGTCAAGAATACAGCAGCCGGCTTGGGCAGCAACGATCCCCACAGGGACGGAATGGACGATTCTGCAAACCAGGGAAGCAGCCAGGGATCGAACAGCAGGGCCTGGTCCCGTTGCCGGTACAGCAATGCGGCATGCCCGAGATGGAGCAGGTCTTTATCCTGCATGGTCTCGAACCAGCGGGATCTGACGGAGGCAGTGTTCGAACTGACTAAACACTCATACTGATGCAGGGCCTCCATCAGCTTTGTGAGCACACGTTCTCCATCCCGCCCCGACGTTGCAACCACAGTCCTGAGTTCGTCAGCCTGATGGGTGCCATCCAGAAATCCCAGCACTTTTCCCACCAGCGGGCCCAGCTTCCGCTGGTCGAATCCGATTGGAATGGCCTGCCTCTTGACGGAGTGGAAAATTCTGAGTCCGCCGTTGGTGACCGTGGCGGACTTAGTCGGATCGGTCGGGAACTCCCATTGAAATGCCCCGTCGGGCTTTCGCCCGCAACGAATGTGTTGCTGCAAATAGGGGCGGGTACTGATGATCTCTGCATAAGCATCTTCCAATCGCCGTTGTCGATCAGGATCGTCAACCGGAGCCCTCTTGGAAAATACGTCGCTGATCGCTGTATCGAGTGAACTGGAAAGAAGACTATGGGCCTCCTGGAGGCTCGCGACAACTTCAGGCGCCACTCCTGCCACGAAGGGAAATGGGCCGGGAGCCTCGGCACTCTCCAGTTGGACCCAGGTCCAGGGCGCAAGGCTGAGATATTGATGTTTTGGCAGGTTGTCCCAGATCTTCATGATCGTATAATGTGAACCATCCCAGATACCATGTATGCCGCCGAGATGCCGTTCACGCTTTCCCTTTCAGCCACTCCAGCTTGCTGATGGTTGGTTCATACAAGGCCTGAATCACGTTTCCGTCCGGATCCGAAAAATAAAACGAAAAGCTGCCGTCACGATGCTGCTTCGGCGGCTTCTCAATCCGCCCGCCCAGCTGGAGCAGACGAGGTTCAATCTCATGATACATCCGCTCTACGGCCTCAGGGCTTTCGAGAATCACACCGATATGATCCAGCAATTGCCCCGTTGCAGGCTGGTAGACCGCACGTTCGGACAATGGGATTTGGTGTAACGCCAAGTTGTCGGACCCGGAGCTGAAATACACATTCTCTGCGTCGGGCTCCCACACCACCTGCATCCCCAACAGCTGTTCATAAAACACACGGGAGCGCGCAAGATTCGTGACCCGGAACGCCACATGACGGAATCCTCGATGAAGTGGAACGCTCATGGTCAACCTCTATTGTGATCGTGCCCGTATAGTAGGGAGCGACCTCGCCTCCGTCAATGAAAAACCCCTAGAAAGTGATGAAAACCTTTTGATGGCCGACGTCTCGCAGACTACTGCGCTTCCCCTCCCTCCTATGGTACGATGAGCCTGGTTTCGATTTTGAACAAGGAGTGTACCGCCATGTCTCTTCGATTAGTCCTTGCATCCACCCTGCTCTATGCCATCGCACACTCTTCTCTGCTCTTCGCCGCCGATCAGCCAGGCGCAACCCCGACAGGCAAAGACGGCGCGCCGATGGTGGAGGTTCAGGCCGGCTCCTTTCCCATGGGAGTCCCGCATGGAGACCGGGATGGCGGACGTGATGAGTACCCTCGCCATGAGGTGTTTGTAAAAACATTTTTCATCGACAAGTTTGAAGTCACGAACGGCCGCTATCTGGAGTTCGTCAAGGCTACCGGCCATCGTGTTCCGCAAAATCCAAAAAATGCGACGCGAAATCTTTGGCAGGGGGAAACCATCACTGACGTGATGACCGACCGTCCCGTCATCAATGTGGATTGGTTCGACGCAGCGGCCTACTGCACATGGGCAGGCAAACGTCTCCCGTCCGAAGCGGAATGGGAAAAGGCTGCCAAAGGCACCGCCGACCGGCGATTCCCCTGGGGCAACGTCGAGCCGACGAACAAACATCTTAACTTCAATCAAGCATGGATCGGTGAGAAGACCCTCATGCCGGTCGGGAGCTATGAATTGGGCAAGAGTCCGTTCGGCGCCTACGACATGGCCGGCAACGTGTGGGAATGGGTCAATGACTGGTACGACTCCCGCTACTACGAAAAGAGCCCGGCGAAGAATCCCCAAGGCCCTGACAGCGGGACCAAAAAAGTTATCCGGGGCGCCGGATGGCAAAACGAAACCCCTGCCATTCGCATCTTTACGCGCGTAGACAGCGATCCGACAATCCGAAATGAATCGACCGGTTTCCGATGCGCGATCGATGCACAATAGCCGGCAGTTCCGAGGAACCATCTGCCGGCCTGGTAGAACATTCCCATGACCGAGGCGGATCACCCGGACCAGCTCAAAGCCCAAACCAGGCAGTTTGCCGTCGGCGTACTCAAACTCTTCGGCAGCCTTCCCCGCACGGCTGAAACCCTGGCCATTCAGCCGCAACTGGTAAAGGCTGCGGCTGTGCTGGCAGCAAGTTGCCGGGCCATCGAGCGCGCGAAATCGGAGGATGAGCGTCAGATAAAACTCTCCGTGGCATCAGCGGACGCCGATGACGCAGTCTTTTGGCTCGACCTCCTCCGTTCGGCGGATCTTGAAGAGCACCAACTCATCCATCAATTATTAAACGAAGCTACTGACATCCTCGCCATTCTTTCAAACCGCAGCGTGACTGAACAGACCGCACCAGCCCGTACAGCCAACCAGCCTCAGACCGCAATACCCTCCCCGTCGCCGGCACTCCCGACCGATTTCAACCGGCTTCGTGTCGCGTCATTTGAAAGCCGCATGGCAACGGAAATAACCAGACTGATTGAACGGCAGGGAGGCACCCCTCTTGTAGTCCCGGCCTTACAGGAGCATCCCATTCCCCTTCAGGAGAATACTGCGGTCCTCCGGCTCGGCGTCAAACTGATTCTAGGACAGATCGATATTCTTATTTTGCTGACCGGCACCGGCACGAGCGCCCTCTTCGACCTTCTCCGCACTCGCTATGCGCAGGCCGATCTGACCGAAGCGCTCACCAAAATACTTGTGGTTACACGAGGGCCGAAATCTTTCATGGCTTTGAAAAAAACGCTCAATCTGGAAGCCAACATTACCGTGCCGGAACCGAACACCTGGGTGGAAGTGATCTCCACCCTCGACGAATACCGTCCCGTCAAAGGGCTCCGCGTTGCGGTCCAAGAGTATGGCACGTCTAACCCGGAGCTGCTGGAGGCACTGAAGCAGCGCGGGGCAGAGGTCTTTCCCGTGCCCATTTACCGCTGGAAGCTCCCCGACGACACAGGACCGCTAAAACAGGCTCTCGGCGAGATTCTCGCAGGACAGGTGCCGGTGATGCTGATCACCAACGCCGCGCAAGTCGACCATGTGATGCAGTTGCTTGAACAGGAAGGCAACACAGCCCAATTCAAAGATATCTGCAAAAAGATGGTCGTGGGATCCATTGGCCCCTCTGCCAGCGAACGCCTCCGCCATTACGACCTCCCCGTCGACATTGAACCCTCCCACTCGAAAATGGGCGTCCTGGTCAAAGAAGTCAGCGAACGGGCCCACACCCTACTGCAACACAAGCAATCCGCATAGGCTGGCATGTGTGCGGTGCCTGCGGAAATTTACCCCGCATTTTTCACATCCCGCGCGCAGCGAAAACCCATCCAGTTCATTTTGGTATTCGGGTCAGTCCCGTTACGTTGTGCCGCCCTCACGCTTGGCGTGCTGTCGATCCACCCGCCGCCCCGGAAGGCCTTCTGCGTCCCGCTCTCGGGCCCCTTGGGATTCTTGTCCGGCGCAGTTCTGTAGTACTCCTTGTCGTACCAATCGGCCACCCATTCGGCTACATTGCCCGCCATCTGGAAGGTGCCATACGGACCGACGGCATTGTCATACTTGTCCACGGAAATGATCGGGGGATAGAGTACCAGTCGCTCGGGACGATCGCGCACCGGCCCCGATAGACCTGACCGGCCGTAGTTCGAACGTGATAATCCCGCCATCTGGTTGCCCCAGGGATAAATGCGCCCATCTTCGCCCCGGGCTGCCTTTTCCCATTCCGCTTCGGTCGGGAGACGTTTGCCCGCCCAAGCGCAGTAGGCATCGGCATCGGCCCAGGACACGTGCATCACAGGATGATTGCTCATCGTCTCCTGAAAATTGCCGCCGTCGTACTGCCAATCGATGAGTGGGGGGAGGTCCTTAGCCAGAACGTACTTTAAATATTGCACGGTGGTTACTTCGAACTTGTCTATTTCGTACGCGTCCAGATAGACCGTTCGCTGAGGGAACTCCGCCAAATAGGCATTCCGGTCAATTTTCTTATCGCTCCCCATAATGAACGGGCCGGCGGGAACCTTGACCATCTCGTCATGAGCCGGCAATTTAACCCGCTCTGCGGCGAGCTTTTTGCCCTCCTGAGTCCATTCCCGCACGACATCTGAAACGTCCAGCGCATAAACCAATCCACCAGCTCCGATAACCCCTGCCAACATCACGCTTGCAAGAATCCTGTATGCTCGCACGAGCCCACCTCCTAACACTACATGCCGGGTCCGACAGGATCCGGCACTTCTTGTTTGTTGAAATCTTCCAATGGCTGAAAGTTAAGCGGCAAGTTGAACAGATAGTCCGAAACAGACCGGAGCTTTACATGCTGATACTCTACGATCCAACTCCCGTCTTTCCTTGCCAGCTTCATCGGAAAATGAATGTCCGTAGCAATCCACTGGTAATAGACCTCTACCTGCTCCCCGTGCTGCGTCGTTACTTCATAGAGAATCGTAGGATGTCCCTCACGCACCTCCGTGCCGATCTCCTGACGCGACAGTTCGCCATCCAGTTTTTCGTTCACCCGGAGATCCTGCTCGGAGCTGTAGGGTATCGTCTTGAAATGCTTCATCCGAGACAGCAGCAACCAGATAACCTGCTTGTCCTTCCGGATAATACTCACATTGACCGGCCCCATCGTATGGTGTTCGATGCGCCACATCTGATCGCGATAATAGATGTTGGCCTTGAGAGTCCGGCCATTGATTTTGGTCACTTGATCGGCGGTAAACTCCAGCGCCCAGCTTTGAGCGCCGATTCCAATCATAACGGCAGTAATGAATACAGCAATCAGTTGCGGCATGGCCGAGCAATTTATCACAACCGGGGGGGCTTCTGGCTAGCGAGGAACATGGCTCGGCACGATCAGCGATCGCGCTAATTCTTGGACTTGATACATTCGATATCCAGCCGGATCTGGACCTCATCGCCGACAACAAGACCGCCGCTGTCCAGCGTCCTGCTCCATACCATGCCGAAATCTTTTCGATTGAGCTGGCCCTCCGCACTGAATCCGGCCCTGGTATTGCCCCAGGGGTCCTTCGCCGCTCCATTATAGTGACCGGTAAGAGTGATTTCTTTTGTCACTCCATGCAGGGTGAGGTCTCCAAGCGCCGTATACCCATCCCCGATTTTCTTGTAACTCTTCAACTTGAAAGTCATCGTTGGATAATGCTCGACATCGAAAAAATCGGCAGTCCGCAGATGGGCATCACGCTTTGCATGGTTCGTATTCACCGATCCGGTGTTAATCGTCGCCTCTATCGCTTTTACGGTTCCGGCTTCGGCATCCATGTCGATAAACCCGGTGTAATCCATGAACCGGCCGGTGGTCTTGGACACCACCATATGCGCGACGCGAAACTCGATTGCTGAATGGTCCAGATCCACATTCCAGCGGGCCATCTCTGCCTGAGCCACCACGGGATAACTTCCCAGGACTCCGGCACACCACAACAGAAGCCAGCAATTCCATTTCTGCTTCAACATAACTCTCTCCTTTTTGAGGACCCCATCGTATCCGCAATCCTGGCGGATAACGACTTACTGTTTCGAGGGCTGCCCTGCTGCATCGGACTTGCTTCGGGAAGAATGCACGATCGACTGCACCTCACGAGACCGGCTCCGGATACCGGTTCGCATCCGGACATGCACATCGACGACTTCGTCACCCAACTCGCCGGGGAACGAGGGAAAGGCCTGCGCGTTGACCACCGCAAAAATTCCGGCTTCGTCGACTGCCCGCGAACCGGACCCTCTTTCAATCTCAATCAACTGCGCCTGTCCGTTGGGATACATTTTGAAGTGCACCTTCACCGTCTCGCGGCTGGCTGCATGGTGAACATTGCGGACCAGCTGGGCCCAGCTCCGGCTGATAAGGCGGCTCACCTGCTGCCAATATGCCGCCCCTTCTTCCGGTACGGGTGGAGGCACGAGATTCTCCTCAACCAGCATGCCGGTTGAAATCGGCGTGGCTGCCGGCTGCATTTCATCCGAAACAAGATCATCCGGTTGAGGCTCTTCCGGAATGTCAGAAGACACGTCGCCCGGTTCACTGATCGGCGCCTCCTGCCCCATCGTGACATAGACGGCTCTCCGCATGAACCATTCCGGTTTCTCCCGGCGTATTCGCGCAAAGGTAACTTGCACCCGCGCCACTTTGGGAGGTATGGAGGTCCGGCTCATCGGAGTCGGCTCAAGCTGAACGGTGCCTTTCAGCGCCATCGTCTCTGTGTCAAGTTCAAGCGTGACCGGTTGGGCCAGAAAAACCGGCGACTCACAGATCGCCACAATAGGCGTTGTCCCGGGGGTAACTCCTCCGAGATATATCGTCAGCGCAACAACCTTTCCGCGCTGAGACCCCTCGGTCGGATCCGTCTGCCCCAACTCGAACTGTACCCATCGCTTGACTGGTCCGGATGAAGGCGCACTCTGGGACGGTGATGCGGCAAATGCAGGAGAAATGAAACAGGAGGCTGCGGCGCAGCTCACTCCTGCCAGAAAGAAAAGGCCTCGCTGATACAACGCCTTCATGCCGCGCATCCTACGATCTTATGAACCCTCGCGCAACTCTTCTTTCGCCGAAAATCCAATAACAGGTCCGACATTGCTCCGCTTCACATTTTGCATCTCACGGATCTTGGAAGCGGGGCAACTGCCAGTTCAAATTTTTTGCATCGGCACACGAATAGGAGGAATCCACCATCTGGTATACAATGGACGCATGCGGGCACTCGTCAAAACATCGGCACAACCAGGATTGACTGCCATCACCCGTCCCGACCCCAAACCTGGCCGGACTGATGCCGTCATTCGCGTTCAAGCCACGTCGCTCTGCGGAACGGACGCCCATATTTACAATTGGGACCCCTGGGCCCATAGCCGCATTCACCCGCCACGGATTATCGGTCACGAAATGTGCGGCGAGGTTATAGAAGTCGGGGCCGAGGTCAGCTTAGTCAAGATCGGGGACTATGTCGCGGCAGAATCGCATTTAACGTGCGGGGTCTGCTTCCAATGCCGCACCGGACAGGCTCATGTGTGCAAGCGCTATCGCATCCTCGGCGTCGACCTGGACGGGTCCTTCGCCGAATACGTTGTCCTGCCGGAGGCAGTGCTCTGGAAGACCTCGCGGGAGATCCCGCCGGAGTTCGCCTGTGCGCAAGAGCCGCTCGGCAATGCCGTCGATGCCGCCCTGGTTGAAGACCTCACGGGACAAACGATCCTGATCACCGGCTGTGGACCGACCGGACTCTTCGCTGCCGCTGTCGCACGAACAGCAGGCGCCTCTTTGATCATTGCCACGGATGTCAGTGCCTACCGCCTCAACCTGGCCAAACAGGTCGGAGCCGATCACGTGCTCAATGCCAACACCGAAACCCCTGAACGAATCGCTGCCGCAATACGCGACCTCACCGCAGGTGAAGGCGTCGATGCTTCGCTCGAAATGTCCGGCAACCCGACCGCGCTGCATCAAGCTTTCAGTGCGGTAAAGAACGGCGGGCGGGTGACGCTCTTCGGCATTCCGACCGGGTCCGTGTCGTTCGATCTGCCGAACGAAATTATTTTCAAAGGCATCCGTGTCTATGGCGTGACAGGCCGCCGTCTCTTTAAAACCTGGTACCGGCTGGCAGGACTCTTCCAAGCCGGGCTCAACATTAAACCGGTCATCACGCACACCTTTCCCATGAAGGACTTCGCGCAGGGCTTTGCATTGATCAACTCAGGCCAATGCGGGAAAATTGTGCTGATTCCGTAACCATCGCACGAGGAGCGGGACACGCGAG
>Ga0224495_10002992_pt1 | contig 10626 bp, 8 predicted proteins | sample SF_Jul11_sed_USG_FD_168128 | JGI IMG/M metagenome (GOLD analysis project Ga0224495, IMG submission 168128) | Sediment microbial communities from San Francisco Bay, California, United States - SF_Jul11_sed_USGS_4_1 | ecosystem: Environmental > Aquatic > Marine > Sediment | place: USA: California...
GCCGGAGAGGGTAAAGGCCTTGGCCGCTGCCAGCCGTTCGAGCCCGAACTCGCGGAGAACCTCCCGGGGTTCGCCTCCCGCGCGGCGCTTATCGTCCAGGAGGGTCTCCCGAATCGCTAGGAGGTTGTCCTCCACGCTCAACCCGCGGAAGGCCGAAGGCTCTTGCGGCAGAAGGCAGATCCCCTGGCGGGCCCGGAGATACATGGGCAGGGCGGTGATGTCCGTGTCGCCGAGCCGGACGCGCCCTCCGTCCTCGGGAACGAGGCCGAGGACGATGGAAAACGTCGTCGTTTTACCGGCTCCGTTCGGGCCGAGCAGCCCAACGACTTCCCCTGTGTTCACCTTGATCGTGACCCCGTCGACCACTTTTCGGCGGCCGTAGCGCTTCTCGAGCCCGACAGCCGTGAGACTCTCATTCTTCATCTACGACCTGATGATGATGACCGACCTTTCACGATCCGTATTTTCGACCTGGATTCTACCATCGCCCAGGTGGAAAATCAATTTGTCGCCTTCGACCGTTCCCTTCTCCTTGTCGATGAGGACGGGCTGGCCGGTGAGGACGACCGTTTCCTCGGCCAGGACATAGCGGGCCTCCTCTCCCCGGGCTTCGCGGTCCCCCCGTTTGACGACCACGCGGCCCTTGGCCAGAACGGACTCGATGTCGCCGCCGTCGCGTTTGAGGAACACGGAAACCGTGCCGGCTTCAAGGGAGAGGTCTTTGAGGTTCATGGTTCCCCGCCCTTCATAGGCGACGCGCCGGTCGCCGGGGAAATAATTCATGGCCTCGGCCCCGACCGCGATCCGCTCCTCGGCGGCCGAGTCCTTGGGCCGGCGGGAGAACAGGGACTGGACGCCGCCCCGGGCGAAGACCTCCGTCGTATCCTCCACGATCTCCACCTCCGCGGCGGAGAGGGATTCCTTCTCCTGCCAGATCCGCACCCCGGTCTTGAAATAAAAACGCTTGCGGGCCTTGATGTATCTCATGTCCTCGCAGACGGTGACGATGGGATTCTGCCGGCTGAAGAACCCGACCGCAGCCCCCTGCGGGGAGGGTTTAAGGACGACCCGGACCGCGCCCGCGGCCTGGATATTCCCGGTCTCGAGGCTGGCCCGGATATCGGCCGCCTCGATACTCGTGTCCCCGACGTCGAAGACGGCCGGCACTCCCTTTCGGCCGATGAGCCGGAGAGTCTTTCCCGCCTGGTGAAAAAGGGCACGTTCGGCCCGTCCCTCGCGACGCCCCCCCGCCGCCCCTGACTCGAGGACGACCCGGGCGTCTCCCGCCGCCTCGAAGTCCTTCAGGCCGCCGGCGGGCGCGAAGTAGAGGATGGTCCGGCCGGCGACGATCGAGGCCGGACGGCCGCTTTCATCCTCGAAGTCCAGCACGCAGTCCTTCGTCCCCTCCGCGAACTCGAGGGCGTTCGAGTCGGCGTAGAAGCCCAGGACGAGCTCGTCGCAGCGGATCGTCCGCGGCCGGCCGCCCGGCCCCTCCGGGACGAGCGACGCGTTGGCGTTCCCCCGCAGGGTCACGCTTTTCAACCGCTGCTCATCAGCAGAGAGGATGAAGGTCCCGCTCTCGCCTCGCGCCCAGCTCGCTTTCTGGCGGAGGAGGAGGTTCCCTTCGACCTCGCCCGTCTTGCCCGGCCGGCGATACACGATCCGGTCGGTCTCCAGCTCGAGAGGCGCCTCGTCCTCCCGGCCGGGCCGGAATTCGAGCCGCACTTCGCCGCTGAGCTCGAGCTCCTCGCCCGATTCGCGATAGACGGCCGCGCGCGCCGACCCGCTCAATCTCCCCGAGGTCGCGGTCACACCGCGGTCGGTCCGGAAAAGGTTCCGGTCGTTGTCGTAGGTGAAGGCGGATGATTCGAGGATGAGGTCCTTGTGCCGGACCTGCGCGTTTCCCTCGAGGACGAAGTTGCGCAACTCCCGGTCATAAGTGGCCCGGTCCGCGCTGAACGTGACCTCGAGGCTTCCGGTCCGGCCGTAATAGACGACGTCGACACCTCCCTCGAGATGATTGAGGCCGTCCTCACCCGCGAAGAGTCGCTTCGTATTGATGCGGAAAACTCCCCGGCCGCTCTTGAATTCGACGTGCTGAACCCCCTCTGTCCGGCTGACCTTGGCTTCTTCAAGGAGCGCCGGCACGTCGGGCGCCGGCCGCGGCGAACGGCGGACGATGAAAGAGATGATGAGCGCGGCGATCGTCAGGAGCAGGGCGGCGATGGCTGCGCCGCGGGCGAGCCGAAGCTGGGCGAAACGCTTATCGGGCCTCATGATGTTTGTGGGCTCAGCGGGCCTTGATGTCCTCCAGGACCAGGCTCGTCTTCGGCCGGCCGAGGTATTCGGCGATCGAGATCGTATAGGCCAGATCCAACCGGTCCCCGCGGCGGAGCCCCGAGGCCCAATCCGCCCGTTCCCAGGCCAGGGCCTCGAACAGCCGGCCGCTCTGCCGGACGAGGAGCTTGAGATGCTTGCGGCGGATCGTCTGCGGCTCGCCCACGAGCGCCGCGCCTTGGGTGACGAAGACGGGCTTGGGATTGCCGACCCCGAAAGGAACAAGCAGGGCGTAGATGTCCAGGAATCGCTGGTCGATAGCCGCCAGGTCGAGAGACGCGTCCACCCGCAGCTTGCGCTGCAGGTCCTCGTCCGAGATCCGGTCCTCCGCGAGAGCATTCATCGCCGCTTTGAAAGGCGGGATGTTTTCCCGGACGAGGGTGCAGCCGGCCGCCAGCCGGTGGCCGCCGTAGCTCAGGAAATGAGCCCGGCAGGCGTCGAAGAACTCGATGAGGGCACATTCGGAGATGCTCCGGCCCGAGCCGAAGGCCTTTCCATCCTGGTAAGAGAAAAGGACGACGGGCCGATGAAAATGGTCCTTGAGCTTGGAGGCGACGATCCCGATGACGCCGCGATGCCACTCCTCTGAGCCCAGGATGAGGCAGCGGTAACGACGGTCGAGGTCCCGGGCCTCGACGCGCTCTTTGGCTTCCTCGAAGATGCGCTCTTCGGTCCGCTGGCGCCGGGAGTTGAGGTCTTCGAGCTCGCGGACGAGGCCCAGGGCCTCTTCGACGGTGTCGGTGAAGAAGAGCCGGACGGCGAGCTCGGCTTTCCCCATCCGGCCCGCGGCGTTGATCCTCGGGCCGAGCCGGAATCCCAGGTCGCTTTCGGAGATCCGCCGGCCGGTTAGCCCGCAGGCGTCGATGAGGCTGCGGAGTCCCGTGTTGGAAACGTTCCTCAGCCCCTTGAGCCCCTGTTTGACGAAGATGCGGTTTTCTCCCTTGAGTTCGGCCACGTCGGCCACTGTCCCGATGGAGACGAGCTTCATGTAATGGGGCAGTCCGGCGGGCTGGCCGGCCTTCTCGAGCAGGGCCTGGATGAATTTGAAAACGACGCCGACGCCGGCCAAGTCCCGGTCCGGATAGCCCGAGTCCTCCAGGACGGGATTGAGGATCGCGACGGCTTCGGGCAGCTCGTCGCCGGGCCGATGGTGGTCGGTGATGATGACCTCCACACCCCGGGCCCGGGCCTGGTTGGTGAACTCCACGGCCTTGACGCCGCAGTCGACGCTGATGACGAGGTTCGTGCCCCGCTCAACAGGCACGTCGACATGGTGAGCCTTGATGCCGTAGCCATCCGTCAGCCGCTCGGGAATGAAATAATCCACCTCGGCGCCCAGAGATCGGAGGGCCTTGTAGAGCATGACGACCGACAGGACGCCGTCGACGTCGTAGTCGCCGAAGATGAGGATCTTTTCCCGGTCCTTAATGGCCCGCTCGACCCGCGCGACCGCCGCGGACATGCCTTTCATGAGGTAGGGGTCGTGGAGGCCTTCCAGGCTGCCGAAGAGGAAGCTCCGGGCCGCGTCGGCGTCGAGGAGGCCGCGGTTGGCCAGGACCGCGGCCAGCGGGAGCGGCAGGTCGAGGGCCGCAGCCAGAGTGGACGCCTCCGGCCGCTCGGGTTTCATGATCCACAGCGTGTCGTTCATACCGGTTTCAATGTAACACAATCGCTCCGTGCGGACAACGGCCCGGACCTCTTCGTTGACATTCAAACGCTTGAAAAATATAATCTTTCTGCCGTGTTTCGAAGCCTCCGTGAAAAGCTCGGCCGGACCCGCGAAGCCTTCCTCCGGCTGGGGGAAGTTTTCCGCTCCGGGAGGCCGCGCGAGGAGGCCCTCGACGAGCTGGCGGAAGTCTTGATCCTGGCCGACGTGGGTGTGGCGACGACGGAGAAGATCATCGACGCCCTGCGCGAGCGGGCGAGGAAGGACGACCCGCCGGAGGCCTTGCGATCTCACCTGAAGGAGGAGCTCACCGCGCTCCTCGAGCGGGGTTTCCGGCCGCCCGCCGACCTCCCCTCACCCGCCGTCGTCCTCATGGTCGGGGCGAACGGCGGTGGGAAAACGACGTCCATGGCCAAGCTGGCCCTCCGTCTCCAGACCCATGGCCGGACGGTCATGTTCGCCGCGGCCGACACCTTCCGGGCCGCGGCCCAGGAGCAACTCGAGCTCTGGGGCCGGAAGCTCGGTATCCCGGTCATCCGCGGCGCTTACGGCGCCGACCCGGCCGCGGTCGTCTTCGACGCGCTGGCCGCTTTCAAAGCCCAGAAGCGCGACGTCCTCCTGGTCGACACGGCGGGCCGGCTCCACACTAAGCAGAACCTGATGAACGAACTGGAGAAGATCCGCCGGGTCGTGGCCCGGGACGTCCCCGGCGCGCCCCAGGAGGTCCTGCTCGTCCTGGACGCATCGACCGGCCAAAACGCCCTCATCCAGGCCCGGGAGTTCCTGAAATTCTCCGGCCTGACCGGCGTCTTCCTCACCAAACTCGACGGCACGGCGAAGGGCGGTAGCGTTCTCGGCATCGCCGACGAACTCGGCCTGCCCATCAGGTACGTCGGGGTCGGCGAAACGGAGGGCGACCTGCTCGATTTCTCGCCGCGCGAGTTCGTGGACGCCCTGCTCACATGAGCGAACCACTTGATAGCGCCTACCTGGAGATGGCCTACGGCCTGGCCGAGAAGGCGCGCGGCCGGACCAGCCCCAACCCGCTCGTGGGGGCCGTCCTCGTCAAGGACGGCGCCATCGTGGGTACCGGCTTCCACGAGGAGGCCGGAAAACCCCACGCCGAGGCAATCGCCCTCCGGCGGGCGGGGCGAAGGGCCCGCGGCTCGACCCTCTACGTGACTCTCGAGCCCTGCGTCCACTGGGGGCGGACGCCGCCTTGCGCGGACGCCTTGATCGCAGCCGGGATCCGGCGCGCCGTCATTTCGGCGGTGGACCCCAACCCCCTGGTCAACGGCCGGGGTCTCCGCAAGCTCCGCCGGAACGGCGTGGACGTCCGCCTCGGACTTCTGGCCGAACGCAACGTCCGACTCAACGAGGCCTATGCCAAATACATCACCCGCCGCGTGCCCTGGGTGACCCTCAAAGCGGCTCTCAGCGCGGACGGCCGGATCGCGGCGGCCGGCGGAGACGCACGCTGGATCACCTCGGCCCCGGCCCGGGATTACGGCCACCTCATCCGCGGCGAACACGACGCTCTCCTCGTCGGCATCGGGACGCTCCTCCGCGACGATCCGCGCCTCACCATCCGGCACCGCGCGTGGGGCCGCAAGCCGACGACCCGCGTCATCCTCGACCCGGGGCTGCGTTTCCCGCCGACGGCCAAGATCCTGTCAACCCTGAGACAGGGGCCCGTCGTCGTCCTGGCCCGCCGCGACGCGAATCCCGCCCGGGCGAAGGCTTTGCGGATGAAGGGCGTCGAGGTCGTCCCCACGTCCGCAAGCCCGAACGGCGTCGACCTCGTCGCCGTTCTCGCCGCGCTCGGACAGAGAGAGATCGGGAGCGTCCTCGTCGAGGGCGGGAGCAAAGTCTTTACTTCATTTCTCAGGGCCGGGCTGGCCGACAAAGCCGTCCTGGCTATCGCCCCGAAGCTCATCGGCGGCTCCCGCGCGCCCGGGCTTTGGGAGGAAGAGGGCGCGGCACGGGTCCGGGACGCCCTCGACCTCCGGGCGACGACGGTTGTGCGGGTCGGCGAAGATATCATCGTGGAAGGATACCTCTGATGTTCACCGGGATTATCACCCACCTGGGCGTCTTCCGCGGCTTCAGGAACGGCCGCCGGACCCTAACCGTCGAGGCGCCGGGTCTCTCCGGCCGCTTCGCCGAGGGAGACAGCCTGGCCGTCAACGGCGTCTGTCTCACGCTGACGAAAAAGGAGGGCGGCTGTCTCTCGTTCGACCTCGCCCAAGAAACGCTCGGCCGGACGAACCTCGGGACGCTGCGGCCCGGAGCCCGTCTCAATCTCGAGCTCCCCGCAACGCTCGAGACGCTCCTCAGCGGCCACCTGGTGACGGGCCATATCGACGGCCGCGGCCGTGTCGTCAAACTCGCGGCGCGACCGCCGGGAAAGCGGCTGACGGTCGAATTCCCGGCCGGCTTGCGCCCCTACTTCGTCCCCCAGGGGTCGGTGGCCATCGACGGCGTGAGCCTGACGATCGCGGCGTTGGGGGCCAGGACGTTCGAAGTGGAGCTCATCCCGCTCACGCTCGAGAAATCCACCCTCGGGACGCTGCGGCCGGGCGCGGCCGTCAACCTCGAATGTGACATCCTGGGGAAATACGTGTATAATTATTTGTCCAAAATCCGCTGACACGAAGGATGTGATTGCCTTGTCCCGCCCGACGCGGCCTCGTTCCAAAAGCTTTTCCGCCGCGAAGATCAAATGGCTCGTCTCGGCCGAGCAGGCCATCCAGCAGGTCCGGGCCGGCCGCTTGATCATCATCGTCGACGACGAGGACCGGGAGAACGAAGGCGACCTCATGGTCGCCGCCCAGAAGGTCACTCCGGCCGTCGTGAACTTCATGAGCAAGCACGGCCGCGGGCTCATCTGCCTGCCCCTGACCCGCGAACGGCTGGAGAAGCTCCAGCTTCCGCCGATGGTCGCCGACAACACGGCCCGCTTTCAGACCGCTTTTACGATCTCCATCGACGCCAAGAAAGGCGTGACGACGGGCATCTCCGCTTACGACCGGGCCAAGACCATCCTGACCGCCATCGACCCGAAGACCAAGCCGTCTGACCTTGCCCGCCCCGGACACATCTTCCCCCTCCAGGCCCAGGGAGGCGGCGTTCTGGCCCGGGCCGGCCAGACCGAAGCGGCCGTGGACCTCGCCCGGCTGGCGGGCCTGCGGCCGGCCGGAGTCATCTGTGAGATCATGAACGAGGACGGGACCATGGCGCGGATGCCCCAGCTCGAGGCCGTCGGCCGCGAGCACGGCATCCCGATCCTGACCATCGCCGAGCTCATCCGCTACCGGATGAAAACCGAAACGCTCGTCCGGAAGGCCTGCGAGGCCGAGATGCCGACGAAACACGGCCATTTCCGGGTCGCGGTTTTCGAGGACGTCATCCACCATGAGCAGCATGTGGCCCTCATCAAAGGCGAGATCCGCACGGGCGAACCGACGCTCATCCGCGTCCATTCCCAGTGCCTGACGGGTGATACGTTCGGGTCGGCGCGCTGCGACTGCGGAGACCAGCTCCGGCGGTCGCTCGAACTCGTCGAAAAGGAAGGGCGGGGGGTCGTCCTCTATATCCTGAACCAGGAGGGGCGCGGCATCGGCCTGCTCAACAAGATCAAGGCCTACACCCTGCAGGACCAGGGCGCGGACACGGTCGAGGCCAACTGCCGGCTCGGCTTTAAGCCCGACCAGCGGGACTACGGCATCGGCGCTCAGATCCTCGTCGCCCTGGGCGTCACCAAAATACGGCTGCTCACCAACAACCCCCGGAAGTTCATCGGCCTGGCCGGCTACGGCCTAGAAATCATCGAGCGTGTCCCGCTCGAGGTCACGCCCAATCGGACGAACCTCAAGTATCTCAAAGCCAAGAAGGAGAAGATGGGCCATATCCTGGATATGGTCTGAACCAGGACTTCCGGCCCCCGACCTCAGGCGGGCCGGGCGGCGCAGGCGGTGGCGGTGACGATCGACGACGAAGGTCTGAAGACGCCGGTCCCCGGCGCGGGCGACGCCGGCCGCACGTCGAGCGGTGTCCTCCGCAAGCTGGCGGCCACTCCGGACAGGCTCCGGCGGCTCAAGATCCTTCGCGCATGCGCCCGTTTCGATGCGTCTTGGGCAGAGCAGGTCCTCTGGGAATCCTTGGCCGATCCCTGCGAGGAGGTCCGCGACGGGCTCGTCCGCGAGCTCTCCGGCCGCGCGTGCATCAGCCTCGACCTGGCCGCGGCCCGCCTCGCCAGGCCGCCCTGGTACGCCCGGAGCGCCGTCCTCCTCGTTCTCGCCCGCCGGAAAACCCGTGATTCCCTGCCCCTCATCGCTTCCGTCGTCGGCGACGCGAACGCCGACGTCCGGCGCAGCGTGGCGCGGGCCCTGGGGGAGATCGGAGGGAAAGAGGTCATTCCGCTCCTCATCCGGCTGAGCAAGGACGTCAATCCGTACGTCAGAACCGAAGCGGAAGCGCGCCTCGAACGGATCGTCGATCTGAAGTTTTGCTGAAGCAAGCAGCTAAGGTCAGGACTGTGTTCGGCGCCGCAAGAGGGGAAGCGGTTTTCTGGCCCCGACCTAGGTCGTCGTGATAGCGCTGCATCCCCCGCCGCCGGGAACGGTGCAGCGTCTCTCGCCCCCTAAGCGGGCGGACCGGAAGAGCCGCCGGACGAACGATCCGTCTCGGTCTCCCTTTTCGAATCCAGGATGAAAGTGACGGGGCCGTCGTTCGTGAGATGGACGGCCATGACGGCCTGGAAGACGCCCGTCTCGACGGGAATCCCGTATTCCCGGACAGCGTCAACGAAACGGTCGAAGAGCCGGGCCGCCCGCCCGGGCTCCTCCGCGCCGTCGAAACTCGGCCGCCGCCCTTTGCGGACCGACCCGGCCAGCGTGAACTGGGAAACGGCGAGGACGGCTCCGGAAACGTCGGCTAAGGCCAGGTTCATCCGGCCTTCCCCGTCGGGGAAGATGCGGAGCTCCGCCGCTTTCTTGGCCAGGTGGACGGCGTCCGCCTCGGTGTCTCCCTTCTCGACGCCGACGAACAGACAGATCCCCCGGCCGATCTTTCCCGTGACGCGTCCGCCGACCTCGACCCGGGCTTCACTGACCCGCTGCAGGACGATCTTCATGGTCACCTCCTCAGGGACGCGCCTCGGGCGGGCGGCGAGAAACGAGGGCGCGCAGAGATCGGGCGTCCCGGCGGTCGAGAAGGAGAAGAAGAACAACATAAATGGCGATGCCCAGGACAATGGACACCGCGAGCTCCCCCGCTTGGCGAAGAGACCCCGCGGGGCCGCGACGGATGGCCCCGAAGAAGAGTCTGACCGCCACACCCATCATCGCGGCGGCGGCCGCGGATCTAAGGAACGAGCCCAAAAAACCGAGCTTCGGGATCGGCCCCACCTTGCGCTCCAGGGCCCCGAATAGCAGGAGGCCATTCAGCAGCTGGGACAGGGACAGGGCCAACGCCAGCCCGCGGACTTCGAGCGGGCCCATCAGGATGACCGAGAGTCCCAAATAGACGGCCATGATGGTGAACCCGACGAGGACCGGTGTGCGGGTATCCTCGAGCGAAAAGAAGGCCGTGGACAGGATCTTGACCGCGGCGAGGAAAGGCAGGCCCGCGGCGAAGAAGACAAGGCAGCCGGAGGTCATCGCGGCCGACGAGGCCCCGAATTCGCCGCGCTTGAAAAGGACCTCCATGATGGGGCGACTGAGCGCCAGGAGTCCGGCGGCCGCCGGCAGGGTCGCGATGAAGACCAGTTTCAGGGAGAACGTCAGGGTCGATTTCAGTCCGGTGTCGTCGCGGCTCGAAGCCCGGTCGGCGAGCGTCGGCAGCAGCACCGAAGCGAGAGAGATCGAGAAAAGCCCCAGGGCGAGTTCCTCGACACGTGAAGAATAATAAAGAGAGGCCGCGCTTCCCGAGGGCAAAACGGAGGCCAGCATCCGGCTGAGGGCGAAGTTGACCTGGTAGAGGCCCGTCGCGAACAAGCCGGGAACCATCAGCCGGGCCACGCGCCGCATGTCCGGGTCGCGGAAAGACGCCCGGAAGCGAAAAGACATCCCTTCCTTGACCAGGAAAGGGATTTGGACGGCCAACTGCAGCACACCGCCGGCGACGACACCCCAAGCGAAGACGAGCGCCGGCTGGGCGGACCGGCTCGCGGCCAGCAACGCCGCCGCGATGAAGGCGACGTTGAAGAGAACGGGTGTCGAGGCCGGGACGAAAAACCGGCGCCGGGAGTTCAGGATGGCGCCCGCCAAGGCGGCCAGGCTCGCGAAGAGAATGTAAGGGAACATGACGCGCGTGAGCTGGAGCGTCAAGACCTCCTTCCCCGGGTCGCTCCGGAAACCGAAGGCGATGACCCTGACGAGGCCGGGCGCGAACAGGATCCCGACGAGGACGAGGCCGAACACGACCATGGCCAGGTCGAAGAAGGCCCGGGTCGCGAAACGCCACGTCTCCTCCCGGGACCGCTCTCCCTGGACGCGCATAAAGACGGGGACGAAGGCGGGCGTCATGGCGCCTTCCGCGGTCAGCCGCCGGAGCAGGTTGGGGATCGTGTAGGCGATGGTGAAAGCGTCGGCGGCCGGGCCGGTGCCCAAGTAGAAGGCCTG
>Ga0224495_10002995_pt1 | contig 10624 bp, 7 predicted proteins | sample SF_Jul11_sed_USG_FD_168128 | JGI IMG/M metagenome (GOLD analysis project Ga0224495, IMG submission 168128) | Sediment microbial communities from San Francisco Bay, California, United States - SF_Jul11_sed_USGS_4_1 | ecosystem: Environmental > Aquatic > Marine > Sediment | place: USA: California...
GCGATTATGGCAGCGCCGAGAGCGGTAACGAGCTGGGGGTGCGGTGGTACCAGGAGGCTGGTGTTCAATTCGCTTTCTGTGGTCTTGACAAGAGCGGTATTGAGGGCACCGCCGCCGCAGATGGCGGATGGCTCCTCCAGCTTAACCTTCTTGACCAGTGAGGAAATCTTGCTTGCCAGGGCTTTGTTAACGCCAGCGGCGATGTCCTCTCTTGGGATGCCTTCGCTTATTCTGGTGATGGCCTCAGATTCGCCAAAGACGGCGCAACCCGTACTAAATGTGATGGGACTCCTTGACCTGGCTGCCAGCGGGCTGAAATCGCTCAAATCTATTCGGAGCACGTTAGCGATGACCTCAATGAAGCGGCCACCACCGGCGGCACATTTCTCGCTGGCCGTGAAGTTGGTCACAATTCCCTCTTCACTTAGCCGAATCACCTTGGTGGATTGACTGGCTACATCGATTACGGTCCTGGCCTGCGGGAAGACGTTGTTTATGCCTCTGGCCGTGCAGACTATATCGCTTGCCTTCTGACTGGCAAAATAGACATTGTCGGCACCGGAGCCGGTGGCAACTGTATTGGCCATGTCATTCTGGGTCAGGTCGGCCTTTCTTATTAACCCTGTCCTTATAGCCTCGGCAGATTTTCGGTAATCAGCTCCCGATTTGATTATGTGTGAAGCAACAAGCTCGAGGTCCCTGGTTATGACTCCTTTGCTGTATGCCGATCCTATGTCAATGCCCATGAACCAGCTCATCGGTACTCCTGGCTGAAGAAGGTGGCTTTTTCTAACCGCCGTGACTTTGTGGGCAAGGCTTCGCCTGCTCTCACTGCTTTCATGTGGGTTTCCTTTGCCAGGATAGCAGCGCCAAGTGCCCCGGTGAGGAGTGGCTCTTCAGGGACGAAGATTTCGCAGCCCAGGTTTTGCTTCACGGCTTCAACCATGCCGATGTTCTTGGCGACGCCACCGGTGAGCACAAGGTCAGGCTCTATCCCGAGCCGCCGTGCCAGCGCTGCTACACGGCTGGCCAGGGCATCATGAAGTCCGGCCAGGATATTCTCCAGTTTTTCCCCGCGAGAGAGTAGAGCCACCACTTCTTGCTGAGCGAAGATGGTGCACAGGTTGCTTATCTGGATTTTTTTGGTAGCTTTCAGGGAAACGTCTCCCATGTCTTCCAGCTTGATACCAAGTGTAGTCGCAGTCACTTCAAGGAACCTGCCGGTCCCAGCGGCGCACTTGTCGTTCATAACGAAGTTGACTAGCCTGCCATTATCAATTCTCATGCACTTGGCATCCTGGCCGCCTATGTCAATAGCGGTCCTGGCGTTGGGGAAAAGGATGGAGACGCCTCGGGCATGGCAGGACAGCTCCGTTATCTGGCGGTCTGCAAAAGGGACGTTGAGCCGTCCATAGCCTGTAGCTACAATATAGGAGATATCATCAATCTGCAGGCTGGCTTGCTCCAGTGCCTGTCGCATAACCTCATTGGCAAGCTGGCGATGCTCGGGACCCGTTGGGCCCTTGATGAACGAAAGCAAATTGCCGGCCTTGTCCAGGAGCACGACCTTGGTCATGGTGGAACCAATATCAACACCGGCGAAATACAAGTGGACCTCCTGGCGGGTTACTACTGGCTGATTGTCTCAACGAAAGCTTCCACCCTGGTCCTCAACGGGGCCAGGGCTCCTGTAGTGTAGTCGTATTCTATGTAGGTGCTGGGGATGCCGAGACTACTGAGATAGTCTTTGAGCGATGGCATTTCGAAGGCAAAGGGATCGCAATATCTTACAAGCAGCATTATGACGCCGTTGATTTTCCATTCCTTGATGGTGCCTCCAAGATAGCCGAAACGGCTTTGCAGGTCCCGGGCATAGTCCTTTCTGGTCTCGCCGAGGGTAGCCTGCCTGAAGGTGCGGGCACAGGTGATTTCGTTCAGATAGTAATCGGCCAGCCCCTCCAGCGGGTCAGCGGTGAGTTTCACCTCGCCTCTGTAAGCCCTGACCCCGCCACAGCTTTCGTTCATCACCACATTTGCTTTAGCTTCGAATACTTGCATGATGTCCGTATCGTCAAGAGTGCTGCTCCATATGAGGAGACGCGCTGACTTCTTGTCCGGTCCATCGCTACGGTTTTTGACTTCGCTTATAGTCTCAGTTAGCAGGTCATTTCCTTCAGCTACGGGGAGGCTCGTCAAAGCTTTTACTACCTGAACGATTTCCGTCCCTGAGATACGGGGTGGGGACGTCTTTGTCAACTCGTATAGTTTTCTCACCAGAACCCTCTGCTGGTTGTGGGATTTAATAGCTGTCTCAAGGTTGTCTGTGGACAATTTCTTCGCGGTGAAAGCCTCCAGAGTCTTTCTGAAATCGTTTAGCTGGCCCTTGAAGTATTCCAGGGCCTCAGGGCGAACCGTGATCGGCATGTCTATGAAATGGAAGTAGGGATAATGAGTATAAGACTCCCAGATGCGAGCCGTTTTTTCCTGAGGGTCGCTGGAGTGAATGGTAACCATGCCATCAAGGAAATTATTTTTGTTCTTAAGCGCACAATCGAGGCAGTTCCGCATGATAGGACAGAATGAATGAGGCAAAACCCTGTCTGCTTCAGTGACTGGTTCCTTTATATCGCCGCATGTCCGGTAGGGGACAAGGTCAAGGGCAGTAAGCATCTCCAGCGGGACGTAGACACAGGGGTAGCCTATTATCTTTTTGCCCGCTGCCCTGAGGTCCTTGGGTCTCCGTGAACTATCTAAATAGATTTCCCGGGCTTTGCCGAGACCTTTGTTTTTGTCTGACATCGCTGCCTCCTCGTTAGATTGAAATCCTGTGCTATTTCACCAGTCGAACCCTGCCTGTTTCCTCATTTTTCTGTAATACTCCATGGTTTCCTCGAATGGCTCTGCCTTGGCTAAAGCATCTTCAGGATTAAACAGACGGAGGTCCACGATATCGCCTTCGATGCTTAGCGACGGCACCTTCAGTTTCTCCATGAGCATGTCTGACACGTACGGAAGATGAGTAGAGGCGCTGCGACAACTGATAAGGGGATGAAGAAGCGCCCCGTCGCACTTCCATTCCTGGGCATACTTTAGGTAGGGATAGGCGGTGGTGCCGCCGAGCACGCTCTGTTTGCGGGCATCCTCGTAATAGCCGACTAGGAACTGTAGGCTGAACTTGGTGATTCGCTCCAGTGGGTCACTGACCTTGCTGAGGTCGATGGGTATCGGTGGATGGTAGCCGACGCTCTCAATGACGAAGTCCCATCCTCTCTCAGCTAGCTTATCAAAGAAGGCCAGGCTATGCCAGGGAGGGAGCTCGGCGAATACTAGACGGTATTTCTCATCGGGGATGGTGCCCACATGGTTATTGACTCTGTCTTTTACCTCCCCGTACATATCCTGGTACAGTCTGAGTGAGTCCTCGAGGTCGCCAGCCAGGAACAGGGCAGCAGGCATGGCACTCCAGAAGTCCCGGCTGTGCATTGGGCAGGGCTTTGCCTTGCGGAGTTCGTTGACTTCGTGCCAAACACGGTTGACCTCTATCATGAGATCCGCTGTTTTATCCAGCTTGTCCCAGTCCATTCTCTTGCCTACCATGCCTTCTACGAAAGCAACAAAATCCCTCAAATGCTTGACTCCCAGTTTCACCATTCTGTCGTAGTAACCCTCGATGAAGAATTCTTTGATGCCGGGGATAGGGGCTTCCAATGGCCATACCGGGACATCCATGTAACGCCCCAGTGCCTGGAACCACTTGTATCTTGCATCGCAGATGGCAGCTGAGGACATTAGAAATAGTGGCTTGGGCATTCCTCCGAGAGGTGCTTCTGGAGGTATCTGCCCCTGCAATTCTTTCATCATTCTAGATGCATAGCCCAAGGTCGTCAGACTGTAACCGCAAAGGTGAGTGGGAAATCCTTCGGCGTCAGCCCGATCCAGGTATTGCCGGGCAACTCCCATAGCCGCGGCAATAGCGCCATAGTTCTCGGGATAAACCACTTCTATATCCATGGCCTTTAAGATGGGGTCGCCGTAGTAGAAATTAAGCATTCCCCAGACAGCAGGTTTGCCCGCCTGTATAGCTTCAATGCTCTTCAGATATGTTTCATTTACCTTAGCCCTGAGCGGGTACATTGATTTCAGTCGGTTTATCGTCTTTTTCTGCTTTGCTACAACCATGACTAGTTTACCTCCTGAGAGAATTCGGGTAGAGCTTCGGCGATTGATGCATGCTAGCATAGAAAAGCACGGAAGTCGAGTGACGTGTGTAGTATGGCTACACACCGCAAGAAGGGGTATGCCTTTGGATTGGGCTATGGAGTAGCTTCAACCGTTGTCTATCACGCAAGCTATCCTGAAAGTTTACTGAGCTAGTCAGTGGCGTAACGACGATTTGCCTGTAGTTCTTCGGTTACTGGTGGCATATTCGTGTTAGTATTATGCCATCTGAATTGAAGGAGAGATGTAGATGGATACATGGAAGTTCTACGACGTAACCCATCGCTACCACGAAGTCTGCAATCCGACAAGTAGAGCGAAGCTCGATGAACTAGTTGGGCTCCTGAGACTGAATCCAGGGTCTACCGTGCTCGACATTGCCTGCGGCAAGGGAGAGTTATTGACAAGACTGGCAGAGCGGTACGAGATATCCGGCATCGGGGTCGACATCTCTCCATATTGCGTGACGGATGCGATACAAAAGCTGAGACAACGGGTGCCCGGTGCTCAAATCCAAATCCTCAACGTGGACGGAGCAGACTACAGCCCCGACCAACTCTTCGACCTCGCCATGTGCATCGGCGCTTCGTGGGTGTATAAGGGACATCGAGGGACTCTGAGTACTTTGAAGACTATGACAAAGCCGGATGCCCTCATTCTCATCGGCGAACCCTTCTGGCTCAAGGACCCGGATGACGCATATCTGGTTGCTGAGAACCTAAGGCGTGATATGTTTGGCACGCACTACGAGAATGTACTTGTTGGCGAAGACGAAGGACTGTTCCCGCTGTACACGATGGTCAGTAATCAGGACGATTGGGACCGGTATGAGACGCTTCAGTGGTATGCGGCCGAAATGCATGCCAGGGATAATCCAGACGACCCTGATGTATCCGAGATATTAACCCGCGTCGCCCGCGGACGAACGAATTATCTACACTGGGGTCGTGATACGGTCGGTTGGGCGATGTATCTCTTTCGTAAACCTTCGCATGCCAATTAGTCGCTAGGTTCAAATGAGCAAGACAAGCGCTTTCTGAAATAAAGAACCGTCGATGAAGATGGTAGCTGTGGGTCGTCTGCAAACTCTCATGTTATTCCCAGAACTCAAAGAGCTCAGCGACAGATATCTAAATATCAGCAAGGGGGTATGCTCTTTGGAGTGGGCGATGGACTCACCTTAATGGAAGTTTAGGTTACAGTAGAGCCTCAACCTACCCTCAATGTTTCCCAAAAAGCCAATTTCCATACCACGTCTAGTTGGATATTCCTGTTGTTATCCCCGTTGCTGTTTTTATTGCTATGGTATTACTGTCATCGTTGTTCCTTAATACTTGTGAACAATCTAGCTATGACCGCCTCCCTATGAAGGACATCTTGAACACTGCATCGAAATGGTTAAGTAAAGTTAAGTCTGGTTATCTTGACCTGTCACTGATAGCTGTTATAATGAATAAAAGGAGCCCTATTACTAAGAGGGGTGGCTTTGAACTGTCACCTGTACTTGGCCACCTGGGTGGCAGGGAGCCAGTGGTGAAACCGACCTGACAATGGGTGGGTTTTTGTTTGGAAAAAGGTGCTAGCGTTCATCACACATAAGTGGGATAATCCCTAGGCCTGAGGTCGACGGGTGTTATCCCTACCGAATAATCTGGCAACGGTAGGTTAAAGCAGAGACAAGCAATCAATAAAGGAGGAATACAGGAATGATGAGATTACTGAAGCTAATAGTAGCCCTGGGATTGGTGGTCGCACTTCTCATACCTGCCGGTATGGCCCTCTCCGTGGTTCTAGCAGATGTCGACATCAAACCTATGTCCTGCCCCAACCCTCTCAACGTAAACAGTAAAGGTGTTCTGCCAGTGGCTATCCTGGGAGGCGAGCTCTGGGATGTAACTGAGGTTAACCCGGCAACTGTTGAACTTGAAGGTGTCGCCCCGTGGGGCTGGGCACTGGAGGATGTGGCTGGACCTGGGTGTTCGGGACCTGACGGATACCTAGACCTCACTCTTAAGTTCAAAACACAAGAGATTGTAGACGAACTGGGCGGTGTCAACGATGGGGATGCAGTGTTTCTGTACCTGACAGGCAACCTGTTCGGCGGAGCCCCCTTTGGGGGGTCCGACGAGGTTTGGATAATCAAGAAGACATAGTGGTCTTCATAGTTGTGGAACATCGTGGCGTTCGGTAAGGGAGTCTCTTCGGGGGCTCCCTTCGTCTTCATATTCTGTAGCTAGTTGCATTTCTCCAGGAGACCAGCTTCAGGTGGCTACGCCATCGTCAACCTTTGCCCAGATAAGCAGATTTCTATGTCATATCTGGTTGGCCCGCTGACATAACCATTATTCCAAATTTTGGAGTTAGCCTTGCTTGAGCGACTCGCGTTATTGTCGCTTATTGGTGTTTTTATTGCTATGGTATTATCGTGGTTTGCTTCGTTAGCTTCGCATCACATCTGAGAAATTGTCAATAATCAGAATGAAACGGGATTTACCTTGGTTATCCTGCATGAACAAAATGGGGTTTTGGTGAAAAGCTTGTTTTGCCTGATTTGTAGCTGAATGCCCCTATCCTGCGAGCTCACGTAGAGCCGGGTGTGTGGCATTACATAGTGAAGCCTGACCGCTATATTGACGAACCGTAGAAAATAAGATACATTTCTGGGTTATCGATAGCCATGGTGGGGAGTTCTCGGGGTTGTAGTTAATTGGCGGATTACCACCCTTCTCTGGAGAGACTGAATGATTGCGTCTGTAGTGCGGCTTCTTTGGTCAGGCTGGGGATCGCTCTTTATATTAAACTATCCCATTGAGTGAACCTATGCTCAAATCTGTGCTGATTGCTAATCGAGGAGAAATTGCCCGGCGGATAATCAGAACTGCCAGGCTATTGGGTATCGAGACAATAGCGGTGTATTCAGATATCGATGAAAAGTCTTTGTTTGTCCAAGAGGCGGACAGGGCAGTGAGGATTGGGGAAGCTAAACCCAGGGACAGCTATCTCAACATAGATAAGATTATTGCAGCGGCCAAAGAATCTGGCGCAAGTGCCATTCATCCCGGATATGGCTTCTTGTCCGAACGGTGGGAATTTGCTCAAAGGTGTGAAACAGAGGGGCTGGTATTTGTCGGCCCGAGCTCCGAAGTCATTCATAAAATGGGAGACAAGTACCGTTCACGGGAAATAGCTACCAGTCTAGGGATACCCATTCCACCAGGGAGTGGTATATTGAGCAATGTCGGAGAAGCCAAGAAGTGGGCAACCAAACTCTCTTTCCCGGTCATCTTCAAGGCATCGGCTGGTGGTGGCGGAATTGGCATGGTGAAGGTGGAAAAAGAGGAAGAGGTTGCAGAAGCATTTGATACAGCCACAAACCGGGCCAGATTAGCTTTTGGTGATGAAAGAGTCTATGTCGAAAAATATCTGGAATCACCCCACCATATAGAAATCCAAATCTTGGGAGACAAGGGCGGCAACGTGGTCACTTTCCCGGAAAGAGAGTGCTCGGTGCAGAGACGGCATCAGAAGGTGATTGAAGAGTCACCGTCTCCTTTCGCTACTGCTGGATTGAGGCACGAACTACGACAGGCGGCCAAACGCCTGGCTCGGGGAATTGGCTATACCAATGCAGGCACTGTTGAATTCGTCGTTGATGGGCATCGGAAGTTTTACTTCCTGGAAATAAACGCAAGGCTTCAGGTAGAGCACCCGATTACTGAAATGATAACTGGTATTGACCTGGTTGAGCAGCAAATGAAGATTGCTTCGGGCGAATCCCTGTTGCTTAGAGAAGAGAGCTTGGGATGGAAGGGGTGGGCTATCGAATCTCGTGTCTATGCCGAGGATTCGAAGAATTTCTATCCGTCACCGGGCAAGATAGTCTCATATATTGAACCTCGCGGTGAGAGGATAAGGGTGGACTCTGGATATCAGGCTGGAGACACCGTCAGTCAGTTCTATGACCCTTTGATTGCCAAGCTAGTGGTCTGGGACGAGGATAGAAACAAGGCTATAGCCAAGATGCAAGATGCTCTGGACGACTATGAAATCACAGGGATCAAGAACAACATTTCTTTCCTGAAAGAAGCTTTTGATTCTGAGATATTCAAGTCAGGGAACTATGATACTCATTTCATATCGAAATTGAAGGAGGAGACAAATGGGTGACATAATGAGACAGGAGGTTGAAAACCTTGCACGCCTCCGCCAGGAAATCAAGCAGATGGGAAGTGAAGAGGCTGTCAAGAAACAACATGGAAGAGGAAAACTGACTGCCAGGGAGAGACTTGACCTCTTGATTGAAAAGGGAACATTTGTTGAGACTGGCATGCTAGGCAGCGAGTTCGGTGTGGATGAACTTGTGCCGGCTGACGGTGTTATTACAGGCTATGGCAAGCTAGATGATGGTGTACGCATGAGAGACGTGGCCGTGGCAGCTTACGATTTCACAGTGAGAGGCGGCTCCATGGGAATTGTCAACGAAACTAAGGTGACCAGGATAAGAGAGGTTGCTCTCAGAGAAAGAATACCGATGATATGGCTGAATGATTCTGGGGGTGCCCGAGTAAGTGGTGGCGGCTTTAGCGGGGAAAGAGTGGCACTATTTGCCGATACCGGTTATCTCTTTAAGGAAGAGTCGCTGATGTCGGGCATAATCCCGCAGATTGCGGCTATGATGGGGCCAGGGTACGCCGGTACGGCTTATATACCCGGCCTTTCCGATTTCGTGCCCATGGTTAAAGGAACGAGTTTTATGGGTTTAGGCGGACCGGCTCTTGTCAAATCGGTGATTGGGGAGAAACTCACTGAAGACGAGCTTGGCGGCTCCAAAATCCACTGTGAAATTAGTGGCTGCGGGGACCTCGAGGTTAATTCAGATGAGGAATGTATCAAAGCTATAAAGGAGTATATTTCTTTCTTCCCTCAGCACTGCGAAGAGAAGCCGCAGCGAAAGGAATGGTCAGGAGATCCCATGGCCTTACTCGATGATGGCATACTGAATGTTATCCCGGACAATCCGCGGGAAGCCTATGACATGCACGATTTAATAGGATATATCGTGGACGATGGCTACTTCTTTGAAGTGAAGCCGAAGTGGGGAAGGAACATTATTACCGCCTTTGGGCGTATAGCCGGGTATCCGATTGGAATCGTAGCAAACAACCCGATGTTTTATGGAGGCGTCATCGATATTGATGCTGCTGATAAAGCCGCCCGCTTCGTATGGCTTTGCGATGCTTTTAATATCCCGCTTCTTTTTCTTTCTGACGTCCCCGGCTTTATGGTGGGTTCCAAGGCAGAAAAATCGGGCATAATAAGGCATGGAGCCAAGATGGTTCATGCAGTTGCTGAAGCTACTGTGCCCAAATTGACGCTGATCGTCAGAAAATCCTATGGCGCCGGGTATTATGCAATGTGTGGCAAGGCCTTTGACCCTGACTTGCTGATTGCTTATCCGGGAGCTGAAATATCAGTTATGGGAGCGGAGGGCATGGTATCGATTTTTGCCAGAAAGCAACTTGCCGAGGCTGAAAACCCGAAAGAGATGTTAGCCCGACTTGCCGAAGAGATAAGACCGCAGATAAACATATTTAAGACGGCCAAGTCCGGCGTTATAGATGATGTAATCGATCCCAGGGAAACGAAGGCAGTATTGTTCCGGGCTCTTGAGTTTACCAAGGATAAAAAGATACTCAGGCATCCCCGGAAGCACGGGGTCTATCCAGTATAAGGAGAGAACTAATGTACCAGACAATAGTGACTGAAACAAAAGGTAAAGCGGGCACAATTACTTTGTCCCGCGAAGAACGGAGGAATGCCATATCACCCACCATGATAATCGAGCTTTTTGACGCCCTGAAGAAATATGACGATGACCGAAACATTAGTGTCATCGTGCTGACTGGGGCCGGCAGCAAAGCGTTCTGTGCTGGCGCTGACTTTGGTGAAGCTGTCAGCGCCACAGCAGGTTTACTCGACCGCCACGAAGAACAAAGGAAATTTGCTGAGCTTTTTAAGGTAATCAAGGGCTTGCAGAAACCGTTGCTGGGAAGAATTAATGGTCATGCCTTGGGCGGCGGATTTGGGCTAGCTTGTTCTTGTGACATAGTGGTTGCCGCTGAAGACGCCCGTTTTGGCACACCGGAGATAAACGTTGGCCTGTTTCCTTATGTGATTATGGCAACCTTGCTGCGATGTGCCTCAGCCCCCAAAAGGCTTATAGAGATGATGCTGACTGGCGAAAGACTCGATGCCAGAGAGGCGCAACAGCTTGGTCTGGTGAACCATGTCGTGCCGAGAGAACAACTGGATGCGAAGATGGAAGAAATCAAAGAGAAAATAATCAGTAAAAGCCCGGCTATCCTAAGGCTGGGCAGGAGAGCGTTTTACACGATGCGTGACATGG
>Ga0224495_10002996_pt1 | contig 10621 bp, 6 predicted proteins | sample SF_Jul11_sed_USG_FD_168128 | JGI IMG/M metagenome (GOLD analysis project Ga0224495, IMG submission 168128) | Sediment microbial communities from San Francisco Bay, California, United States - SF_Jul11_sed_USGS_4_1 | ecosystem: Environmental > Aquatic > Marine > Sediment | place: USA: California...
AAGAGAAAAAAATGAGGGAGAGGGAAAAAGAATTACTGCGGAAATACTCGCCCAAGCAGTGATATAATATAAGTGCAGAATGAGGTTGAGGATGCCAAGCGTGCCACTTATTCATTGGCCGGTATTCCAGAGTCATTTAGTGCAGGCACAAGCGGGACCTAAGCCGGGGTCTTACAGGTGCAAAACAGCGCAGAGGAGGTAAAAGATGGCTAAATTTGTAATGTTGACAACCCTCACCGACGAGGGACGAAAGACTATCACGGAAAATCCCGGAAGGATCAAAGAGGTCAACAAAGAAGTGGAGGCAATGGGAGCGAAGGTTCTGGCTCAGTATGCTGTGCTGGGACCGTATGATTTCGTGAACATTGTAGAAGCTCCCAACAACGAGGCAGTGTCCAAAGTCGCAATAGCGTTGGGTTCAAGAGGGACACTTCAGACCATGACCTTGGCTGCCATGGACATTGATGCTTTCATTGGCGGTCTCAAGAAGCAGAAATAACACCCGGTTACCCGCTTGTGCCGTCAGATTCTAAGGCTAATTGAGACTCCGCATCAAAGCACTGCTGGCAGAAACACCAAACTGCAAAACTGCTAAGCTGTGAAACTGCTCAACCCTCGACACTTGCCGTTTACATGTGGCTGAGAACTATGGTTTGCGTGCTGCCGGGCAGTGACGACGAAGTAATTGAGAGCTTGGGTTTTGCTTCCAGCTCTCTAATTCTCATTGTATCCAGGAATTTATCCACAGGACTGAGATTACCAGTGAACACCTCTGTCTTATAGTGCATCGGAATGACAACAGGAGGCTCTAACTGCCTTATTATTTCCGTAGCCGTGTCAATTGGTATAGTCGATACCTCCCCCACGGGCAGGAATAGTATGCTTATATCTCCTATTTCTTCTATCAAATGCGAGTCCAGAGGATGCCCCAAATCACCTAAATGACATAAAGTCATGCCGTCCATCTCGATAACATAAATGGTATTCTTGCCCCGTACTTCCCCCTTCTTATCATCGTGGAAAGACGCGACTCCTGTGATGACAACCCCCCCTATTTCATATTCTCCGGGGCTTTTTATTTGTTTGGGGTCATTAGCGACACCTTCGACGTAGCCATGTCCGCGATGAAAATGGCTCAATGTCACTATGTCCGCCTCGGGCTCACCCAGCCGGTAGCCCAAGTCAGGATGACATGGGTCTGTTATGATGGTTTTTTCTTTCCCTCTAATCAGAAAGCAGGAATGTCCTAGCCAGGTAATCTCCATAAGCGTCTAAAGGATAACCCTTTTCTTTAGCTTTGTCCACAGCAAGACGACTCTATTGACCAGAAAATGCATCAGCTTTGCGGGTGCGATTATCTTTTTCTATAGGGCTTATCAGAAGCGTCATCCCCTCTATGCCCACAATGGCAATTTCCTCGCCGGCATCTATAGTTGAACTAGACGAAGCTTGCCACAGTTCACCGTTAACCCGAGCATAACCTTTAGGGGAAATGGGAGTTATTGTTCGACCTCGACTACCAATGTCCAGCGAAATCATCGGCTTCTTAACTAGCGCCTTCTTGCTAAGTCGGTAATTTATATAATTATATACCCCGAGAGCAATCATCATAAGGATGAGACCCCAGAGGGGGATATTTATCGTAACCCTTGGCAGCAACCAGAGCACGACTGCCACCAAGGCTGCCTCTTCAAGTAAGGTTGTTGTAATGGTGAGTACTGTATAACTCCTGTATTTCATTTTGGTATTGAGATAAAGAGTTAGACCGGAATTAGATTAACCTTCAAATTTGATAGCTTCACTCAGGCCATCAGCGCGCGAGCGAGTGGGATCGTTGACAAAGAAAGCTTTAACTCTCTCCATTTGTTTTAGTTCTGGTCGTCCTTTGAACCGGGCATTAATCATATGCAAAGTGGTGGAAATAGTCAACTAACGGGACGATTGACAAAGACCAGGGCATTGGTTAACATCTGAAAAGCAAAGGTTAACGGAATGAAGGGACAGATACTGAACGCTCTTCGCGAGTGTGGTGGTTATCTTTCTGGCGAGACGCTTTCTCAGCAGCTTGGTATCTCTAGGGTTTCTATCTGGAAACATATTCACAGCTTAAAAAGGGATGGCTACGCAATAGAGGCATCGCCTAAAGGATACAGGCTGGTATCCTCTCCGGATTTACTGCTTCCTTGTGAATTCCCTGATTTAGAACAAAGAATTCACTACTTTCCAGAGATTGGCTCGACCATGGATGCGGCAAGAGAACTAGCCAAAAAGGGAGCCGGAGAGGGGACAATCGTGATTGCCGAAGTCCAGACCCTCGGGCGGGGAAGATTGAGCCGAGAATGGCTCTCGCCGCAAGGAGGGATTTACTTCACAATCATTTTGCGCCCCAGGATAAGTCCAGTATATGCTCCCCGGATAAACTTGATGGCCGCTATTGCCGTGGCAGCTACAATTAGAAAGCTCTTTGGGTTGAAGGCCGAACTAAAATGGCCCAACGACGTCTTGATTGAAGGCAAGAAGGTATGTGGCATACTGGCAGAGATGGATGCTGAAATGGATGTTGTAAACTTCGTGAATGTCGGTATAGGCATAAATGGCAATAACCCTGTTAGCCGCTTTGAAAAAACGGCGACCTCCTTGAAAGACGCGTTAGGAAGGGAAATCTCCAGGAAGGAATTTCTAACCGCATTGATAACGGAAATACAGCGACGGCAGCCTCTGCTGATGAAAGCAGATTTGCTCAAAGAATGGAAGAGACTGTCTGCGACGCTGAACAAGGAAGTCAGAGTAATGAGTCTGGGTGAGGAGGTGATGGGACAGGCTATAGATATTGATACCACCGGAGCGCTCATACTGAAAGGCAAAGACGGCTCTTTAAGGAGCATCCTTGCCGGCGATTGCATCCATTTGAGGGAGTAATATGATTCAACTCGTCATAGTTGTCGTTTACTCCCTGCTTATGATAGGCATAGGACTAGGAGCAAGGAAGAAGGCAGGAAGTCAAAACGGTTTCTTTGTTGCTCAGCGTCAAATCAACGTAGCATTCATAACTGGGTCCTTTGTCGCCACGGCGGTAGGAGGCTCGGTAACCGTGGGGATGGCTGGCCTCGGATTTGGGCGAGGTTTGACTGGCGTTTGGTGGCTACTTGTTGGCTCTATCGGCCTCGTGCTTCTGGGGGCTTTCTTCGCCAGGAAAGTGAGAGGCGCTGCGCTTTATACCCTTCCCGAGCTAGTGGAAAGGCAATATGGCCGCCGCGTAGGCTTGGCAGCTTCCATTCTCATCGTTATCGCCTGGGTAGGGGTAGTAGCCGGACAGATTGTAGCCGCCGGAAAAGTCCTGTCCATCCTCGGAATAGGTTCCGGTGTTTTTTGGATGGTCATCTTTACCATAGTTTTTGTCGCCTACACGGTCATAGGCGGGCAACTCTCGGTAATTCGCACTGATCTTTTCCAGGCAATAATAATTTGCCTTGGCATCTTCATTGCTCTAGCATCGTTTCTTCCTCAAGCAGGAGGATTACAGGGATTGAGGCTTTCTCTGCCCCAAGATTTCTTTTCTTTCCCGGTAAGCGCTCAGTTCGACTGGAAGGCGCTTCTATCTCTTCTGATTCTCGTGGGAGCGACTTATGTTGTGGGACCGGATATGTACACTCGACTCTTTTGTGCCAAGAACGAAAAAACTGCTCAAAGAGCAACTTTCCTATCCGCTTCTTCTTTCATTCCTCTCGCTTTCGCCATTGTCTTAATAGGAATGGGCGCCAGAGTCCTCTACCCAAATATTTCTCCTGAGCAAGCTTTTCCTCAAGTAATAAGCGGAGTCCTTTCCCCCTGGCTGGGCGGGTTCGTCCTCGCTGCCCTGGTTGCGGCGCTGATGTCTTCAGCGGATACCTGTCTCCTCAGCCAAGGGGTGATCCTGACCCGGGACATAATTGGACGGTTTCTGCCTTCGCTCAGCGAGAAGAAGACTATTTTGCTTACCCGCCTGAATATCATTATTCTGGGTCTGCTAGCACTGGGGCTGGCAATGGTTTTGAAGGGGGTTATCACTTCCCTTCTTTTTGCCTATACCATCTTCACCTGTGGCCTCGTAGTTCCCGTAATTGCCGGCTTCTACAAAGAGAAACTAAGGGTGACACCGCAAGGAGCGCTAGCTGCTCTTGTAGGCGGCGGGATAATAGGTTTATTAGGGAAGATACCGGGGTTAGACATCCCTTTCAAGGGAGACCTCGGCCTTATAGGTTTTGGCGTAAGTGCCGTTCTCCTTTTCGGAGTGAGCTACCTCGGTCCAAGAATGTCTGGTGGCTTGACCACCTAGGTGACGCTGGATAGCACATCTTGGCAACTCTCCTTTCAGTGTACTGTCTTTTCCATTGATTTTTGCCATGGTTGCAGGGGCAGGTGAGAGTCAACAACTGACGTCTAGTGGATACTTGAATGGCTGTGAAGAAAGGGCTAAGCCCTTGAAGGAGTTTGCTCTTTGTGGTTTGCAGGGTTTGGCTTCAAACTCGACGTCGTCTTAGCACCAGGAGGCTCGCAACGGCGACAATGGCTGCAAACAACGCAATCCAGGGTGCCAGGACGGCCAGCTTATCTATAGGGGAAACCTCCCAGCCTACAGTAAGGGGGCCCGCCTGGTCATTCTGGAAATTGAGAAATGGTCCGGATTGGGGATCACAGCAACCTCCCGGCAGTGTCACGAGGTATTCATTAGGCAAAGGGGAAACCTGATTCCAGTTAGGTTGCACCACCTCGTACACCCTGTAGTAGCCGCTTCCAAGCGCGCAGAAGCAGTACTTGCCATTGGCATCCGTAATGGTGCTCCCGATTTCAACCCATGGGTTTGTCTGTTTCTCCAGGATGACTTCCCAGCCTGCGAGCGGTTCCGTTGTGCCCGCCCGATACACGAAACCGCAGATGCAGCAATCCTGAATCACTGTCACGGTCACGTCGTCGCTGTCTGTGCAGCCGTTGGAATCGGTTACAGTTACGGTATAGGTCGTGTTGACGGCTGGTGAAGCCGTTGGATTGGCCGCAGTCGCATTGTTAAGACCGGTAGCCGGAGTCCAGACATAGGTATACAGTGGTGTGCCGCCTGAAGCCGTCGGAGTGCCGCCTATCACGACAGAATCTCCTGAGATAATCACTGCGGCTGCGCCGGCATCGGCCGTGGGACTGAGATATTGGCTTACAATAACATCATCGGTGTCGCTACACCCGTTGTCATCCGTCACAGTGAGAGTATAGGTACCTGCCGTGCTTACCGTCGGGTTCTGAGTATTGGGATGGTTTTCAGGTCCTGTCCAGTCGTAGGAATAAGATGGGGTACCGCCAGTCGCCGAGCCACTCAGTTGCACACTACCACCAGCACAAAATCCTGTATCTCCCCCAGCATCGGCTGTGGGGCCCGAATATTGCTGTACAATAACATCATCTGTGTCGCTACAGCCGTTGCCATCGGTCACCGTGAGGGTATAGGTACCTGCCGTGCTGACGGTCGCGTTCTGGGTATTGGGATGGCTTTCAGGTCCCGTCCAGTTGTAGGTATAAGGTGGGGTACCGCCAGTTGCCGAGCCGCTCAACTGTACGCTACCACCAGCGCAAAATCCTGTATCTCCTCCGGCATCGGCTGTGGGTTTGCTGTTGACCGTCACTACCGTGCTGGCAGGATCGCTGGTACAGCTACCATTGGTCACTGTTAGATAATAAGTCCCCGCATTCAAAGAGGTGGCGTTGAGGATGGTCGTGTTCTGTGAGCTGCTGTTAAAGCCATTCGGCCCGCTCCATTCGTAGCTGCTCATGCCGTTGGGCGCGCCGTATAGCTGTATGGTGCCTCCTTCACAGACCGGTGAATTGTTGGAGGCGCTGGCTATCAGCGCGGCGCTGACTGTTACGTTGGTCGTAGCGGTGCCGCTGCCGCAGCCGCTGGAATCGACGACAGTGAGGCTATAGGTGCCGGCCATAGAGAGAGTTGCATTATATATCACGGGGTTCTGTTGATTGCTGTTGAACCCGGCAGGTCCTGTCCAGCTATATGATGCCATCCCACCCGGATTACCAAACAGGTATATAGTACCATTCAGACAGACAGGCGAGTTGCTTGTTGCGTAGGCGGCAGGGTCGGCATGGACTGTGATGTCGACATGGTCAAAGTTGTTGCTCGTAACCGGGTCAGTTTGGTCCATAGCGGTGATGTTGGCCGAGTTGGTTATTGTCGTACCGCCGGTGCCCGCGTTGACCGTTGCTGTGAGGTTAAGAGCGGCGCTGCTGTTGGTAGCCAATCCGCCCATATTCCAGAGGCCTGTGGCACTGTTATATGTGCCATGGCTCGTGCTATAGCTCTGGTAGGTCAGCCCAGAAGGTAGGATATCGGTGACGTTCACACCCGTCGCGCTGACTGTGCTGGGGTTAGATACCGTCACCGTATAGATGATGTTTGCACCTTCGCAGGGACTGTGGTCGTTCACCACCTTTGTCAAATCGAGGTCGGCACCGAGGCTGTTGACACACACGGTGTCTGACTCCAGTAATGCACCATCATCTATTTTGGCAGAGACGCTATTGCATATCAGCGTGGTGTTTGTCACTGCGGGGTCTGCTTTACTCTGAAAGCTCACGGTCCCGCTGCTGTGTGCCGGTATAGTCTGGCTGATAGACCATTTAAGCTTATTTACCGAGCTTGCTGGCACTGGCTGAGTTTGGTTCCAAGCAGCGCCATTGTCAGTGGAATAGTACTTGAGGCAACTGAAGCCGCTGCAGCTAGAGCTGTTTCCCACATAAGTGGTGTTCGCGGGAATGGCTTCATCGATGATTACCAGGCCGTTGCCACTCAGAGGGTCACCTACAGGATAATCGGTATTATTGGTGTAGTTTATGGTCCAGGTGAAAGTCGTGTTAGCTCCTCCCGACAAAGGCGAAACCGACTTATCAAGAATTATGCTGCCGCCCTGGCTTGTTACAGTTAAGGTAGCGCCAGCCACGCCATAGTCACCGCTGTACTTCTCTTGATTACCCGAAGCTGCCTCCTGGTAGACTTTCGCTGTGGTAGTGCATTCCTGCAGAGCTACAAAATAGTACTTAACGTAATCGGTAGGATCTGCTGAATAGCATTTGCCGCCGATTCCTGAAAAATACAACTGGTTAATATACGGCATAGGACCATAACCGCAATTGTTGGCAAGACTGTGGATATAAACTTCGCTCTTGACCAGCCGGAAGCAGGCAGGGCTGAAGTCCCCATTGCCCACTGGCTGGAAGTAGGCATCGCCGGCATGCCCAATCGTGCCCAGATTGAAACCAGTCACTGTAACCGTGATTATGTCACCGACACTGACGATACCGCTTGGGGGATCAATGGTGACAGTGCCCAACATCTTGTTTGCCACAGCGCTTATGGTGCTTTGCGTTGTATAGTTATGGGTGCCTAGCACGAAGCAACCATTTACCTCGCTGGACCATATACTGATGGGGTAGGTAATGTCGGGACCGGGATATACACTTGGATAGGTCAGCATCCAGAAGACAGTCTTTTTTTGGCCTGGCGCCAGATTACCAATGTATCTTGTGGCATCCGCCACGCCGCCCACCATAGACAGACGGGTGGTACTATCGCTCCCGAGTGCGAAAGTGCCCGGGTTTGTCCCGTTACCTATATACATATAGACATCGTAGACAGTGGCATTACCCGTATTCGTGATGGTGGCATGCGCTGTGGTTACATTGGGGCCAGCGGCATAATTGTTCGAATCGATCAAGAGGTGGGGGTCATTGGTGAGGTTCAGGGCTAGTGTAGGACACGTAAGCGCTAGAGGAAAGACCGTACGTGGCGGGCCACTGCATGTCCCCAATGTAATGAGCAAGACAATCGCAACCAGCAAGGTAAGCAGCTTGAATCCACGTGTTTTCAAACTAATCCCTAAACCCCAAGAGCAAACCCCAAGATTGTGATTGACAGGCCGAAAAACAAGGTCGAATTCTGTTCAGTCTTGTGGCGAGCGTTCACGCCATCCTAATTCGATTCCCGGGCTAGTAACTGCCAATGTCGACTTAGAAAAAGTGTACCAAACAGGCATCGCTGCGTCAAGACCCTTACCTGCTTTGACGCGTCCCTTTTGTCCTTTGACCCTGCAGGAGAGAAGCTCACTACACGGGTAGCACTGGTAAAAAAACTGTTTCTCCGGCTTTCCCTTCAATTACGCTATTTTCTGTCAAGTTTTTCGCGTCGTTGGAAGGAGAGACAGCAGTTGACAAATGATCGTTAGCGGATGCGCTAATGACTATGAAGAAAGAGCCCAGGCCTCGAACGAATCCGCCCGGGGTCTGCAGGCTTTGATCTCAAACGCGGCGACGCCTTACTACGAGCAGGCTCATACCGACTATAACGGTCGTAAGTAACCCAATCCAGGGCAGCAGCAGGCGCAGTTTGTCTATCGAGCGGGTCTCCCAACCGACAGCCGCCCCGACAGCACTAACTGTCACGCTGATGCTGGCAACGTCCGTGCAGTCATTGACGGTGGTTACTGTCAGCGTGTAGGTTCCGGCCATAGCCAGGCTGGCATTGGGAATAACTGGGTTCTGCAAGCCGCTGCTAAAGCCATTCGGCCCTGTCCAAGAGTAGGAAGCCATGCCATCGGGTCCGCCGAATAATTGCACTATCCCTCCCACATAAGCAGGTGCGCCAGAAGATGCTGCAGCTACCGGGTTGGTACAGAAAAATGTTTCACTGGAATACTCGGACCAGCCGTCGGTGCCCTGATACCTGACGTGCCAGTAATAGCTGCTGGCATCGCTCAATGTGCCAAGGGGGATACCGATGCTGGCAAGATGTAACGTATCGGTTCCGCTATCGAAAACTGGGTCGGAGTAGCTCCCCGTGCTGGCCCTGATCTGCCACTGGGCGGCAATCTGAGGTCCCGAATCAGAGAATGCTGAGGCTGTGAGGGTCACAGGCAGGCCGACACAGGTTCCTGCAGAAGGTGAAATGTTGGCCGGTCTACTGGGAGGAGTTGCACAGGTCTGTACCGTCACGGTGGTAGATGCAGTATCGCTGCAGCCATTGGGAGCGGTCACCGTCAGATTATAAGTCCCCGCATTCGAGGCGGCGGCATTGGGTATGGTAGGGTTCTGTAGGCTGCTACTAAAGCCGTTGGGCCCCGCCCAATAGTAGATTGCCATTCCACCGGGCCCGCCATACAGGTGTATTGTCTGGTTCACACAGACGGGCGAGCTAGACGATGCCGTAGCTACAGGTTTGGTGCCAAAAAATGTTTCAGCGGAATACTCGGACCAGGTGCCGCCGTTGCCCTGGTATCTGACGTGCCAGAAATAGCTGCTGGCATCACTCAATATCCCGGCGGGGATAGTGATGCTGGTGAAGGGGCCCGTAGTCTTTACGAAATCGAAAACGGGATCGGAGTAGCCTCCTCCACCAGCCCTGATCTGCCATTGGGCGGCAACCTGGTACTGTCCCGAATCGGAGAAATCCGATGCTGTGAGGATCACAGGCAGATCTACACAGGCTGCACTACCAGGTGATTGGTTCGTCGGTGTATTGGGAGGAGGACTTGTGCAGGATTGTACTGTCACATAGGTAGATGTAGTGTCGCTGCAACCGTTGGGAGCCGTTACCGTCAGGTTATAACTGCCAGTCATAGGGACGGTAGTGCTATTTATAGTTGGGCGCTGCAGATCGCTGGTGAACCCCAACGGTCCTGTCCAGGAGTAATTCATACCACTGGGTCCGCCGAACAGTTGTATTGTCTGGCCCGCACACACAGGGGTGTTGGAATATACTGCGGCTACAGGTCTGGTGTAGAAACATGTTTCACTGGAATACTGAGACCAGGCACCAAGGCTGCCCTGGTACCTGACACGCCAGCAATAGCTGCTCGAGTCATTCAATACGCCAGCGGGGATAGTGATGCTGGTAAGGTTCACCGTATCGTTTCCGCTGTCGAAAACGGGGTCCGAGTAGCTCCCCGTGCTGGCCTTGATCTGCCACTGGGCGGCAATCTGGTATTCTCCCGGACCTGGGTCAGAAAATGCAGACGCTGTGAGGGTCACAGGCAATGCCACGCAGGTGCCAGGGGAAGGCGAAATGTTGGTCGGTGTATCGGGCGGAGTTGCACAGGTCTGTACTGTCACAGTAGTGGATGCAGTATCGCTGCAGCCATTGGGAGCGGTCACCGTCAGAGTATAAGTCCCCGCATTCAAAGTGGTGGCACTAGGGATGGTCGGGCTCTGTAAGCTACTGCTAAAGCTATACGGCCCCGTCCAAGAATAAAGCATACCACTGGGTCCGCCGTACAGCTCTATTGTATGTCCCGCACATACGGGACCGTTAGAATCTGCTACGGCTACAGGTCTGGAGAGGACAAGTATGTCAGCATGATCGGAGTTGTTGCTGATAACGGGGTCAGTCTGGTCAGCATGGGTTATGCTTCCTGTGTTCGTTATAGTCTGGCCCACTGTCCCACTATTGACGGTAGCCGTAAGGAGCAGCGTAGCACTGTTTCCTGCATTAAGGGCGCCTACCGTCCAGAGACCGGTTACGCTGTTGTAGCTGCCCTGGCTGGGCAGGTTCGAGACATAAGTAAGGCCCACGGGAAGCAGGTCCGTAACTTGT
>Ga0224495_10002997_pt1 | contig 10620 bp, 8 predicted proteins | sample SF_Jul11_sed_USG_FD_168128 | JGI IMG/M metagenome (GOLD analysis project Ga0224495, IMG submission 168128) | Sediment microbial communities from San Francisco Bay, California, United States - SF_Jul11_sed_USGS_4_1 | ecosystem: Environmental > Aquatic > Marine > Sediment | place: USA: California...
GTTGTTGGGTTCCTGCCGACCTGTTGTTGGGTTCCTGCCGACCTGTTGTTGGGTTCCTGCCGACCTGTTGTTGGGTTCCTGCCGACCTGTTGTTGGGTTCCTGCCGACCTGTTGTTGGGACGCACGGCCGTGCGTCCCAACAACAGGTCGCTCGTATCATTTATATTGGGGTGGCGAAAGGCCGTTTGCGGCCGAAGCCAGGGGCGTGAAATGCTATTTCGCAAAGAAAAATTCTGCCAGCCCCTTTTTTATGAGCTTGTTTTCATTTGTTTTATGTTGACCGGTTGATATAAAACAGGGTGCATTGAGTCGACAATGGACTAAAAAAAAATATTTTAATTTAGACAAGACAGTGAGCTCATTGTTTAATGCAGAGTGTTCTGCTCTAAACAATGAGCTTGTTGAAAACCTGTGCGTATTACAGTAGAGTTATTTAATAAACTCTCACTGCATGGCCAGATGTCGCAGTGTTACCATCATGACAGGTATTGCAATCACCATTGGCGGCAACGGCAGTGTTAAAGGAACCACCCATAGTAAGGGTAGTACTTGGTCTATTATTCGTAGTCGTATAGCTGCTCGGTGAAACTACAGTAGAATCTGCGTAGTAGTTACCGCATAAATCGGTAGTCAGTGGTACACCACCCATGGTAATTGTACGGTTCGTTGTATCTACTGTTGAACCTGTATTATTTGTATACAGGGTTCCTGCTACTTCCCATTTCTTTGTGGCTGTGGGCGCGTTTGCTCCGTGACAGCTCTGGCAACTTGCCCCTGCCTGATGGCTTACCGAGGTAGCTGACGACTGAGTTAGTGCCGACTGATAAGAGGGCTGGCTAACACATTGTGTGTATAATCCGCCTGTACCAGCAACCGGCTCTTCCCCATTGGAACAGTTAAATATAAATGCTGACAGGGACGCAGCAATTAAAAGAGTCATTTTGTTTAAAACTTTTCTCATAAAATCTCCTGATCTTGTTTACTGAAAATACACTTTTCGAACAAGAGGTGCAGGTACAACAGAAAAACGGTCATAAAAAAATATCTTTACGCCATTTTCAGGGTGTATTATTGGTCTTTATTCTCTTTTTTACAGGCGGCATTTATATGACTATACCAGAACAACAATCTACCTATTTCGACTTTGCAAAACCTTTAACCCCCAGATCGAAATTATACGCTGCATCTTCTTGGGGAAGATTTCTGCTTCTGCTCTTATTGATTATCAGCATCAACAATGGTAACGGCTGTACCTCAAAGAGCCCGGCAACGACTGCTCCCTCTTTTTCTTCCACCGGCTCAACTCTGCCTGTCAGCAATGACATTACGGTTTCGGCAAACAATATTCAAATTCTCGCAGGTCAGGCAGAGCCTTTTACGGCGTTTTATACAGACCCTAACACCCAGGCGGTAACAGATATCACCTCCCAGGTTAACTGGTTGATCAGCGATACGACCATTGGTCACTTTCTTTTAGAACCGCTGGCTGCAGGCCTGCTCCAGACCCTGAAAGGGGGATCAGCAATGGTCACTGCCGAATATAACGGATTTGCAAGCAATCCGCTGTCCATCACCACAATTTACCCCTCAACAGCCGGCACGCTGCTGATCACTGAAGTTTCAGATTGTTATTACTCCAATGTTCCCTGCTGGGTGGAGGTTTATAACAGTTCAGCAACACCTGCCGATCTTGCTCTGTATCAATTGAAAACCTCGGGGTTTAACTCTGACACAAGTAACTGGCCGTACAATATAACCTTTCCTCTTCCCCATTTGACCATCATGCCGGGCTCTTATGCACGCATTGCCGGCAATGACAATGGAACAAGGGCAAATGACATTTCAACTGTTTATATTCGAAATGCGCAAAACTATTACCCTTACTGGGATGGAGCAGCAGATATCGCCGAGCTGATCTACAATGGGGCAACGGCGGATTATGTAGAATGGGGAGCAACACCGACAGCTCTTGCACCAACCAGCGCTACGGGGTGGTCAGGGGCAAATGCTCCTTCGTACAGCACATCAGCTGCTTCCGCCGGGTCCATACTCGGAAGCTCGCTTGCGCGAAATGCTTTCAACACCGACACCAACACTGCGGCAGACTGGAGCGCAAAGACCTTCGCTACTCCTCTGGGACCCAATGATGTGACCAGTAATGTTGATGCAGATCTGGACGGTATTCCTGACTCTTCTGAGGCTTCTGGCTCTACTTTTGCGGGTCTTGATCTCTACGCATGGGGAGCAAGGGCAGGTGTCAAAGATATTTTTATTGAAATAGACTACATGGACTCCATTGATGAAGGAATCATACCCAGAAAAGAGGCGCTTGATAATGTTGTAGCGCTTTACGCTGCCAATGGCTATACTGCTCACATTGATACGGGCAACCTTTTTGATGCGCCTGCCGGAATCAATCCCCTGCTGCATGACCTGGGAGGAGGAAACAGAGTTCCTTACAGTGCTTTTATCGATATGAGCGCTCCCGCTTCAAGCAGCAACTCTTTTTATAACTACAAATACAAATATATGGATCTGAAAAGGTTACCTGTGTTTCACTATGTTCTCATGGCCGACCAGGATCTCGCTCAGGCAAGCTGGGGACTCGGTGAAGTGCTCGGTAATGATATCTCGATAACAATGGGGAGCTCGGGACTCAACTCTACCTCGACCTTTGATTTAAATCAGTTAATTAATCTTCAGGCAAGCACTCTGTTTCATGAGTTGGGCCATAACCTTGGTCTTCTGCATGGGGGCAATGACCAGATAAATTACAAGCCGAATTATGTGAGCACCATGAACTATCTCTACACGATGGGACTTCCGCAAATGGGTACAGCATCAGAGGCAGACCGTTATTATTATGAGAATTTCAGTTCATCGCAACCTTGCGGTAAAACGTACAGCCAGGTACTCAACAATCCATCTACTACCACTTTCGTAATGAACTACTCTCATGGAACCAACCCGGCAATCAATGAAACGGCGGTACTCGAAACCATTGGTCTCTCGGGCACAGCTGGAACAGGAGCCGATTATAACTGCGACGGAATTATCAGCCAGACAGCCTATTTAAGGAATCTTAACCCGATGGGAGATAATCTTTCGTCTTCAATCTTAAATGATTTTAACGACTGGGCGGCAGTAACTCTTCTTTTTTATCAAAATGCCTCTGCGCAGGATATAAACAACCCATCTACCTATGCGATCAACCTCTCTTCAGATAACCAGGTAAAGGCTGCCGAGGCACCTGCCGATTTCAGGCTTCGTGATTTTACAAGAAGAGATCGTATATCACGGCCTAAATCATTTTTTTAACGGTAGTAATGATTAATCAATCAAAAGATTTTTTTTATTCGATAACTAATGATTATATATTTTTAAGCAAAAAGTTTTATCGAAATCTGATAAAACATAAGGTCCGGCAGAGAAAGCCGGGATACTTTCAGATTAAGCTTTGCTTGTTTTTCATTACATTTTTTCTAGCACCAACAGAAACTCTGCACAGTGAAAAAATATCTATCAGCGGTCTAAACCTTCGTGACGAAAGTCTCACCCTGAAAAACTTCTCGGCAACCCCGGAAAAAGCAACCTTCTTTTTTCAATCAACAGAGTTGCAGACAGACAAGACAGGCAGTTCATACAGAAGTTTTTCCATTACTCCCTGGATCGATGATGCTTCCTTAAACAAAGCATTGGCGCAATGTTCGAATTGTCTGATTGAGGTGGCCACTCGTACTTCACCGGGCGGGATCTATCGTAAAATATTTATCAGAAAAAATAATAATGAAGCTGGTGATAAAAAGATTCAAACTCCTTTTCTCGTGATTACCCTGAATGGCCGGCTCAATGATTCTGTTTTAACCAACTACAAATTCAATTATACTGAAGATAGTTCAGGTGAAGAGAGATACAGGGCTGTTCTTTTAAATAAAAAGGACTCCTCTGATCTGCTTGCCCTCAAGCAAGGAAAAAACAGTTTCTATGAATTCCCCCATAGTTCTCTTGTTGCTACAGGCTCTTACAAAAAAAAAGATAAAAATGCGACTCTCTGGACTCTCTATCTCTTTAATTTCACCATGGGCACAGACCAATATAGCAGCGAAAAAATGTCTTCAGATGATAAAAACAAATTCAACGATAAAAACAAGTCAGATACAGTAAACTTAATGCCAAAGAGAAAGAAACTTTCCTCTTCCGAAGAGACTGCGTTCCATCTCGGCAACGAAAATATGTTTCATGCAGACTGGGTTCTCTACACTCTGGAATAATTCACAAGCACATAAGAAACTTTTAAAAAATTAGAATAGTAATAAGACCCAAAACTTCATTCAGAAGTTTACAACACTCTTACTTAAAGAATCTGATTAACTATAAAATATTTAACCAGGATGAAACGCTCAAAGATCAGCTTTGAAAAAATGAAACAACGTTTACGTGTTCCCAAAAGGTTCTAATAAATTCTGTTTGTACTTACCCCATGGCAACTGTTGCAACCTGAAGGAAAGGTTGTGGGTGAGTTCATCGGAACCCCCGTATCCTGAACATAGGCGCTGCTCATTGTTCCTGAAGCCAGATTGGCGTCATAGGCATAGAAGTTTCCGCTGGCATCAGTGGTCAGTGACCGCGAATATGTTCCTTTATTAATAATTATAATGGCGCCCGCCCTGGGTGTAACCATATCGCTCTGGTAAACAGTTCCGGCTACTGTGAATATTTTTTCACCCGAAAGATGACACCCTGATGCAAGGCAGTTCAAACCCGCATTATGGCTGCTATTTGAATTACCCTCCCCATCTCCATCTCCTTCACCGGTTGCACATGCACTAAAGAAAAGTGAAAACAATAGCAGAAAAACAATCATAACTTTAAAATTTAAAGAACAGAAAGCAAATCTACAGGTCGTGGATTCTGCCCTTAATAATATTTCATGGTGTTTTTCCATAATTTCTCCTTACAACAATAACTATAACAATAACTTTTAGTTCATGATTAAAACGCTAAAAAAAATCAGGCTGAAATTTACTCATGCAACACTTGTCCATCAATCTTCTTTTGTTCATTGCTTGCGTAATAGTTTCTGTTCTTTTAATCTATTTAATCACTATCTATAATAAGTATATATTCTTAATGATACAGAGTCCATATTTCATAATGAGATTCATGTCAGAAAAGTGTATTATTCAACGCTCGTTTTGCCTGGACAAAACCTTTGGGGAAGCGGACCCCGCATTTATGTTTATTTTATTGTATCAAGGTATCATTATTTTTAAATAAAAAACACCCGGAAAACAGGCGGGGAAAGCGGGGGGCAGTGGAATAATAGGGCACTTGAAATGAATCAGCAGGCCCCTTATTATCATTATAATTTTCAACAACCATCTTAAACCTTTTGCATAAACCGTTCTGCATGAAATTCTTCACTCTACAGGTCACAATCAAATTCAAGTTTACGAAGAGAGTTTGCAAATCAAAATGACATGTGACCGAGATTCGGGAAAACAAGATTATCACCGGGACCTCTACAGCAATTTATTCTGACCATATATTGTTTATCGAGATCACGAAAGGTGCAAACATTACCCTTAAAGATGCCCAGGAGCATGTCTCTTTATGGCGAGATCTCGAAGAAACCCTGGACGATGAGCGGTTTTCAATTATCATAGACCTTCATAATATGAAGTCCATTGAGAGAGATGCCCGAAATTTCTACTCACAAAGTTCCTCAAAAAATGCAGTCGGTGTTGCACTGATTACATCAACCCCTCTTTCTAATGTTATAGCCAATTTTTTTATCGGCTTAAACAACCCCGCAAAACCCATAAAACTTTTCAGCAACAAAAATGATGCCATTCAATGGCTAAAAGAGATAATGGAGCTTCATGAACAATAATGAACACTTTGCTTCTGCTCCATACAAAGCAAAAAATCTCTTTATACTGTTCCATTTCAGATCTGTTATTGCAGCAAGCATAAGGTTTTGCAGCACATTCCCGGGGGCTCATCTGTATTATGAATGAAGATCTGTTTCATAAAATTCTGGATATGATCAACCGGATCTCCTCTGAAAGCGAAGTCCTCCATGAGCCTGTCGATGGTGCTCACGAGGAATTTGACGCAATTACAAGTGGCTTGAACATGCTATCAGAAGAGCTTAACGCAAAATCTGTTTCTGTAGAAATTTTTGAATTAATTATAAATAACCTCTCGGACATGATAATCTTGTTTGATAATGATCTCAAAGTAAAACTTGCCAATCAAAGTGCCCTTGACCTGCTGGGCTACTCTTCACTCGATCTTAACCACAAACATATCAGTGAAATTATTGCTTCAGATATTACTTTAAAAATACTGCAAAACCAGGAGAGTCTGCTCAACCTCAGAAATCTGGAATCTTTTTTATATACCCGGAAAGGAAAAAAACTGCCTGTTTTTATGACTTTTGCTGAAAATCTTTCTTCTTCTCTTTTTGTAAAGGGTACCCTTTGCATCTTCCGAAACCTGATAACAGAAAAAGAGCTGCAGAGCGATCTTATTCTCCAGGATCAAATAATAAAGAACATCTCTGATGGGATTTGCCTTTTCAGCACCACTACGGCCAAAATTGTATATGCCAATGAAAAACTTTATGAAATGTTCGAAATTAATATAAAAGAGAGTGACGATGTCATGGACACTATGGCTCCCTTTCCACTTTTTCCGCGGGATTCTGTTGATGCACCCATGTCAGAAGCAATGCACAAAAAAGGTTACTGGGATGGCCAGACCAATTTCATAAAACACTCGGGGGATGAGTTGTGGTGCCACACTACTGTCTCGTTGATTGAACACTCTGATTGGGGAACCCTGTTTTTAATCATTCACAAAGATATTACGGCAATGAAAAAACTCGAGCAACAGCTTGAAACAATGATGATGACCGACCCTCTAACCCGGCTTCACAATCGAAAATCATTGATGAGGGTTTTAGAACGGGAATATCTGCGATCTGTGCGTTCGAAACTACCTCTCTCTTGTTTAATGATCGATATTGATTTTTTTAAACAATTTAACGACACTTATGGTCATGACAAAGGAGATCACTGTTTAACCACTGTATCCCACCTGCTGCAGAGTGAATTTAAGCGAAACGTTGATTATATTTTTCGATATGGAGGTGAGGAATTTGTAGTCTTGTTACTCGATACCAGGCTCGAAGATGCGCAAAAGGCCGCACAGCTGGTCATTAACAAAATGTTTAAACAAAATGTCAGTCACGCCTCCTCTCCTTTTGAAAAAGTAACATTGAGCATTGGGGTCGCTACTCTTCTATTTAATGTAGACTTTTCTTTAGAGAAACTGCTTAAATATGCAGAAATAGCTCTTCTGGACGCCAAGCAAAAAGGGAGAAATCGTATTTCTCTATTTACAAACAATACATAATTCTGACTCTATATGAACTATTTTTCTGGACTAACCAGCGCCAATTATATATTATGATACAATATATTTGAAGAATTTCTTATGGAAATATCAAATATGATTGAATATCGGGGAGAATAACCAAACAATGAATAAAAATATAAAAAATATCGCACTGCTTCTTTTAATACTGGCTCTGGGCGCACTAATGATAGAGTTGCTCAATAAAGAACAAAAAAAAGTCGTAGAGGTTTCTTATTCACGTTTTCTACAAATGGTCGAAAACGGTAATATTATAACGACAGAAACCGAACCGCTTGAAATACAGACACGAAATATATCAGGAAAATTCCAGAATGAGAACGGCGAGCAGGTAAACTTTGTTACATTTATTGCATATAGCGACAATGACCTGATTGATTTTTTAAGAAAAAACAAGGTGAAATACTTTAAAGGAGTTCCCCAACAGGAAAACCTTTTTATGCGCTCTCTTATAGCCATATTACCCTGGATTTTAATTATCGGATTTATCTGGTTTATTATGATGAGACAAATTCAATCTACAGGTAACAAAGCTCTCAGTTTCGGAAGATCACGTGCAAAAATGCACCCTGACATGAAAAACAAGGTAACTTTTGCAGATGTCGCAGGTGTTGAAGAGGCAAAAACCGAGTTAAAAGAAATTGTAGATTTTCTCAAGGCTCCTAAAAAATTTGTAGATATTGGAGCCAGAATTCCACTGGGTGTTCTTCTGATCGGAACACCAGGTACAGGTAAAACACTACTTGCCCGGGCAGTAGCTGGTGAAGCCGGTGTGCCTTTTTTCTCGATCTCAGGCTCAGACTTTGTTGAGATGTTTGTCGGTGTAGGAGCCTCAAGAGTTAGAGATCTCTTTGCCCAGGCTAAAAAACATTCACCTTGTATTATCTTTATTGATGAAATTGATGCTGTAGGCCGACTCAGGGGTGCAGGGCTCGGAGGGGGTCATGACGAAAGAGAACAAACCCTGAATCAGCTTCTCGTTGAGATGGACGGATTTGAAACCAACGAAGGAATTATCGTTATTGCAGCGACCAACCGTTCTGACGTTCTTGATCCGGCGCTATTAAGACCTGGAAGATTTGACAGACAGGTTGTTGTTGATGCACCAGATCTTCTGGGTAGAACTCAAATTCTTCAAATTCACACAAAAAAAGTACCCTTGCAAAGTGATATTAATTTAACCAATATTGCGAAAGGAACTCCAGGTTTTACAGGGGCAGATCTTGCAAACCTCGTAAATGAGGCTGCCCTGTTAACTGCGCGCAAAGATAAAACAAAAGTTGGTCAGGATGAACTCGAAGAGGCTCGTGACAAGGTGATGATGGGGCCAGAAAGAAAATCATTTTTTATCACTGACGCAGAAAAAGCAATTATTGCCTATCATGAAGGCGGACATGCTTTAATCAGCGCATTGGTTGAAAACTCCGAGCCGATTCATAAAGTAAGCATTATTCCAAGGGGTCGGGCACTCGGAATTACCCAGCATCTTCCTGAAGGTGATAAACATATGCGCTCTAAAAAATTCTGGCTGGATGAAATTGTAATATTACTGGGCGGAAGGCTGGCTGAAGATATTCAGTTTAATGATATTACAACAGGCGCTACCAATGACATAGAAAGAGCCACAGCAATTGCGCGAAAAATGGTGACCGAATGGGGAATGTCAGAAAAAATTGGCCCCATTGACCTCAGTGGTTCCAACAGTAATGCGGTGTTTTTGGGCAGAGACTACGGCCGAAGCAATGAGCACTCTGATGAATATGCACGAATGGTAGACGAAGAAGTTAAAAAAATTATCGACCAGGCTTTCAACAAAGGAAAAAACTTTATTAAGAAACACAAAAAACAGCTTGATAAAATAGCCCAGAAATTACTCGAAAAAGAGAGCATAACCGGAGCTGAGGTTTATGAAATTGTTCTCGGAAAATCTGCAAAAAAGACTACTGATGAGAATAGTGGGAATAGCAATAAAAGCGGTGGAAGCAACAAAAAAAGCGCAAGTGTTGCTTCTAAAAAAAATATTAAAAGTGTAATTCCCAAGCTGGATGTGCAGCCAGTTTAAAAATCAAACTGATCCAGAAACAATAATATTTATATTTATTGACGGGATTGGTTTCGGGGAAAACAACCCTGACATAAATCCATTTGCCAGATACCCTGCAGAGTGGTTCAGGGTACTGGCAGACGATTCCGCAAAATTACCTGCAGGGCTCATTGTAAAAACAGATCCCACTATGGGATTATCAGGATTGCCCCAATCTGCAACCGGACAAACAGCACTATTTACCGGAATTAACAGCATTGAAATAACCGGAAAACACATTGCCGGTTTTCCCTCTTTTTCATTGAAACCTGTTCTTAAGGAAAAATCGATTTTAAAAAAGTTTGTCGATCACAACCTGAAGGCCACCCTGTTAAATGGGTACTCAAAAAGATATTTTGAAATGATTTCTGCAGAAAGGCACCATCGATTTCTTTCTGCCTCGACTTTGATTCAATTATCTACAGGGCAACCACTCTTTACCATAGAAGACGTATTGCACGACAAAGCCCTTTATATGGATATTACTCATTGGTATTTACAGCAAGAGGCACCCGAAATTCCCCTGCAAGATCCTTTTAATGCCGGTAAAAAACTGGTAACGATTTCAAGAAACTATGATCTTACCATCTTCGAATATTTTTTTACCGACAGAGTTGGCCATGAACGAGACTTTAAAATGGCAGCGAAAGTCATCAATGATCTTGATCGCTTCATTGCCGGTGCTGTGTCACAAATGGATCATACAAAAGAGTTACTTGTTTTATCATCTGATCATGGAAATTTTGAAGATTTATCTACTGCAGGGCATACCACGAACATGGTCCCGACTTTTCTAATTGGTGCTGGTGAAAATGATATTGCGCAGAATATAAAAAATATTTATGATATTCCACGCGAAATAATGAGAAAAAAAAATATTCCCTTTTAAAAAAAAAGGACAGACCCAAAGGCCTGTCCCACAATATTCGCTCACAATTTTTTAGCAGGGTTAACTTACTTTAATAAAGTTAGTATAGTTTGAGGTCGGGCGTTCGCCTGAGCCAGCATCGCCGTACCACTCTGTACAAGTATCTGATTCGTAGTAAATGCTACCATTTCCTCCGCCATATCAGCATCCCTGATTCGTGATTCAC
>Ga0224495_10002998_pt1 | contig 10620 bp, 14 predicted proteins | sample SF_Jul11_sed_USG_FD_168128 | JGI IMG/M metagenome (GOLD analysis project Ga0224495, IMG submission 168128) | Sediment microbial communities from San Francisco Bay, California, United States - SF_Jul11_sed_USGS_4_1 | ecosystem: Environmental > Aquatic > Marine > Sediment | place: USA: California...
AACCCTCTTGCTAAAGAGCCCGTTTGCCAACCCGAGAATGGCAAGTCCGCCAATTATGAAGGGAATCTTGGCAAAACTCATGTACAAGCCGCCGACAGCGCCTGTTATCAATCCACCTGCCGGGCCCGTTAATATTCCAGCGATGAATATAGGCAGTTGACTGAAATGCACAGTTATCTCAGGTGTGATGGACAAGGCTATGGGCGAAAGCGATAAGACATTCGCCAAAGCAGCCATCAAAGCTATCAAAGGTAATGCCCGTGTTCTTATTATCAAAGCGACGACCTCACAGACAGTATTACGAAAACAGACTTTTGTAATACTCTTATTAAAAGGCTCCGCAGATAATCAGGTGTATGCGGTGATGGTATGGTACGTATGCTTGGCGCAACTAGGCTTAGTGTTTCACTTCCATCCCCTTTAGTGACGGAATTTGACGCTGTTTGGCATGGAATGAAGTACACGAATCGATCAAAAGCGGTTCACGATGCGATTCGCAACTTCATAACCGAGCACAAGTGGACGCAGGAAAAAGAAGGTGAAATCATGGGCGCAATCGTCATGCTTTACTACTTCGACAAACCCGCCTTGTTGAACACAATCATGAAGATTCAGCATGAATTCGAGAACATAATAACATCAAGCATGCACGTACATTTAACCAGGGACAAGTGTCTTGAAATAATCGCAGTCAAAGGTAACGCACAACAGGCTAAAAACCTCATGCAGAAACTCATGGCAAAGAAAGGCGTGAAACAAGTGAAGTTGGCTGCAATAACACCATAACACGCAACAGAAACGTGTTACAGGAGAATGACAGGGCAGAAAATGAAGGATCAGAATCTGGACAAACGGCTACTGGCGGCCACTGATCTGCATGGGCATTTCGGCCCGTTCCTTGCATTAGGTGTGCGAATGGGTCTTTATGCTCTTCGAGAACTGGGCGTGAAAGAGGGAGATACAGGATTGCATACAACTGTGATGCTTGAGTACGTTACACCTGTTTCCTGCATCCTGGACGGCGTTCAAGCGAGTACCAAGTGCACAGTTGGCAATGCCAGGCTCGAATGGAAACATTCCAAAGAAATAGGTGCCATATTCCAGCTGAACCATAACAAGCAACGAGTTGAAGTCTGGGTCAAATCCGCACTATTTCGGGAACTGAAACGGAGACTTGCCACACACCCGTCGGATGACGAAACTCGTCAGATTGGTTTGGACATTGCATCGAGATCTGATGCAGAATTGTTTCTGAGGAAGAGATAACGTATCGATCTCGATTTCCACCAAATATACGGCGTGAAAGAGCACTGAGCAAATGAAAGATCTAGATATTGCAAAGAACCGACTCATAGAAGAAAACTATGCTTTAGTCATCGTGAAGAATAGAGAAGTTTTGTTTGAGACGGACGCTTCTGGCATTCGCGGTCTTCTTGTGGCTGTTGAAAGAATAGGAAAGGATATGAAGGATTCAGCGTTGGCGGACAGAATCGTTGGCGAAGCGGCTGCACAACTCTGTGTTTATTCCCATGTACGCGAGGTCTACGCGGCCATACTGAGTCAATGTGGAAAACAGGTGCTTGAAAAATACCGCGTTCACTACGAATATGAGAATTTGGTGCCTCATATTCTGAACATGAAGAAGACGGATCTCTGCCCCTTCGAGAAAGCGGTAGCCGGAAGCAACACTCCTGAAGAAGCTTATGAACGTCTAAGAAGAGGGCTCACGGTCTCTTCTGGTTAATGTGGCGGCAGCACCACGCCCAGTATGAACATCAACACTATTCCGGCCAGCAGTGTCACCATCTGAACTAGCGACTCTTTGGCCTGTGTTCTCTTGTGCAGCTCTGGCATGAGGTCTGTGGCAGCTATGTAGATGAAGCCTCCCGCGGCAAAGGGAACAAGTAGTTCAGCTAAGATTTGGGCCTTCGAACTTTCGACCAATAAGTACGTTAAAAGTGCGCCTGCGACAGCGGTTATGGCTGAGAGAAAATTATAGGTGAGCGCCTTTTTCTTCCCAAGGCCGCCGTACAGTAAGATCCCAAAGTCTCCGAGTTCCTGAGGAATCTCGTGAAACACAACTGCCAATGATGTGGTCAGACCCAACGAAGTCGACACTAAGAAGCTCGCTGCTATCAACATGCCGTCGACAAAATTGTGTATGCCGTCTCCGATTAGGTTCAAATAGGCGAAGTTGTGCACTTGGCAGTTTTCATCGTGGCAGTGGCGCCAATAAAGAAACTTCTCCATGACAAAGAAAAAGAGAATGCCCGCTACTATGTAGATCCAAATGGCTTGACCGGTTTCAGCGGCTTCAGGTATCAAATCGAAGAAAGCCGCGCCTATCAGAGACCCCGAAGCGAAGCCCACAAGAGCCATCAAGATCCGCCCAACAATAGCTTCTTTCAAGCCGACGAAGAGGATGCCTATGAAAGACACAAGGCTCACAATTGTGACCGAAGCCAAAATCAGGAATAGGTCAGCCACAGGCTTGCAACCTTCGCAAAATCAAATGATCAAATCTGCTATTATGACTAGCGGTGTCTCCAGTCTGCCGATTGCTTTATTCTTCGAGAGAGTATCACTTGAGGAGGGCTTGATGAAATGAGCCGCGGCTCGCAGCGACCTTCGACTTCGTTTCTCTTTCTTTCACTGATGGGTCTGTTCGCTATCTTCAGCTCGACAATGTCCAAAAGCCCAACGCTGACGCTCTTTGCCCTCAGCTTAGGCGCATCTGATCTGGAAATAGGTTTGATAGCAGCCGCATCCACAGTTCCAGGCATCTTGGCAAGCTTGCCCTTTGGAACTCTGTCTGACGTGTATGGAAGGAGAAAAATCATCCTTCTATCCGCTTCTCTCTTTGCTGTTTCACCGTTTCTCTACCTGCTGGTGAGCAACCCTTTTCATCTGGGAGTTGTCAGATTCATTCACGGATTTGCAACAGCCATATTTGGTCCTGTATCAGTTGCGCTTGTAGCTGATTTGTTCACCTCTCGCAGAGGCGAAAAAATGTCGATCTTCTCATCTGCCACGCTTCTAGGCAGGTTGATGGCTCCATTTGTTGGAGGCATCCTACTAACATTGACCTACAAGAACTTCCAGACAGTGTATCTTGTATGCGGAGCAAGCGCAATACTCGCACTGCTAGCAGCGACCAGAATCCATCCAGAGAAGAGAACCACGCCGGTAACCGAGCGCAGGAACGTAGCCGCGGAACTAGCAAAGGGCATTCGTGAAGTTCTCAGCGAGCGTCGCATTCTCGCAGTAAGTGCAGCTGAAGCAGGTCAACTCTTTGCTTATGGAGCTGTTGAGACTTTCACGCCGAAATACTGTCAAGCTGTCATAAAGCTAAGTGAGTGGCAAATCGGCGCTGTGCTAGGACTGATGGGCGTTCTTTTGATGGCAACCAAGCCCTTGATGGGCGTGTTGTCAGACAGAACTGGAAGAAGACTGCCGATTGGAATCGGCTTGGTTCTAGGAGCCGCCGCTCTCTTTGCGATGTTCTTGGCAGATTCTTTTCTGTCTTTAGCTGTCATTCTGATGGTTTTTGGGCTAGGGATGGCGATGGTTACTGCATCAACCTCGCCTTTGATAACTGATCTGTGCAAGCAGAAGTCGTACGGTTCGGCTTTAGGTGTGTTAGATACAATAATGGATGTCGGACAGACTCTAGGTCCGATAACCTTCGGTTTGTTGATTGCACCGTTGTTCTATTATGTCTCGTTTGCTCTTGTAGGCGTTGTACTTCTGACGTTAGCTTTGTTGTTTGCACTTGCAGTGCGCTGAAGGCTATCTCTTCTGAATCTTCATCTTGCAGAAGGCGTAGAGCGCGTCATAGGCTGGAAACTGAAGCTTCATATTGTCGTAGTCGTCTATGCTGATTTGCCGAAAACCATAGGCGAAGGCATACAGTCCAAGGGACTCCGGAGTCAGCGTTCGGTTCGCCGTGTCCGCGCCTCTGACGATCTTGGCAAGTTCAAGCAACGCTGGATCGGTCAAGTTGTATTTCTTCATGATGGCGTCAAACGACACTTCATCACCATGATGCCCAAGCTCAATGCCCTGAACATCAAAGGGAACGGCGCCTTCTCTTTGAGCAACTTCCATTACCTTCTCGGCAGGAGCGAACAGAAACTCAGCCTCTTTGTCCACGAAGTTCTTGATAAGCCAAGGACATGCGATGCGTTCGACCATAGCGTGCTCTCTGGTAACCCATTTCATCTAGGCAGCCTCTCTGACGCGATTAACCGCTCTGAGCTTAAAACTATTCGCATGGAGTTCAGATGATTAGTCACATACGTTTTGACAGTCTGTGCAGGGATTCTGCAATGATGATTCCGATGAAAGGACAAAAACCCACAACAAGAAAAGAGAGAAAACCCATCATAGCGAACTGAACACTGCTACTGGAGCTGGAAGACCACGTAATCGAAAATGAAGTACGCGTCAGAGCCATCAGGACAATCCAAAATATCACAAGAGCCACGGGAACCAGAGGAGGCTTAAGAAGATCATAAGAATCATGGCTTTTCGCTCGCCTAACTGTCAGCCACCACATCACAGCTCCAGGAACCAACAATTCGTAGACAGTGACCAGAAAAGCGGAGGCTGCAAAGCCAACAATAGGGAAGTATATGAGGGGAAATGAGAACAGCAGAAGGAAACCCGCAACTCCAATCAAAAGCGCATCTCCCATTGCCAACGGTTTAACTTCAATGGTCTTCTCTGGAAACTTCTGCAGTAGCTGAGACGCTAGCTGACCCCTTTCGGTCAGTGAATAACGTCCGTTCTCGCTTTTTTGTATCAGGTCCGCTAAGATCTTGAGATGGTAGTTGAACTTGCCCGTGTTTGTGATCTCTAGAAAGTTCATCAGTTCCATGTATGTTAGTTGACCCTTGCTGTTGAGATATTGCACAATTTTTCTCCGAGTTTCGTCTTTCAGGATCTTGTGCAGAGAAGCCAGATCCACGTTCATGTACGGTCATTTTAGACTTGTAGGGCAGCTTCTCTTAAGGCTATTTGACTGGAAACCTTATCAGGGATTTATCATGCCCAAACTGAGAATCAACATAAAAAGGAACCCAGATAGGCTATTCTAGACGGCTGAGTAGTACAGCAAAGGTAGCGCAAGCAGAACAGTGTTCTTTCCTTTTGTTGTCAAGGAATATTCCACTTTGAGTGGCGGTCCCGTTTCTACTTTTCTTTCGACGTATTCGTACTGCTTTAGGTTTTTCAGCTTGTCTGATAAAGTCCGCGAGTTCACGCCTAGCGTTTTCTTGAGTCCGCTGAATCCAAATGTGGTTTTCAGAAACAATGTGTAGAGTATTTGGAGTGTCCACTTCTGAGACAGCAGTGCAAAACTTGCTTCCAAGCTCTGGATGACTGCTTTCAAGTCTTTGGTGCTCAATTCCTGGTCTTCCAGTATGCGCTTAAGCGTGTCTTCTATTCCTTTCAGGGTCTGCTGCATCCTTGTTTCAACAAGTCTACGAAGCTCATCATTCAGCGTAAGCTGCGAGTCCACTGTATTACACCTAGTGTGATCGAGCTTACTCCATGATTTATAAGGTTTACATATACAACAAGGTATAAAAAACACACCTCCGGGAGGGCAACCAATGAAGAACTTCGACGTAATTGTAGTCGGCGCGGGAACAGCTGGCTCAATGACGGCAAAAACGGCGGCTAAAGCTGGTCTAAACGTATGCCTCATCGACGGGAAGGCGCGCGGCGACATAGGCGAGAAGGTGTGCGGTGACGCTGTAGGCAAACACCACTTCGACAGGCTCGGTCTACCATATCCTAGAGGCGACGAGTTGGGAACTCGCATCGAGGGCATCAGGATTTTTTCTCCCGACATGCAAAACGTTTTCACAGTCAAAAGCGAAACGTACGGCTTCATCCTGAACAGGCATCGCTTCGGACAAAGGCTAGTTAACGACGCTGTTGACGCTGGAGCAACATTGTTGGATTCCACGATTGCAGTTAAGCCTGAAGTCGAGGACGGTTTTGTGACAGGACTTACAGCCAAAGACACCAGAAAGAACTCTACGACGAGACTGCAGAGTAAGGTTGTAGTTGACGCCAGCGGCTTTACAGCAATACTGCGCAAACGCTTACCGCCTGAAATAGGAGTAGACTTGCACGTGAACAACGAGGACGTGGAAGCCTGTTACAGAGAGATTCGACAGCTCAAAGGCAGCGATTTCAATCAGAAATACTGTGAAATCTATCTGGATCAGACTCAGACGCCTGCTGGTTATCACTGGATTTTTCCTGAAGGCGGTAACAGAGTTAACGTTGGCTTGGGCGTGGCGATGGTTAAGGGCTTTCCCAACCCGAAGAATCAGTTTTACCATGAGATTCTGCCGCACTCTATGATCAAGGATTCAACACTTGTCAAAGGCGGAAGCTGGTACGTTCCCACCAGACGCCCACTTGACTGCATGACCGGCAATGGCATAGTACTGGTCGGTGACTCAGCATGTCAAGTCAACCCTATCCATGGCGGCGGCATCGGGCCGTCCATGATGGGCGGCAGCTTGGCCGGGAGAACCATAGTAAAAGCCATCGAGAAGGATGATGTGAGCCGTGATGGGTTGTGGCAGTACAACGTAGATTACATGAAGAGTTATGGAGCCAAGCAAGCGGGGTTAGACATATTCCGGCTCTTTCTGCTAAAAAGCATAGGCAACGAAGAAATAAACTATGGAATGAAATACAAGCTCATAACCGAAGATGACTTACTCAAAGTCAGCGAAGGACAAAACCTGAAGCTGAGGATAACTGACAAGACAAAGCGAGCATTCTATGGTTTTGGAAAGCTGCAGATGCTCAGGCGACTGCGTCATGCGGCGAATCTCTTGAAGAAAATGAAAACACACTACACAAATTATCCGAGTTCGTCTGAAGGCTTCGAAAAATGGCGCAAACAGACGCACATGCTGATGAAAGAGGCTAACACTCGACTGAGCCGCTCGAAAGCGTAATAAACCATCCAGTTGTCTTAGGCTTGGGCTCTCATCTCGATGAAAAGACAGTTTGTAGCTCAGAAGCTATTGAAGAAGCTGAACAAGAAAATACAGCGTCAACTCAACCTTGAGAGCACAGTGATTCTAGGCGTGGTTCTGAAGGGACTGCCAGTTGCTTATGGACTGGCAAGAATGAACAATGCGGTGTCGAATTTTGTCCCCTTAGTGGCTCAGAGGCACCTTCACATGCAGCATCAAATCGAATCGTATTTCCCAAGCTTAGAATGGCAGGCTTACTTGGATAGACTTCTGAGCATCAGCAAACGTGTCCTAATCATAGACGATGTGGTCAACACCGGCTTCACTAGGCAGAAAGTGGAGAGCATAGTTCACTCGCTCGTTCAGAGGCAAAAGAGATTTGTGCCACAGCAGTTTGCAGCCTTGACCTTGAATAGGAAAAGACTTGCAAACTCGGGTTTTGCGAATCCAAGCGATATCTATGCTCTGGAAGTAAAGGCTGCGGACGTGGAGTGCGATTGGGGGCTAATGACCGTTCCACTGTGGGATCTATCAATTAAGGAAGCCATCAAACGGTGCGAAGAATACTTTGAACGATTCTGGGTGACTGAAGAAAGATACCTAACCATATCCTATTAGCAAACCTGCTTATGGTAAGACTCGACGTCAGTCTAGTCGTTAAGAGCGCAACTTATTATTAAAAAAGAGACATAATCTTAGTGGTTGCTTAACTTGCGTGTAGCTGCGCTTATCACAGGTGGCAAAGACTCTGCGCTAGCTCTGCATCGGTCACTGAAACAGGGTCACAAGATAGTCAGCCTAGTCACAATGGTACCTCAACGGGCTGACAGCTGGATGTTTCATTATCCGAATATTCACATGGCAGATTTGTTCGCTGAAGCTGTAGGCATTCCGTTAGTCAAGGCTGAAACATCAGGGATCAAAGAAGCCGAACTTGTCGACCTCAAACAAGCGCTTGCACAACTTTCAATCGATGCTGTGGTCTCTGGAGCCATATCCTCAAAGTACCAGAAAGAACGCGTCGACAAAATCTGCACAGAGTTGGGATTAAACCACATTGCACCTCTTTGGCAGAAAGATCCGTTGGGTCTTCTAAAGGAAATACTCGAATTGGGAATTAAAACCATAATTGTAGGCGCATATGCGCACGGCTTCACCTCAGATTGGCTGGGAAGGGAAATCAACGAAACTGCAGTCAACGACTTAGTCGAGTTGAATAGGAAGTTTCAGGTTTCGATTGTGGGAGAAGGTGGCGAATTTGAAACTTTGGTCTTGGATGCCCCGTTTTTCAAGAAGAGAATCAAGTTGATCGACACTGAGAAAAGGTGGCAAGGTGCATGTGGCTACTTGCTTGTTAGGAAGGCGGTTCTTGCCGCCAAATAGAGAGAAAGTTTATTAGTTGTTTGCCGGTATTTGGCTTCAAGCCTTGTACGGATTCAAGGTCCGTTAGGATGTAACCTTTAAGGTTGAACTGCAAACAGGAGCTGACTTAGCTGTGGCTTACAAGTATTTGACAGAAGCGTGGAACAAGCCAGAAGACTCTTTTGTGAAAGACTTGATGAAGCAGCGAGTTATCGAGTGGCGTAGACAGCCGGCTATAGTGAGAGTTGACAAGCCTCTGCGTCTTGACAAAGCGCACAAGCTGGGTTACAAAGCCAAGCAGGGCTACGTGGTTGTGCGAGTTAGAGTGCGAAGAGGCGGGTGGAGAAGAGAGAGACCGAAATCCGGACGCAGACAGAAACGTATGGGTGTCACCAAACTCAAGCTAGCCAAAAGCATAAAGCTGATTGCTGAAGAACGCGCAGGGCGGAAGTTCCCCAACTTAGAAGTCTTGAACTCTTACTGGGTTTGGGAAGACGGAATGCACAAGTGGTACGAAGTGATCATGGTTGACCCGAACCATCCTGCAATCAAGTCTGATAAGAACATCAACTGGATTACTAGGAATACTCAGCATGGAAGGGTTTTCCGAGGACTAACCAGCGCCGGCAAGGAGATCCGTGGGCTTCATCACAAAGGCAAACGCAGAGAAGCCTAGACACTAAAGCATTCAAAAAAGAAAACAAAGGATGCTTGAACAAGTAAGCTTCTTACTTGTAGTAGACTAGAGCGGAGATTACGCAGCCGTAGTTGTCCATGGGCACTCGTTGGACTTCCATGCGTTTTTCGATGGGTCCAATTTGTATGCCTCTGATTTTTGCCATTTCCTTGATTTTCCAGTCTAAAGTTTCTTCGAGTGCCTTTTTGTCCATGTAGCCGTGTGCCTCAGCTACTAATCCATATTTCCTGCTGCGAGCCCAAGCCCAAGCGATTCCCGCGCCGATGGTTGTGCCCTCGTCTCCGTCCATTCTAGCCATAACTGCGAAGGTAACTGCGCCTGCTTCGATGTCGTGTTTTTCAACCTCAGTGCAGCCTTTGGGAAGAATTGAACTCACGCACACAAGGTTGCATTGAGCGATGCCGGCTTTCTTAAGAGCGAGGTCGAACCCGTTCAGTTCAGAAACGGGGCTAATTGCTTTGCCGCTCGTGATGAAGAATTCTTTCGGAATCAATCCTATCTATCGATACCTCTTTTTTTCTAATTAGTGCATGCACGCAAAACTCGTTTAATAATTTTGTGGTATAAGTTTAGTTAATTTTAAGTTAAGATCTGAAATCAGTAAGACTCGGTGACAGGTTTTGAGTGAAAGAAAAACTGTGGCTACAGCATCTGTTAAAAAGTCAGGCGGAATTCGTAGAGGCAGAGGATTCAGCAGAGAGGAATTGAAAGAGGCTGGACTTGATTTACGCCGAGCGTTAGAACTGCGCCTGCAAGTTGACACAAGAAGAAAGACCAAACACGACGAGAACGTGAAGACTCTTAAGCAGTTGCTGCGCAAGAGATAAAACTCGAATTACCAGAGCGTGTGCTGCTTGGCTAAGGCGTTGCCGGTTTCCGAAGTAGACGTAAGCTGTTTTGCGCATGCCACTGAAGACGAGGTAAAAGTGTTAGATGCTGTTAAACGCATTTTGCCTCAGGCACTTGTTGAGAACATAGTTTTCAAGAAGACCAAGGCTAATGGGCATCATGGCAACCCTATCGTGGTGTTTGAAACAAGAATCATCGACAAGAACATGGTCAAGGCAGTTGTCGAAAATATGGCTTCGAACCTAAGCTCTTTAGACAAGGAAACCTTGCTCAATGAAGCTGGGAAGCATATTGAAAAGGGCAGTTTTTACGTTCGTTTGGATAAACAGGCAGCGTTTCAAGGCGAACTCAAGCTCGCGATTGCTGATCCGATCCGTGTGCGCTTAAGGCTTAGAAAGAGCCGATTTGAAGACGTAGTTGAGATTTGCCGTGAAATCGGGATGCTTCCACGATGAAATTCACAGATCTTCACCTATGCGCTCCGTGGGATAACCTGGAGCAAGCGAAGCGACTGGTCGCCAAATCTGCAGAATTGGGTTACACCCAGATTGGTGTGCCACTTCCGCACGGCGTCAATGAGGAGGCAGTTGAACAGCTGCGACAAATTAGCGGCGAACTGGGGTTGGACTTTGTGACTAGACTGGATCTAGCGCCTCGAAGTCCAGATGAGCTGCTTGCAGGTTTGCGGCGGTTCAGGCGCAAGTT
>Ga0224495_10003000_pt1 | contig 10618 bp, 10 predicted proteins | sample SF_Jul11_sed_USG_FD_168128 | JGI IMG/M metagenome (GOLD analysis project Ga0224495, IMG submission 168128) | Sediment microbial communities from San Francisco Bay, California, United States - SF_Jul11_sed_USGS_4_1 | ecosystem: Environmental > Aquatic > Marine > Sediment | place: USA: California...
GTTTAATATTGGGGCTGGTTGCCTATTTTTCTTCGAGAAGAAGGTCTCTTCATCCTGGTAAATTACAGAACTTTATGGAAATGATAGTAGAGAGCCTGGATGATTTCATCTGTGGGATATTGGGGCTAAAAGGTAGGAAATATACTCCTTTTCTGGGTACTCTGTTTATTTATATATTGTGTATGAACTTCCTGGGATTGGTACCGGGTATGAAATCTCCTTCCTCTTCCTTGAATACTACAGTTGCCTTAGCAATATGCGTTTTTATATATGTTCAGTTTACCGGAATTAAAAATCTCGGATTATTGGGTTATATCGACCATCTGGCTGGTAGTCCCAGGGATGTAATAACCTGGGTGCTGGTACCTATTAACCTGCCTATTCACATTGTTGGAGAGCTGGCAAAGCCTCTGAGCCTTTCTTTGCGACTTTTCGGTAATATCACCGGTGAGGATATTCTCATTGCGGTTTTTGTGGGATTGGGTGTCCTGACACTTAGTTTTACAAATCTGCCTGTAGGTTTACCTTTACAAATTCCCTTTATCTTTCTGGCTATGCTAACCGGAACTATACAGGCACTGGTTTTCACCCTGCTTTCCACAATATACTTTTTACTTATGATACCTCATAATGATGATAAACCTTAACCATAAAACATAAAATCTTTTCACGCGGGAGGATTTATGACCTACCAAACTGCTTTAGCCTTAGCTTTACCGTTTGGGTTAGCTATCGCCGCTTTCGGATCAGCTCTTGGATTGGGAAAAGCCGTTTCGGCTGCACTGGAGGCAATGGGAAGACAACCTGAAGCTGCTGCCAAGATCCAGGTGGGAATGATCATAGGCTGTGCTCTATTGGAGGCTCTAACCATTTATGCGCTGGTAGCAGTTTTTATTTTGTCTGGGAAGATAGGGTAAAAACAGGAGATAAAAAAATACCTTTTATAAGAGGTAGATAAATGAATTTGGAATTTGGACAGGTTATCACCCAGATAATCGGGTTTCTGATTGTTTTAATTATACTCAAAAGATTTGCCTGGAAACCGCTTTTGAGTATTCTGGAAGAGCGCAGAGCCAAAATAAAATCTGAATTCGACAAGCTGGGTGAGGATAAAAAAAGCCTTAAGGAGCTTACCGCAGAATATGAAGATAAGCTCAAAGATATCGAGGGATTAGCCCGGCAGAAGATCCTGGAAGCAGCTAAGGAGGGCCAAGAGATGGCAAACCAGATCAAAGAGAATGCCCGAAAAGAAGGCCTGGAGATTATGAACCGTTCGAAGGAAGAGATCCAGAGGGAAGTAGAAAAAGCCAAGGTCCAGTTAAAAAATGATATGGTCAATCTAAGTCTGCTGGCTGCACAAAAGATCATTCAGTTGAAATTAGATCAGGAGAAAGACAGAAAACTCATCCGTGATTTCATTGAGGAATTGGAGAAAATAGAATGATTGACCAGATGGTTGGTAAAAGATATGCCCTTGCCCTTTTCAACACGGCAGAGTCCTCTGATTTGACCGACCAGGTTCAGGAGAATCTCGTTCTCCTATCCGGGCTCTGGGGGAAAAATGAAGAGCTGAGGGCATTTCTTGAGGCTCCTCAAATAGCCAAAGTGGAGAAGACGAAAATACTTGAACAAATCCTCAGGGATAAAATCTCCGAGCTTCTCCTGCAATTTCTTCTTTTTCTTATAGAAAAGGACCGTTTCCAGCAGATCTCTGAAATAGCCGAACACTATAACAAGCTATTAAAGGAAAAGCTGGGAATAGTCGAGGCCAGGGTAACTACGGCATCACCTATAGACGAAAAACTTACCTTGCCTTTGAAGGAAAAACTGCAGAAAAAAACCGGTAAAAATGTCAATCTGGTCTTCCAGACTGACCCCAGCCTGATCGGTGGTATAAGGGTGATAATAGGCAATCAGATAATTGATAACAGCATCAGCTCAGAGCTGTGTAAACTGAGGGAAGATCTTTTAAGCCTGAAAGTTTAAAATCGTAAGGAGTAGCTATGCCTTTGAGACCAGAAGAGGTCAGCCAGATAATACAGAAAGAGATAGAGAAGTATAAGACCAAGCTGGAGATGGAAAGCGTGGGAGTTGTCCTCCAGGTTGGAGATGGAATAGCTCGTATCTGGGGACTGGAGGATGCTATGATGAGTGAGCTGATTCAGTTTCCCAATGATGTAATCGGGGTAATATTAAATTTGGAAGAAGACAATGTAGGTGCTGCCATCTTTGGTTCAGATCAGGGTATAAAAGAAGGCGACATTGTCAAAAGAACCGGCAGGATTGCCTCGGTCCCTGTGGGCGAGGTTTTAATAGGCAGGGTGGTCAATGCCCTGGGCCAGCCTCTGGACGGTAAGGGTCCGATAGTTACTGAGAAATTTAGGCCCATAGAGGGAAGAGCTCCTAACGTGGTGCAGAGACAGCCGGTAAAAGAACCGGTTCAGACCGGCCTTAAGGCTATCGACTCTATGATCCCGATTGGCCGCGGCCAGAGAGAGTTAATCATAGGCGACCGGCAGACCGGAAAAACCGCTTTAGCCATAGATACCATAATAAACCAGAGGGGTTCTGACATCCATTGCATCTATGTGGCAATAGGACAGAAAGCCTCAACCATTGCACAGGTGGTAAAGATATTCGAGGATTACAAGGCTATGGAGTATACTACAGTTGTGGCAGCTCCTGCCACAGACCCGGCTCCCTTACAGTATATCGCACCCTATGCCGGCTGTGCTATGGGTGAGGAGTTTCTATATAATAAAAAACATGTGGTGGTAATATACGATGACCTTTCTAAACATGCTCAAGCCTACAGACAACTTTCTCTGCTCTTAAGAAGACCACCCGGACGGGAAGCATATCCAGGGGATATATTCTATTTACACTCAAGGCTTTTGGAAAGAGCGGCAAAACTAAGGGATGATTTAGGAGGAGGCTCATTGACCGCCCTGCCCGTAATCGAGACCCAGGCAGGTGATGTTTCAGCTTATATTCCGACCAACGTTATCTCCATCACAGATGGACAGATTTACCTGGAGGCTGATCTCTTCTACGCCGGGGTCAGGCCTGCTATAAACGTGGGTATCTCCGTATCCCGTGTGGGTGGAAAAGCCCAGGCCAAGGCTATGAGAAAGGTAGCCGGTAGGCTCAGACTGGATTTAGCCCAATACCGTGAGTTAGCTTCTTTTTCCCAGTTTGGCTCGGAACTGGATGAAACCACCAGAGCGCAGTTAGTGCGGGGGGAGAAGACAGTGGAGATTCTAAAACAGCTTCAGTTCCAGCCCATGCCCCTGGAGAAACAGGTGATGATTATATACGTAGCCACCCATGGCTACCTGGACGATTTGAAGTTGGACCAGGTTAAACCTTTTGAGATCGAATTTCATAAATTTATGGAATCTCAATATCCGGATGTAGGACATTCTATATCACAGACCAAAGAGTTAAATGAAGATACTGAGCAAAAATTAAATGATGCCATCAGGAAATTCAAACAGGAGTTTTTGTCTAAGAAGCAATCGTAGTTGCTCGATTCATCGAGTTTTTAGTCTCCTCTCCCCTAGTGGGAGAGGGACAGGGAGAGGGGGAATTAAAAAAATCTCACCCTCCCTTTATCCCTCCCATCAAGGGAGGGAAAGAAGAATTGGAATGTAAACCTTAAGGTTTACCAAAAAAGTAAAGCTGAAGTTTTACACTCCCAAATTGCTCGATTTATAGAATTTAAATATGGAATCTTTAAAGATTTTAAGACGCAGGATCAGGACAGTTTCAAGCACTATGCAGCTTACCAAAGCTATGGAGTTAGTCTCTGCTGCCAAGCTGCGTAAAGCTCAGACAAAGCTGGTTTCCTCCAGGCCTTATGCGGACAAAATGCAGACCATATTGAAGAACCTGTCTACTGCTTCAACTGTCCTCACACATCCTCTCTTTGAGAAAAGAGAAATTAAATCCAAAGGTTTAGTTATCATAACCTCAGACAGAGGACTCTGCGGTTCCTATAATGTCAATATATTCAGAAAAGCTGAAGAGTTTTTAAATCAGGAGTCCAAAGACAAAATTAAGCTAATCCTGATAGGTAAAAAAGGATTTTTCTTTTACCGGAAAAAAAACTGGGAGATAAGAGAGAAATATTTAGATTTGGGAGGCAAATTAGAGCTTTCCAAGGTTAAGGAGATCAGCTCTAATTTAGTTGACCTTTTTTTATCCGGAGAGTTAGACGAAATATACTTTCTTTATACCCGGTTTATCTCTACTACCTCCTATCAGACAACCCTGGAGAAATTTCTGAACATCGAAAAACCAGAAGACAAAAAAGAGGGTTATCTGGAGTATCTGTTCGAACCTTCTCCGGAGAAGCTTTTTGAAGACCTCCTGCCCAGATATTGCATTAACCGAGTACAGATGACTTTGTCTGAGGCTTTTACCTCAGAACACGGCTCGCGTATGATCGCCATGGGCGCAGCTACCATAAACGCAGAGGAGATGATTGACCATCTGACCCTGTTGAGAAACAAAGCCCGTCAGTCAGCCATAACCAAGGAGATGGTGGAGATCGCCAGCGGAGTGGAGGCGTTGAAATAGAATACAGTTTTGATATATCTATATAAATAATCTTTGAAACTAAAGGAGCAAAAAACAAGATGAGCGTTGGTATAATCAAGCAGGTCATTGGACCTACGGTGGACATTCAGTTCCCTTCAGATAAGCTGCCCAATATTTTGAACGCCTTAAAAATAGTGGATGAGAAAAGAAACATCGATTTAACTGTCGAAGTATCCATGCATATCGGAGATGATCTGGTTCGTTGTATTGCTTTAGCCTCAACTGATGGCCTGGTTCGGGGGATGAAGGCACTTGATACCGGAGGACCAATAACGGTTCCGGTCGGAGAGAAAACCCTGGGCCGAATCTTCAACCTCTTGGGAAAACCAATAGACGAGTTAGGTCCGCTGCAGGATGAAGGTAAAAGATATTCCATACATAAGGACCCGCCTTCTTTTGAAGAGCTTGATACCAGGGTAGCTGTTTTTGAGACCGGGATTAAGGTAATCGACCTTCTGGAACCCTATCCCAAGGGAGGAAAAGTTGGACTTTTTGGTGGAGCAGGTGTGGGGAAAACGGTGATCGTGATGGAGCTTATTCGCAATATAGCCAAAGAGTATGGAGGATATTCAGTCTTCTGCGGGGTGGGGGAGAGAACCAGGGAAGGAAACGACTTATGGCTGGAGATGAAGGAATCAGGTGTGCTCTCCAAAACGGTTTTAGTCTTTGGCCAGATGAATGAGCCGCCAGGTGCCAGGTTAAGAGTGGGTTTAGCTGGTGTTACTATGGCAGAATATTTCCGGGATGAGGAAAATAGAGACATACTATTATTCATAGACAACATCTTCAGGTTTGTTCAGGCAGGCTCCGAAGTCTCAGCTCTCTTAGGTAGAATGCCTTCTGCTGTGGGCTATCAGCCCACCCTGGGCACTGAGATGGGTGACCTGCAGGAAAGAATAACCTCTACCAAATCCGGCTCCATAACTTCTGTCCAGGCAATCTATGTGCCGGCAGATGATTTGACAGACCCTGCTCCAGCCACTGCCTTCTCCCACCTGGATGCTACCACAGTCTTATCCAGACAGCTTACCGAGTTAGGTCTGTATCCTGCAGTCGACCCCTTAGCCTCAACCTCACGTATCCTGAACCCTAATGTGGTGGGCCAGGAACATTATGAAATTGCCAGGGAAGTACAGAAGATTCTCCAGAGATATAAGGACCTGCAGGACATCATCGCCATACTGGGAATGGATGAGCTCTCTGAGGAGGATAAGGTAATCGTAGCCCGTGCTAGAAGAATGCAGAGATTCCTATCCCAGCCTTTCTTTGTAGCAGAGGCTTTTACCGGAACCGAAGGCAGATATGTGAAATTGGAAGATACTGTCAAAGGATTCAAAAAAATAGTTCAGGGAGAATTAGACTCTCTGCCGGAACAGGCTTTCTATATGGTGGGAGGGATAGAAGAGGTTTATCAGAAGGCAGAGGAGATAAAAAAAGGATTGAGGACTTATTAGTCCTGTTCCTTCTCCTTTTCAAGGAGAGGGATAGAGTGAGGTCAAAATGTAGCAGAAATCTTCAGGTTTCCGTTTTTACCAAAAAATAAAATGGAAGGCTAAAGCCTTCCCCTACATATAAAAATCTCCAGGAATAAATACTGACGCTGCAAAAACTTAAGTTGACCCCTCCCTGACCCTCCCCTACAGGGGAGGGAAAATAAACCCCCTCTCCTTTTTAAGGAGAGTGTTAGAGTGAAAATCCCGCTACAGGCGGGGGTGAGGTTTTTATCATCTATCTTTTACCTTTCATTTTCCATCGTCCATTTTTCTTAAAGTGTAGTCTCCGCTATAACCTCTTCAATTGTGGTGATACCTTTTTTTACCTTTTCAATGCCAGCAGTTCTTAAGGTCAACATACCTGCTGAGACCGCATATTCTTTAATCTCGTGACTGGCCTTTCCTTCAATGATCATCTTCTCGATATCCGGAGTCATGGGCATAATCTCAAACAGACCAGTTCTGCCTGAAAAACCAGTATTATTACACTCCTGACAGCCCTTTCCCTGATAAATATGAAAATCTTTTATCTCGCTTTCCGGTACTCCCAATCTTATTAGGTTTTCTGGGGTTGTTTCAACTCTCTCCTTACAGTAATTGCAAATTTTCCTCACCATTCTCTGAGCCATAATCAGCCTCAAAGCTGATGCCACAAGATAACCGGGAACACCTATGTCCACCAATCTATTTACAGTGCTGGCTGCATCGTTGGTATGAACTGTAGAGAAGACTAAATGTCCGGTCAGGGCAGCTCGAATAGCAATCTCTGCAGTTTCACCATCCCTTATCTCTCCTACCATAACCACATCTGGATCCTGACGGAGAAAAGACCTCAGGGAAACAGCAAAAGTTAAACCTATGTCACCTTTAATTTGAACTTGATTTATGCCATCGAAATTAAACTCTACTGGATCCTCAGCGGTCATAATATTTATATCTGGATCATTGATCTGCTTAAGAGCAGAATAAAGAGTAGTAGTTTTACCACTACCGGTAGGTCCGGTTACTAAAATCATCCCGTAAGGTAATCTGATAGCCTGAGAAAACTGACTTAAACCTCTTTCTGGAAATCCTAATTTTGTGAGGTCCACCATCAGGCTTCTGGGATCCAGTATACGCATAACCACTTTTTCACCGAAAATAGTCGGTAGAACTGATACTCTAAGATCTATAGTTCTTTCACCCACTTTAACCTTAATCCTGCCATCCTGAGGAAGTCTTCTCTCGGAAATATCTAAATCAGCCATAATCTTAACCCTGGAGACAATAGCTGCTCGATATTTAAAGGGTAATGGGGACATCTCTTGTAGATTACCATCAATGCGGTATCTCACTCTTATCCTTTTCTCATAGCTTTCAATATGAATATCTGAGGCACCTTTTCTGATCGCATCAGCTATAATCCCATCCACTAATTTAACTAACGGTTTATCCTGAATTGCCGAACGTAAATCCTGCTCTGTGGGAAGTTCCTCGGTAGTTTCAACGACTTCTAAATCATCTTCTTTCAATCCTTTTAGAATCTCATCAATACCGGAACTTTCTTTATAATAGGTATCAATTGCTTTCTGGATGGCTTTTTCCGGGCTTATCACCGGTTGTATCGAACAGCCAGTGATAAATTTCACTGCATCTAATACATAGATATCACTGGGATCGGATATGGCTACAATTAAAGTACGGCCTAATTTACTTACTGCTATTACATTAAACTTTCTGGCAATATCAGAAGGAATTAACTTGATTATTTCTGGATTGAGTTCTATATCGGAGAGTCTAAGAGCTCCAATGTTGAGCTGTTTACCTATAAACTCGGATAGCTCATCCTCATCCTGGATTGCTCCTATCTTTACCAGTATCTGCCCTAACTTGCTTTCACCCTTTTTTTCTAATTTTAAAGCTTTTTCCAGTTGCTCACGGCTGATTTTACCAGCCTTGACCAGCATTTCCCCCAATTCTACTGACATAGTTCAACCTTTTTCTACAGATCCCTCTTCCGGAATAAATTAAGCACAGATTTACCTGAATGTGCGTATCAAAATCAGCTCTCTTCTTTGAAGATATCGTTAAGCCTTTCCTCAGCTGATGCTGCAAAGTCAGAATCAATTGTTTTTTCTTCTTTCTTTTTTTCTCTGGTAGTCTGCCCTAAAACCATAACCAATTCGTCACCGCATTCCTTTGCATACAATCTCACCATACCTATGGTAGTACGGTCATCAAAGATCACCACCAGAATAGACCTCTCCCCTACCAGGGAAATGTGAATGTGGTCTCTTTTCCCCTGATGAAAGAGAACCGAAAATTCTGGCTCTCCCACCAGGCGAGCAATTTCCCTTGTAGAAGCAAAGCTTCCTGCTAAAAGAGCTGCCAGGGCAGTTGTGTCCAGGGAATGGGTGAATCCCTGGCGGGTTATCAGATGACCGTCCTTATCTACCAGGAGGGCACATTTAGCCTCAGCTCCTTTGATCAACTTGATCAAGGCTCTATCGATCTTTTCAATCTGTTCTTCGTAGATTATCAAATTCTCCTCCTGCAATTTTTACCTCCTGCCAGTAATTTTTTCAAACCATTTCCGTAAAAATCCAATCCGTACGGGTTTAGTTTTCTTTTGTTTTAACATCGGAGAAACCATGACTTTTTCCTCTGGAGAAAAGGCGATCTTCTCTCTGTGAATTTTCACCGGTAGTTGGTTCAAAGCCATTTCATCCATTGTTTTTTTAATTTTAAGCATATCCTTCAAAATCTCCTCTTGATTTCGGATTAAATTCTGGCCTTTTATCTTCTCTTGATCGCCCAATTCTTCTTTTTTCTCCAGTATCTCCTTAGGTTTTACTGGTTCCACAGATATTTCTTTCTCTTTTTCCCTTATTTCGTTTGATACTTGAGTTTTGCCAGCATCATCTTTCAATCCTGACCCGTAATGAACCTTTTCTTCTACATCCTTATCGTTATCCATTACCGGAATACTACCCTGGGGAGATTTTATCTCGATCTCTTCAGCTCTGGCAAAAGCAGGTGTTGTGATATGCTGCTGGGCAACAGCCGAAACCAATTCCTTCTTATCCTTCTTCTCGGGTTCAGATTTGCTTCTGGCTTTATCCAGCACCTTATTGCTGATCGATTTTAGTGTATCGAATACACCTATACCTTTAAATGCTACTGCCTCAAAATAAGGTAGCTTCCTGGGATTTAAAATCCTCTCCAGTTCCTCTATACTTGAAATACCTTCCAGGTCCCTTTTATTATATTGCACTATCATGGGAAGTTCTTTCAAATCATAGCCATACTCATTTAAATTCTCTACCAGATTATGCATGCTTTCAATATTCTCCTCTAACTTAGCTTCCTGCGAATCAGCTACAAAAATCAATCCATCCACCCCTCTCAAAACCAGTTTGCGTGTGGCGTTGTAATATATCTGGCCCGGAACGGTGTATAGCTGGAATTTGGTCGTGAATCCCTGAACCTGTCCAATATCCAAAGGCAAAAAATCAAAATAAAGAGTTCGATCCGCATCCGTTGCCAGGGAAATAAGTTCTCCCCTGGTCTGAGGAGGAGCTTTCTTATGTATGTAAATAAGGTTGGTGGTTTTGCCACTCAACCCTGGTCCATAATATACTATTTTACAGCAGATCTCCCTGAACGCATAGTTTATCGAGACCATTTTCCTCCATCAAAAATTCCGTTCTTTGATTTTGGAAGCTGCGTTTTTAATCTCCAGTCGAATTAACCCGATATTCACATTAGGATCTGTGGTAACTACCAGTATTCCAAATCCCACATCTGTCAGAAAGAGTTTTCCCAGCTCTGCTTCAATGGTCATCTGGCTAAATGAAGTAGATTTTAACTTCTCCAGCGATTTCTGAACTGTACTGACAATAGATGCAGCCATGGCTCCCACAGCCTCATCCTGAAAACGGGTATCTAAATCCGCAGCTATTATTATACCATCATTTCCCACCAGCATACTCCCGCTTATACCGCTGGTTTTATTTAACTCTTCTAGGATCTGATACATTTCTTCCCTCCTCTATTCCCAGGAGTTTATTATATTTTTCTTTTAGGAATCTTTTAAGCATCTCGACTGATTTGATAATTCGTATATTCAATAATTCATCTGTATTTCTGCTGGCAACCGTTACCAGGGTAAAATCAAAAACCCTGTTCAGGGTTATCCACCTGTTTGCAGTTAACAGCTGAATCCTTTCCGCTTTTGATTCTCCCAATTTTTTCAACATATTTGAGTTTATCTCCACCAGACTCAAAGCCAGAGGGGCGATCTTATCTGCTTCTAATACCTCTATACTTTCTTCTCCTACTATTAAACCTTCTGAATCTACTAAAAACGCCCCCTCCACACCAGAATACTCCTTAAGGTAACTTAGAGCGTTTTCTAAATTAGTCTCTTGAACCTCAGCTTTGGGCTGCAGAGGAATTGTGTCTTCCTTGACTTCCGGTAGAGGTTTAGACTGCTCCTTTTTTTTCTCTCTCTCTAGCCTGGATATTTTTTCCCCGAATGAGAA
>Ga0224495_10003001_pt1 | contig 10617 bp, 7 predicted proteins | sample SF_Jul11_sed_USG_FD_168128 | JGI IMG/M metagenome (GOLD analysis project Ga0224495, IMG submission 168128) | Sediment microbial communities from San Francisco Bay, California, United States - SF_Jul11_sed_USGS_4_1 | ecosystem: Environmental > Aquatic > Marine > Sediment | place: USA: California...
CGCAGTACTCTCCCCCGTGACCTCGTCCGGATGGACAGGAATATACCAGCCCTTCATGACCACCTGCAAGAAGCCGTTTTTGACCAGGCGTTCACGATGCGTCCGGGTCAGATCACCCGAACGAACGACGACGACACCTTGCTCTTGTAATGCTCGCAGGAACTCAAGGGATTTTTCCAGTTTTTTATGTGGGCTAGCCATAATAGTTAGCTCTCGTTCTTTCGTTAGCTTTTAACGCCGTACAATTTTTAGCTTTTAATGCAATACTAAATTTAGCTTATTTGGTTGTATCATGATTAGCTTATTTTGTCGAGTTCTTTTTAGCTTATTCTGTTATGGCGTGCTGTGGGACGTTCGGGCAGAGGGCAAGGGGCAAAGGGTAAAGGACAGAGGTCAGTCCGTCACAAAGATCGGCGGATAAAAAGTCAGGGGTCAGGGGCCAGGGGGGAAGGGCTGAGGTAAAGGAGCAAAGGGCAATCCGCCACAAAGATCGGCGGATAAAAAGTCAGAGAGCAGAGGGCAGGGATCGGGGATCAACCCGTAAATAATAAGATTATCTGATATATTAGTGGTAACTTATATTTTGAGGCACATCTCGCAGAATTCGCGGAAGTTCTCGAAATCACTAAGCATGCGGCCAAACGTCGTATGTGCCCGAATATTGTCATTAAGTTGACATCCTTCGGCTGACCATGCAATCTGATGATGTGGCCACAAGGTTTAATTACACTTCACAAAAAGAAAATAACTCGTGATAACCAATTAATATAATAATAAATTCAATCCTTTTCCCCAAACAAAGTTTTCGCTTCTGCTCCATTGATATATTTTTATTGGCATGTATTTTGCTAAATATTCACCAGGACAAGAACCACTTTGTTATTTTCACCGTTGCAAAACTGGTATTTTGGGGACGTTGGCAAAAGGTTGAAAAGTCTAACCTTTTATATATTGGCATCCTAATAAAGCCCATACACAATCATAACTATTGGATGCATTTCCTGGCAAAAATGAAATTTTATCAACCAGGAGGGAACCATGGGATTAAAAATTTTAGTCGCAGACGACAGCGCAACGGTGCGTCACCTGATTTTGAAGTTTCTGGAGGGAGAGGACTATGAGATCGTCACGACCTCAGATTCTGCGAATGTAGTTGATCTGATTGACGAAATCAATCCTGACCTTGTGATTTCAGACATTATGATGCCGGGTATGGACGGATATACGTTTGTGCGTCATATCAGAAAAGAAAAGACACGAGAGTCTTTACCGGTCATTATAATGTCGACCAAAAACAGAGAGACCATGGAAGATCTTTTTGTTTCTTATGGTATTTCCGGATATCTTCAGAAACCTTTTGAGAAGGAAGAATTGGTTACATTGATTAAGAAGGCATTGGAATAAAGAACGGCCTAACCAAGGACGAGAAAATAAGGGTACGTTAGCAGAGGTCAGGAATCAGGTGTCAGGTGTCAGGGATCGGGGATCAGGATCACAAGTGACTAAAGTGATCTAAAGTTGAAAAGAAGATAAGGGCCTGCGGGACGTCCCTAAACAAGTAAATAATTCATACTTAAAAATAATCTGTTTACTTGTTTATGGACATCCCGGAAATCATACAAGTTATCCTCTTCGGCTAAATTTCACTTTTTTTATAAAGAAAAATTGTGTTGACATATATACTACAACGTGGGAACGGTAAGATTATATGACCAGGCCACGATAAAGTTCACGAAATTCCAAATGGACAACAAAAGAATCTCATATGTTAAATGAAACTATCACCGGTTTCAAATCCTCCCCTCGGGTCCAATTCCTGTTTTAGACTGAGTGGCTCAATACATTAAAAGATAAATAAATTCGAGTGGTTGAATTTTTCCTTCCGCCTCAAATTTTAACCTTGTTGAAGGTTTTGAAGCTACTTCTAAACAAACCGCCAAAATAGATGGCTTTGTTTCGGATTAGGAGACGCTTATGCCCTACCGCATGGTTTGTTTAATTAAACAGGTTCCAGATACTCGTAATATAACCTTAAATGTATTGCGGGAAGACGGAACCGTAAATCGACAGGCTCTACCGGCTATTGTCAATCCGGATGATCTATTCGCATTGGAGATGGCCATTGAGATCAAAGATAAATACGGGGGGGAAATTACGGCGATGTCCATGGGACCGCCAATGGCGATTGAGGTGCTTAAAGATGCCTTAAGCCGTGGTGCTGATCAGGCCATCCTTTTGACCGACAAAAAATTCGCAGGTGCTGACACCTTGGCCACATCCAGCCTGCTGGAGTGGGCCATTAGAAAATATGGTGAATTTGATCTCATATTCTGCGGAAGGCAGGCAATTGATGGAGATACAGCCCAAGTAGGTCCGCAGGTTGCCGAAAAACTCGATATACCCCAGGTAACCTTTGCGGAAGCCATAGAATATTTGAATGAAGATGACATTGTCATCCGACGGACGATTGACAACGGATATGAACGAATCCGCGGCAGACTTCCACTTCTCATTACCGTTACCAACACAGCGGAAAATCCTCGGCCGCCTTCAATAAAACGTTTGATGTTTTGGAAAAAAGCCAAGACGAAAAATAGTGTAAAAAGCGATCAAGAACAGGAAATGCTTTCAGAAAGAGGACTTCTAATACCTGTTTGGGGCCTTGAAGAAATTGGCTGTTCAGCTGAAATTTGCGGTTTTGCAGGATCCGAAACCTGGATAAAAAATGTGGAAAATGTAAAGTTAATATCTCGTAAACCCAAACTTTTTGATACCTCAGATCAGGGCATAAAAAACCTTATTAATGAATTGGTCGAAGATCATATCATTTGAATAGAAAAATCATGAAAAACGATGTTTGGGTATTTATAGAAAACGATTCAGGAACAATTGCGGATGTGAGTTATGAGCTTCTTTGGAAAGGGAGAGGGTTGGCCGACCAATTGGGTTCCGAACTTGCTTGTTTCGTTATCGGGCACCAAATTTCAGATGTGGCTCCTGAACTGATTGCCTATGGCGCCGACAAGGTTTATGTGGCCGATGACTCACAACTGGCTTGTTATCTAACCTTGCCTTACACTCGCATCGCAGTGAATCTTATAAAAGAATTTCGACCGAGCATTCTGCTTATCGGTGCAACCAATATTGGAAGAGATCTGGCACCGAGAATAGCTTCTCATATGAGAACAGGTCTGACGGCGGATTGCACGGATCTTCAAATCGGAGAGTATAAGTTTGGGAAGAAGACATGGAAGGAAATTCTTCTACAAATTCGTCCGGCTTTTGGCGGCAATGTTATCGCGACCATAGTGACGCCTGAAACCAGACCACAAATGGCCACCGTTCGCGAAGGTGTTTTCAAGAGACATCTTGCGGACTCCTCCAGAAGAGGACAAGTCGTTCAGCTGAATCCAGTCCTGACGGATCAGGACATGATACTCAAAATTGTCGAACGCGTTAAGGCTGAAAAAAAGGTTAACCTGAAGTCTGCCAAAATTATCGTTTCCGGTGGCATGGGAGTGGGAACAAAAGAGAATTTTGAAATTATTCATGAGCTCGCCGGCGTGCTTGGAGGACAAGTGGGCGCCTCACGCGCCGCAGTTGATGCCGGATTTATCGGCCGTGAACATCAAGTGGGCCAAACAGGTACAACCGTTCGCCCGAATCTGTATCTTGCATGCGGAATATCGGGAGCCATACAGCATCGGGCAGGTATTCAAGAGTCCAACAGAATCGTGGCAATAAACACTGATCCCCATGCACCGATATTTTCCATTGCCCAATACGGAATAATAGGTGACCTGAAAGAGGTTATTCCCAAAATGATCGAAGCCTATAAAAATAAGGATTAGACGTGGAGAATTATTTCACTGACAATGAAGACATCCAGTTTTATCTCAACGATGTTCGTCTCAAGGACATTTTCGAGTTAAGGGAAAAAGGATACACAGAAAACCATGCATATCCTTTTGCACCGGAAGATTTTGAAGATGCACTAGATAACTGTCACCGGGTGCTGTCTTTGGTTGGGCAACTTTCAGCTGAAATATTGGCACCGGTGGCTACCGACACTGATCGTCAAGGGTGCACACTGGAAAACAATGTAGTGAGCTATTCACCAGGCACCCAAGAGGCTCTCAAACGCTTTGCTCAAGCTGATTTGTTCGGTTTTACACTGCCTCGAAATTACGGAGGCTTGAACTTTCCGCTCACCGTTTACATGATGGCTGTTGAAATCGTTTCGCGGGCAGATGCAAGCTTTATGAACCTATATGGCTTGCAGGAAATCGCCGAGACGATTAACGAGTTTGCAAGTCCAGCACTCAAAGAACAATACCTTCCCAAAATGGCTTCAGGTCAGTTCACCGGTGCAATGGTGCTGACAGAGCCTGAGGCCGGGTCGGACCTGCAGGCGATCAGCCTTCGGGCAACTTACGACGAAAATAAAGGATGCTGGTTTCTAAACGGCGTAAAGCATTTTATTTCAAACGGATGCGGTGATATCCTGCTTGTTTTTGCGCGTTCGGAGGAGAACTTATCCGGAGGTCGGGGCTTAAGCCTTTTTTTATATGAAAAAGACGAGAATCTGGTCGTACGCCGCCTTGAAGATAAACTTGGCATTCGCGGGTCTCCCACCTGTGAGCTGCAATTTAAAAACTGCCGGGCACATCTTATCGGCAAACGCAAACGGGGATTGACAAGTTATTTCGTGCCCTTGATGAACGGCGCTCGGATTGGTGTCGGCGCTCAAAGCATAGGTATTGCTCAGCAAGCATATCAGTACGCCCTTAAATATGCAAAACAGCGCAAACAATTCGGGAAAAGCATCATCGAATTTCCGCCGGTTCTCGAAATGTTAACAAATATGCGGGTCCAAATTGAAGCGGCCCGGAGTCTTCTGTATGAATCGTCGATAATTGTCGATATGCAGCACGCTTATACGCATTACGGGGCAAATGATAAAGAGACCAGCGCCAAAATTAAGGAATTAACCCGTCTGGCAGGTCTGCTCACCCCCATGGCCAAGTATTACGCTTCAGAAATGTGTAACAAAGTCACCTATGATGCCATTCAAATATTTGGTGGTGTCGGATATATGAGGGACTTTGAAGTCGAACGTCTCTATCGAGACGCCCGAATAACGACCATATACGAAGGAACATCCCAGCTTCAAATCGTTGCAGCAATCGGAGGAATAACTTCAGGTCTTTTCTTTACGCTATTAAGCAAGAAGATGAGCATCCGTTTTCCTGAGTCGTTTAACCCCTACATTGAAAAAATAAATGAGTGTGAAAAATTGTTTAAAAAAGCTGTAAGTCATGTAAAAGCTCATAATGATCCTATTTACACAGAATATCATGCCAGAGGATTGGTTGATTTGGCCGTTGAAATCCTAATGGCTGTATTGTTGTTAGAAAATTCAAAAACATCCGATCGCAAATTTAATCTGGCAAAAAAATTTGTAACGGATACGTTCCACAGGGTTCAGATGCTTACCGGAAAGATAATTTATAGTGATGAGAACATCGTTGATAAATACCGGCATTTACTTGATTAATATTTTTATCGTTTCGTAAAACGCCCATTTTGCTCAGATATGTTTATGATTTCGTCAATGTTTGAACAAGAAAAAACAATGCTAAATTCTTTTGCGTAACATAATTTCTTCGTTTTCCATGTCCGCCTGAGAGATGCTCATTCAGATTTTTTAAAGCTGCATTACGACATTACCCGACACCTCCAGCACTAAGGCACTATCCGACATAATGTGTTCGCATTTCAGTCTTTGTGGAGTTAAATTAAAGCTATCTTCTCTTATCCAAAATTATCGTAAAGAATTTATCTAAGTTTCTGCAAATGCCAAAAAACGATATGGCATTTAAAGAAATATACGTTTCGTTTTGTAAACCGTGAAAGTTTTTTAACATTTAAAGTCCTTCATGAAAGGAGGTCCGAGATGATCATTAAAGAAATAGAGCTTTTTAAAGGTATAGACCATGAGGTAATGAACGAGATAGCCAATATTTGTTCTGAAAAGAGCTATGCTAAAGGAACGGTAATATTTGAAAAGGATGAGGAAGCTAATCGCCTTTATATTCTGGTAGAAGGGACTGTTAAACTGAAAATAACAAATGGTGGCACCCTAACGTATAGCCTGACAGATCTGGGGGATATCTTTGGCTGGTCGTGCATGGTTGAATCCGGGCGTTATACCGCTTCAGGCGTTTGCGCAACGGATTTAAAGGCGATAGAGATTAAAAGAGAAGCGTTAGATAAAATATTCAATCTTCATCCTCACGCGGGTATTAAAGTTTTTAAGCGACTGGCGGGAGTATTTTCAAAAAGAATTACAAATTCTTATCAAGATCTTTTATCTGCCAGGATAACAGAAACCTCTCCTTCTTATGGTTAATTGGAATCGGTTAAGAGAAATAAGTGATTAAATGTAGAGAAGAAATAAACCTGAAGACGGATGTGAATAACTTCGCTGATAAAACGGCTCCGGAGATCTTTGCCGAACAATTAAAAGAATATTTATTAAGACATAACGGTGCCATAGTAGCTTATGCAATAAAAGGGGACGTTCGTGCTGAGGGTGCTTGGCTGATGTACTCTTTTTATGAACATAAGACTTCGCCAATTGAGCGGTACCCGAATTGATCGTAAGCAAAACAAAATATTAGGGATATGTATATGCTCAACTTCTTAATTTAGGTCTGATAAAAAGGTGCTAAGAACAAATAAAATAAAAAATAGAGCCATTGATTAATTAACTACAACTAATCGGGAGATGATCCACGACTAATTGCTCGACTAATTTCCGAGATTTCGGTGTATTTGGTCAGCTTGGGATAGGTCCCAGTTCATACCCATGTGCTGGAACATGCCAATGGCTTTGTCAAGATACGTTTTAGCCTTTTCTTTTTCCCCCATCTCAGTGAGAAAGACAGCATAACTTACATAGGTTCGGGCCAGCTCTGGCTTTACATCAATCTCCTGTTGTATCTCAATGGCCTTCAAAATCGCTTTATCAGACTTCTGAGGATTTGAAGGTTCTAAACAGGAAAAGATTTCAGCAAAGGTTCGGTTGGCATAGGCAATGACGTATTTATCGTTTGTTTCTTCGCCCAGGTGTATCGCTTCCTGGCAAAGTTTAGATCCTTTTTCGAGTTCCCCGAGCTTAAAGAGGCAAGCTGCAAGAGCGGTTTTCTGCCAAGCAAGCCAGAACTTGGTTCCAATCTTTTCAGCAAGGGCTAAACTCTCTTCAAGCAATTTTCGCCCCTGGTTAGGATCTCCAATCATAGTATGGGCTCGGCCATTATAAGATTTTACCAAGTAAAGCCGGAAGAGGTCTTCCGCCTTTTCAGCAATACTCATTGCTTCTTCATAATGCTTAATCGCCTGATTCCACTCACCATGCTGATCACAGATACACCCTCTCAAATGATGGGCATTTGCCTTTGCAAAGGGGTTTTGAATCTTTTGGGCCAACTGGATCGCATGATCGGCATGAACGACGGCTCGATCAAACTCGCCCAAAAAGGCTAAAACATAACCTGCAAGTGCCGATGCAGTGGATTCCTCGACTTTGTTCCCGATCCGTCGCATCTGCTCAACGCTCCGCTCCATCATATGACTGGCCTCGGCAAAATCCGACAGTTGCCAATAGACGCGACCCATGAGATTGACCGGAGGAGCTGCAAGGGCTTCATCTCCAAGCCGATCTGCAATATTAAGACTCTGTCTGGCATACTCGATGGCAACCTGCGGGTTCCAAAGAACATAGTGGATTCTTCCAAGCCAGTAAAGCACTCTGGCTAAACGAGATTCGTCGTTCAATGTTTCTGCCAGGACATGAACCTGCTCCAGGTTTGTACGATCCCTCTCTATGTCTTGTCGTGTTATTCCAACAGAAGCAAGCTTAAGGGCTGCGTCAATTTGCCATTGTTGAACCTTCAAAGATTCAGGAAGGGTTTGAGACATCGTAAACGCCTGTTCGTAGTAGGCCGTGGCTTCATTGTTTGCATAAAGACCGGTAGCCTGATCTCCGGCTAAAAGGGCGTACTCGATGGCTTTATCCTGCCGATCGCTTCGGATATAATGATAGGCCAAAATCGGCAACTGTTCATCCAAACGCTCGGCATAAAGTTCTTCGATAGCCAGTCCGATAATGCCGTGAAGCTCCTTTCGCCGTTGTAGAAGTAGAGTGTCGTAGACAACCTTTTGTGTTAAAACATGTCTGAAGGTGAACTCGGCTTCCGGTAAAATTCGTGTCTGTTGGATCACCTCGAGGGACTTCAATACGTCAAGCGATTCTGAAAGCGCAGTACGGGCTGAATAGACCCTCTCCAGAATCCGTTGCCCAAACACTCTGCCGATAACAGAGGCCAACCGAAGGGCTTCTTTGGCATTTCCGTCCAGGCGATCCAGCCGGGTACGAATAATTGCCTGCACGGTATCCGGCAAGCTAAGGTTTACCAAAGATTGAGTCAAGGCAGCCCGTCCATCTTTAACCTTCACTAAACCCTCTTCAATTAGAGAATAGCATATTTCTTCAATAAATAATGGGTTGCCACCGGAGCGTTCAAGAATCAAATCCCCCAATCCTTGCGGCAGATGTGATGCTCCTGTGATTGACTTGATGATGTTTTCAGTGTTCTGGACATCCAGGGGTTTCAATACAACCCGAGTGTGGTAGCTTGAATAACCCCAACTGGCCTGATAGATAGGCCGGTATGTCGTCATCACCATCAATGCATAAGGGGCGGTCATACCAATCAAGTGTTTTAAAGCTGCTTGGGAGGCGTCGTCGCTCCAGTGCCAGTCTTCCAGTATCATGACCATCGGTTGATGCTGTGTGTTCAGGGTAATCATCACGGCCAGAGCTTCTTCCATAGCCTTCCGCAGTTCCTTCCCTTGTAAATGTTCGGGCAGGGAATAATAGCTTGGGATGGACAGCAAGTGAAGATAAAGCGGGATAAACTGCTCTAGCGAGGGAGAAATGGCCCTGATGTTGGTAACGGCTTTTTCCAACAACTCAGCCGGACTATCTTCCTCTCTCAGACGGATTCCCCACCGCAAGGCATCAATAAAAGGAAAATAAGGGATATTGCGCCCATAGGGTTGACACCTTCCTTGTAGAACCGTGATCTTTTCACGGTCCAGCTTGTGCCGGAACTCATAGTGCAAACGGCTTTTTCCCATCCCCTCTTCTCCTGTCACCGTGACGCATTGACCTTCTCCCCGGACTGCTTTTTCAAGGCAGGCATGGAGAACAGCCAATTCCTGATCCCGCCCGGTGTAAGCCGTAAAACCTTTTTGCTCTGCAGCATCAAATCGGGTTTGGATCTTCGACTCACCCATGACTCGATAGGGTGTCATGGGTTCGGTTTTCCCTTTCATCCTGATCTCTTCAAGTGCTACCGTTTCGAAGTAGGGTGCAATCAATCTCTTTGTCTCCGGGCTAACCAGAATGTCGTCTGATTCTGCCTGCGACTTCAGCCTTGCCCCAGTGTTTACCGTTTCTCCGGTGATGCCATATAAACCATCCCGGTCATCTCGAAGGTTTGTTACGATCAACCCGGAGTTGATCCCGGTATGCATCGTGAGCGGCTTTCCAGTGCGATTCTCTATTCCGGGGCTTATCTGCCGGACCATCTTGTGCAACTCAAGAGCAGCCTTGACAGCACGAATGGGGTCATCTTCATAGCCTATGGGAATTCCAAACAGAGCCAAAATCTCATCCCCGACAAACTGATTGACGATCCCTCCATAACTTTCCACGATACTCACCGATTCTTTTTTGATGCGGCTCATGATTTTTTCCACTTCCTCGGGGTCGAGCTTTTCGTTCATTGCCGTGTAACCGGAAAGGTCGGAGAAAACGATGGTGGCCTGGCGGCGTTCCCCTTCGAGTAAAGGGGGAAACTCAGCCGTCTTGGAAAGTTTTCGAAATGGTTTCGAGGGTTCAGGGGATTCAGTGGATGCAAACGGTTTGGAGAGATCGTGACCACACTCATCACAAAATTTACTCCCCGGGCGATTTGAATTTCTACATTTAGGGCAGACGAGTTCTAATTTATGACCGCACTCATTACAAAACTTGGCCCCTTCACGGTTCTCAGATAGACACTTCGGGCATTTCATTGTTATGCTCCCTTTTTAAAATTTAGGATTGGAACCTTCTTATTTTTCGAGAGATTACCGTAACGCTCCGAATTGCCAATTGAGGATATTCCAAGGTAGAATTTAAAATATATAAGTTGGTAAGCCAGGAGAAAGAAATCAGCTTTAAGTCTGTAGGTTCAGGAGATTCAGGCCAATAATAATAATATTAATATAATAAGCGAGGAGGGGTCAAGATTTTATCTTAACTACATATGTTTAAAATATTCAAATATATCACAAATTAACTATTTAGGACTTTGATTGAGTCTGAATACGATTTTGTTCATAATTCCGATTTTTGGTAACGTCTTCTGGGGGACATTGGTGCTGAGCGTGTCTTGGCTGATGTACTCTTTTCATGAACATAAGACTTCGCCAATTGAGCGGTACCCGAATTGATCGTAAGCAAAACAAAATATTAGGGATAGGTATATTCTCAACTTCTTTAAT
>Ga0224495_10003003_pt1 | contig 10615 bp, 11 predicted proteins | sample SF_Jul11_sed_USG_FD_168128 | JGI IMG/M metagenome (GOLD analysis project Ga0224495, IMG submission 168128) | Sediment microbial communities from San Francisco Bay, California, United States - SF_Jul11_sed_USGS_4_1 | ecosystem: Environmental > Aquatic > Marine > Sediment | place: USA: California...
CACTATAGTTTTTGGAATACAGAACATAGTTGTCAGGATAGTGCTGATTTGTGTCGCTATCGGAGTTACGGTACATATTGCTCTAATCAGAAAAAGAAGAACTGAAGATATTCAGAAATAGAACCAAGCGGCAGCAGAGGAGCTAACGCCAGCTTGTGATGCAACTATAGGTTATAATAAGCGGGTGTGCCGTGCAAAATGTTTGGGTCAAAAGAGTATTAAGGAGTCGTGTCACCTGTGCTGGGTAAACTGACTTTTCTGGGTGCGGCGCGGAATGTCACCGGTTCTTGCTACCTTTTGGAGAGCCAGGATACCCGCGTCCTTGTAGATTGCGGCATGTACCAGGAGCGGAAATACCAGGGGAGAAACTGGCAGCCGTTTCCCTTTGACCCTCAGTCGCTCGATGCTGTTTTTCTGACTCACGCCCATCTGGATCATTGTGGACTGTTACCGAAGCTGGTACGCGAAGGTTACCGGGGCAAGATATACTGCACCCAGGCGACGGCTGAGCTAGCCCAGATTATCCTTCTTGATGCGGCACAGTTGCAGGTGGAGGACGCCACATTCAAGCGGGAACGCCATCAGAAAGAGGGGCGCCGTGGCCCTTATCCGGAGAAACCTCTGTACACTGTGGAAGATGCGGAGGCAGTCAAGCCACATTTTTCCGCTGTAGAATATCTGAGTTGTGTCGGAGTCGGTAGCGGTGTCGAGGGCTGCTATTATGAAGCAGGCCATGTACTGGGGGCGGCAGTCATAAACATAGATGTCAAACAGGATGGCAAGAAGCACAGATTGATTTTTTCCGGTGACATCGGCGAGCCTCGCCGGCCGATAATAAATGACCCGGCTCTTTTCCATGAAGCTGAATATATAGTCGTAGAGGCAACCTACGGCGACCGTACTCACGAAGAACACGAGAACATCGATATTCAAAAGCAACTGCGCGATTGCATCAACAGGACGGTAGGCGCCGGAGGCAACATCATTGTCCCCAGTTTCGCCCTGGAGCGGTCCCAGGAGATGCTGTATCACCTGAACGAACTATTTCTACGCAAAGAGATTCCACCCGTGCTGGTCTTTCTGGACAGCCCTATGGCGATACGAATCACCGAAGTGTTTAAGCGACACGCTGAACTCTTTGACAAAGAGATGATGCAGCGCCTACGCCAGGGCGATTCGTTTTTCAGTTTCGAAAACCTCAAAATGGTGCAGACTGAAGAAGAGTCCAGGGCGATCAAAGACCTAAAGGGAAGCAGCATCATCATAGCCGGCAGCGGCATGGTGACAGGGGGCCGTGTGAAGCACCATATCGTCAATAACATCGGAAGGCCGGAAAGCACAATACTGTTTGTCGGCTATCAGGCAGAAGGGACGCCGGGCAGAATATTGCTGGACGGCTCTCAGGAGATCCGTCTACTGGGGCAGATGCATCCGGTGAGAGCACACATCGCGAAAATCGATGGTTTTTCGGCCCATGCCGACCGAGATGGATTGCTGGCCTGGCTGGCTGACATTGACATCCCGCCGCGCTATGTATTTGTCACTCACGGGGAAGAAAAAGCAGCGACCAGCTTTGCTAAGGTCCTGCATGAGAGGACAGGATGGACGGTGAAAGTCCCACAATACAAAGATACTGTGGAGCTACTCTGAAGTAGAAAAGACAATTCAGTTGTGGAAATCAGAAGTGGTGGAGGGACTTTATCCAGCCCCAGGCCTTGCCCAGCCTGTAATGTGTACATGGGCAGCCGTGGCGCGGGGGCATATTCTTTTGCTCGACCTGCAGGTATAATGTTGTGAATGCTATATGGGGTCAACAGATACGGGTAGGATGAATCTGATAGGAACGAGCTTAGACGGTAGGAGGTGTTCATGATAGATTACATGGTGGCCTATTTCGAATCATTCTTTCAAAACCCCAGCGGCTCCGGGACCCATCTGGCCATGGCCATTGGTCTGGCTATAGGCTTTGGTGGGGTCTGGCTGACTGCATACTGGCCCCCACTTTTCAAAAAACCTCGGCTGTGGGCCGTGCTGGTAGGCAGCGCCTTTCTGACCCCGGCTGCTATTTGCTTCATTCAAACTCCTCTCCAGATTTGGGCCGGACAGGCGCTGATGCATTTCTGGAGTCAGGAAACCCTCATGCGGTGGATTCTCTTGGCCGCGATACCATCAATACTTCTCACTGGCCTGGTTCAGGAAGGAGCAAAATTGTTGCCAGTGGTCGCCTACTGGTGGCGTAGCGGCAAAAATATTGACCCCAAGCTGGGGCTGGCCATCGGGGCCGTGGCCGGAGCTGGATTTGCCATCTTCGAAGCGCAGTGGGTGCACAATCAAATATTTGCCTCGGGATGGACCTGGGAATGGGTGCAAACCTACGGCTTCGCAGCACTGTTTGGATTTTGGGAGCGGTTCTTTACCGTAGCCGCTCATATCGCTTTTTCCGCTCTGGCCGGATATGGTCTGGCTAAGGGTTGGGGATGGCAGTTCTACCTCATAGCCTCTGGCCTGCACGGCCTGCTCAACTACGGCACAGTCCTGTGGCAGGGAGGGCTGCTGGCCGACCTTCACGTGGAAATCTATGTTGCTGTGATGGCCGCGCTGGTGACGGCCTGGGCTCTGTGGCTGCGCTGGAGAAAAACGACAGCTGAGCCAGGGCCTGAGACTGTGGCTGTGGCTGGGACTGGGGCTGGGGCTGGGGCTGGGGTACCGACTCCGTGAAGTCATGACTGCGACAAAGAGCATTTTGCGCTGGGAGCTAGGGGGGATCGTCTTTATAGTCGTTTTGGGGACGGTACTGCACTTTGTCTTCGACTGGTCCGGACGCTGGATTCCTCTCGCCTCGATTGCCGCCGTGAATGAAAGCGTGTGGGAACACCTGAAGCTGGGTTTCTGGCCGGCATTGGCATATGCGGCTCTGGAATATGGTCGCTTTGGGAGGTCGGCAAACAATTTTGCCTTGGCCAAGACCGTGGGAATTTATGTGATACCAATCACCATTGTAGTCCTTTATTATGTGTACACAGCTATTCTGGGGCGCGGTCTGCTGGCAGTCGACATCGCGATTTTCGTTGTAGCGGTAATAGCCGGGCAACTGGTGAGCTACAGACTGCTGGCTGCCTCTCCGGTGTCGGAGAGGCTTAACCGTTTCGCCCCGATTGCTCTGGCTGTCCTGGCTGTTATCTTGGTGCTATTCACTTTCTGGCCACCTCAATTTCCGCTCTTTAGAGACTCCGTCACAGGTGGCTATGGCATTATTGGGTAGTAGTGAGAGAAATGTGAGCGCATGAACAGAGTTATCGTTAGGATATTGCCTGGAAAATCGCCAAATCGGAAACAGATAATTTTGTAGAAGGAGGAAAGCATGGCAGAGGAAAAAGAAAGGCGCTGGTACCGACGGCGCGGCGCGGCGACTCTGGCAGGCCCAATCTGGTTCATCGGCTGGCTATTTACGATCGGTTACTGCAATCTTTTCTGGTGGCAGATCTTGCTGGGCATCGTCGTCTGGCCCTACTTTCTAGGCCGCGCGCTGGGTGGCTAACCGGTCAAGGGAGCTTGGCTCTAGTTTGCGCTGTCCGGAGGAAAGGAAGGGTGGCAGCCGCTGCATCTGAACCAGTGTGCATTCGTGGATTGGGAAAGAATCGGGCCACCCACCAAGTTTCTGTGTATCGTTGAATTACTACTATCCTTTGCTCAAATAATAAGCATACATTTCGTACATCGGTCTTATTGGGTTGTAAACAAAACCCTGTATCCAGTCTCGAAAGAAATAGACACCCAGTAATTGACCTATCATGATGCTGGGGACTTCGTCATAATACAATTCTGCTATCTGATCGTAGAGTATTTGCCTTTCTGAATGGTTGCTTGAGGAGATTGCTTCTTCGATAAGGTCATCTGCTGCTTCATTACTATACCGCTGCGCATGTGCGAATGTGCCTTCACTATGCATATAGGGAAAGACGAAATTGTGGGGGTCAGGATAGTCAGCAGTCCAACCACTTATATACATAGGTAAACGTCCCAACTCCATCTCAATCATCATGGTTGGCCACCCCATTAACTGAATATTTATTCTAAATAGTGGATTGATCTCAAACAGATTATTCTGCAGTATTTCACAAGCAACCTCTCCAGAGACATCTCCTGATGCATGTACAAGCGTCATTTCAAAACCATTTTCCCACAGCGATCCATTCCAGGCCGCTCTCAAGTGCTCCTCTGCTCTTACCAGGTTCAGTCCATAACTTGGCCAGTCAGGTTTATAGTAAGGTAAGCCTTCGACTATTGGTGAAGATCTTTGCTTCGCATAGCCCGACATTCCATCGGCAATATAGGTATCCCAATCGAAAGCATACGCAAAACCCTTGCGCACATCGATATCACTGAAGAAATTCGTAGGTATACCGTTGCCATCTAACTGGCCACTACCGATCAACGTGCTGGTAGAATCGATATCGAACTGGAAGAAAAACGCTTGATTGAGTAACGTAGGTACAGCGTCATAAACCACGATTCCCGGCATTTCCTTTACTTCCGGGATTTGTCCACCTGGAACAATAGCACAATCAACGTCGCCTAGTTGCAGCATCAAATTCCTTGTGCCCCATTCGTCAATTATTTGGGTGACGACTCTCTCAAAACTGGCTGGTGCCCCCCAATAGTCATCATTTCTTAATAACTTTGTTTGGATTCTGGGTTCCCAGGACTCTAGAATGAATGGGCCGGTACCACAGGCTATCGAATTAACTGGAGAACCACCGGGAGAGGGGTTATTCAAAGCTTCATATGATTCCTCGGTTCCAGTCCAATCACCATTCTGTATACACCACTCCATATCAACTATAGAACCCCAAGAGGAGGCCAGAATCTCTAAGAACGGTTCATATGGGGTAGCCAGATTGAATTGTACCCACTGGCCATCGACTTCCACTTTGCTCTTGATCTCCTCAAGCGGGATCAGACCGCTGTCGGTTCGAGAGCTGTAATTTCCCAGACCAAAAAGGGGTTCAAAAAACATCCATTGTGGTCCCAGGGCGTAGTCTTGAACCATCCCCCTTTCAAATGAATATTCCACATCTGCCGGGGTCAATGGATTTCCATTGTGAAAAGTCACTCCTTCACGAATCTTGAATCTGTAGGTCTTTCCATCTTCAGAAATCGTCCACTCTGTGGCTAGCCCTGGAACAAACTCGCTGGTACTATCGCTATCGAATTTGATCAGTGTTTCATAGATGTTTTGTATCTGTCCGGCACTTACAGTATCATAGGCATAGGCGGGATCTAGACTGGCAACATCGTTAGTCTCCGCTATGACAAAGATATCAGGATTCTTGATCTCGCCACTACAGGCGGAGAAGGACAATACTATGAAACACATGCTAATTACGATTATATTAGCTGCTCTTTTCTTCATCATGTTTCTCCTCGTCAGTATTGGGGTCTAGGCGACCAGCATTATCGTGAAAACTAGTTTATAGCAAATACTAGCGGTTTTGTAAACCTATCTAGACTGTTTGAATTTTTTGGTATTGTAGAAAGGGGCACTGGAAAACAGAGAGCGATGTCTGTCTCAATAAACGACCATGTGAAACAATAGGTGGCAGCGGCTGGACTTGAACCAGTGTCTCAACTGCAAGTGGTATAATGATATGACTCACATTAGATTGCTGGAATTCGCAATGGGGCGTAGAAGAAAACCAGTATCCTTCCGTACTTCAGAGGTATCACATGTGGTCGGCGCTACCTATAACCAGCTTGTGTATTGGGACAAGACGGGCCTGGTGAAGCCCAGTTTGAGAGTAGCATCCGGACGAGGTTCGCGCCGTCGCTATTCTGTAGAAGACATTTTCGAACTAAAAATACTGATGAAACTGCTGGATAGCTCGGTGTCTCTACAGCGGATACGGTCGAGTTTCCGCTTTATACGAGGTCAATCCAGGGCTTTGTCATCCTTCGTAGTGCTCACGGATGGGAAGACAGTCTATTTCTACGAGGACTATGACGTTCTCGTGGACACGTTAAAGGAAGGTCAGACAGTATTACGCATCGCAGTCCAAGACTTGATTGCAGAGGTACAAGCCAAGTTGACCAGCGGGCAGTAAGCATGGAGGGTATCCAGTCTGTTCCAGTGGCAGAATATGGCAACGGCGGGATTTGGACTATTGTGCCTTTGTCGTTCCAATCATATTGGCAAAAGAAGCACTCGTTGATATAATATTAATATAGTACAGGCAAGGAGGTTACGAATATGTGCAACACCTGCAAGGCCCACAACCCGGGGCGATACGCCGCCAAACCCGCAGCGAAGCCGGCAAAGAAGAAGGCGCCTGCCAGGAAGAAATAACGGACTGCCTGGAGCGGCAGCAGTGAGACTTGGGCCACAAGGGATAGGTGGTCAGTCCCGAAAGAGATTCATCTAGTCGAGAATACAGCTGCAACACCGACAATCGCCAGTACTATCCCGATTCCCATCAGCATTACCGGGAAATAGCCGCTGCCACTGTCTTTGCTCGACAGGTATGCCAGGATAAAAAGCACTGCGCTAAGACTAAACGGTGCGATGATTCTGGCTACTTTCATTTGCCCTCCTCAACAATGCCGTTCCAAATAATAACATAACTGACTCAATACTCACACTGCTTTGCCCTAGCGCCGACACAGGGCTTGACAAAGCGAGACAATAGGTTTAAGACTACTGGGCTTCAAAACAAGAAAGAGCCGGGAGGTGTGATATGAAGAAAGCGCTGATAATAATTGTGATAGTAGTAGCGGTGGCAGGGATTTCTACCGCGTTGGTTTTGAGGGGTTTGCCGGGGGTTCTGATTGGATCTGGGAATCTCGAGACTGAGGGGTATGCTTTTGTCAATTTCACCAGAATTGAAATCAGCAGCGCTTTTGAATTCGAAATCGAGCAATCCGACTCGTACGGCATAAATGTTACCGCCGACGATAATGTGATGGGCTACGTCCAGGTTTCCCAGGACGGACAGACTTTGAAGATAAGGCTGGGGACTGTTCCAAGCCTGCGGCAGGTAACTCTGAGAGCGTCGCTGACAATACCTCAACTTCGCGGCCTGACTGTCTCTGGAGCATCGCGCGGTACTGTTTCCGGCTTCAGTTCAACCGATGACATGGATATCACGGTATCTGGAGCCAGCAGAGTTACCGGTGACATCACAGCGGGTCATATTGGATTTGATGTAAGCGGGGCGAGCACTGTTCAGTTGGAAGGGTCTGCTGACGACATTGACGCGAACGTAAGTGGCGCCAGTCGTTTCAATCTTGAAGATTTCATAGTTGGTAATGCCGACGTCAATATTAGCGGTGCCAGCACGGGCACTATGAACCTGGCCGGCAGACTGGATGCCAACGTCAGCGGCGCATCAACACTATTGTACATTGGCGATCCTGTGATGGGCACCATCGACGTGTCCGGTGCATCTACGCTCAGTAAGAAATGAAAACTTTAGCGGTATGACCGAGCGCCGATCGCACTGCCAGAGCTGCATTAGCTACTGAGCAACGGCCTGTGGACTAGTTGTTTAGAAGCCGTTCCGCGGGGTGATTCCTTCTCTGGTTTGCCAATCTGCCTTACTTGCGCCTGGGAGGTAGCAGGCTAACATTGGAGGTTGCTATCAGGCAAATTCCAACAATCCCCATGACCGTGGAAATACCTGTCGTATTTTCTCCCAGGATATCGCCATCAAACATGAAAACAGCAGCTATTACTGCTATAGCAAGCCCTATTATCCACTGTAAGAAGAATGCTCTCTTCCGTTGATTGCTAATTCCTTCTAGCTTCTCCGCTTTTTGCCTCCTCCAAACTAATAATGCTACAACTACCAATACAACAGCAATAACAACAATCGTAATCAGTATAACATTGGCCATCTTCAACAGCTCCAATTATTGTTTTTCCAGCATACTACGTGCGATTACTCAGAGTTGTCAAGTGGACCGAATTTGTGGCAACGGGTCAGCTAGAGAGGATTCACATTTACTGGTGGCAGCGAGTGGATTCGAACCACTGACCAAAGGCTTATGAGTCCTCTGCTCTGCCATCTGAGCTACGCTGCCGTACGTCGCATTATAGTTTTTGGACTTGTTCACGTCAACTTCGGGCTTAACGTTGAGCATACGTCTTGTAGCTGAGTTGCTTAATAATCTTTCGCTTGGTGGCCGCCTACTGTCTTGAACCTGCGACGCATAACGTACGCCAACACCTAGCTGCTTAGCTAGTTGTCCTAGTCACGTCTTGTTGTTCCAAAGGGGGCAAAAAAGAGAGTAGTAGCTATGGGCAATTTCTTGTTTTCGCAGTCAAAAAGAGACAAGAATTTGATGACAGGACCACTATTTCAAATCTTCGAGTCAGCGTTGCCTGCCCCACGAATGCTTCTAGCCTAGTAGTTGACTATCACTATCAGCTTGATTATTGGCTTCAGGATGTACGAAGAACCGGCCGCAACCACAGCTTTACGAACATCAAAGTCTGCGGTTACCTCGACAGTTCCATTGCCAGTCACTTCGAAGCGGCCTATCGCTTTGTAACCTGTCTCCCCACCACTCGGGGCGAAGAGGGGCTCGGTGGAATTATCGGCAAATTCAATATAGCAGGCTGGATTGGCCTTGTCTGACCCCTTTTCGGGGATATCCAGCATAAAGCGAATCTGAGTGTAATTCCCGGCAGGTAATTTAAACTCGCCCAATAAGGCGGAATTTCCCCCGGTCAATTCCAACAAGTCATATGTTTGAGGCCCTTCAAATTCCTCACAAGTTATCCATTGACCATCCCGATGATATTGAGTTTCATTGATGGTGATATAAACACCCGTAACATCCTCAGCGTCCAGGGGCGCATCGCAGAGATAGAGCTTTAAGGTTCCTGTTCCTAGTGTCTGTCCTGGAAGCGTTTGTCCTGGAGCCGTCTGTCCCGGAAGTGTCTGTTCTGGGACTGTCTGGCCTGGAAGTGATTGTTCCGGAGTCCTATTAACCAGTCCTAATACGGCCAATACAGCCAGCACTGTCAGGATAGTCCACGCCAAAAAAGAACCTTTGATTTCCATACCGTTTATTGAAATTCAAAATTGTCCAGTTTTGTGATTCTGGTCGTAGGATAGTATTTGGAATCCAGATGCCGTTCTTCCGAATCTCCCCCTGATACCATTATAGTCTGGTATTCCTTGCTGTCAATCACCCGTTAGTAATGGTACTTGCCCAGTTATTCACGTGACCTCCCCTCATCCCTTGTAGGCCGTCGGTTCTGATTTTTCGTCCAATTCTGAGTACTTTGGGGATCCTTCATGATTTTGGGGTTAGCGTTAGCGGAGCGGCTTTTGCCGTTGTCAGTCATTTTTGGTTCTATCACTTTGGTATTATCGCTAGTACTTTGTTTCCATTGTCGCACCTATTGACAGAAGCTGGAATTTTGGGGTCAGGATATGTGGGATGGGTCGCGACATGACGGCACTTTACGAACAAAACTGATTCTCGCCGGTTGACGCAGAGGTTCTATTTTATGCGCAAAACGACTTCTTGGGACATCTGACTTGGAATTATGAGTCCTCCGCTCTACCGCCTGAGCTACGCTGCCCCGAAGAATGGCCCAGCATTGGCTGGACGAGACGGTCAAATAAAGGGTGCCTTTTCACCGTCAATGACAAAGAGCATCTGAGCCGTTATAATCTAATGTGGCAACTTGAGCCGTATAGGAGACTCAGATTGAAAGAACCGTTTGGCAGATTCGTAGAAGACAAGTTGGCCGGTGGTGTCTTGCTCATTACGTGTGGCTTGCCGGGCACCTGGAAGACCGAGACGAGCGGGGAGGTTTCCAGGATTAAAGGTTACCCGATCCTGCGGTCCGACCTGATCAGATTGGAAGTGCTGAAAGGCGAGAACGTATTTGACGAGAAAGTCGCCTCCGATATGAGCAAGCGGACCAAGGTCTATGATGAGACCTTCCGACGGGCAGACGAGGCTCTGGACAAGGGCGATAGTGTAATAATCGATGCTACCTTCGTCACTCAATCGTTGAGAATACGGGCGGCTGAGGTAGCCGTCAAACACAATAAGACGTTGGTGATCCTTGAGACCCATTGCCGGCAGGAGGTAGCCATCGCCCGGATACTGAAACGTACCCAGGAGAACTACGAGTCGAATGCCCTCACGGAGCAGGCCTACCTCAACAACAAGAAGAAATTCGAAAAAGTGGACGTGGACGACCTGAAGCGGCTATGTCCGAAGCTCAAAATCATCCACCTGATAGTTGATACCCAATATGACCGGCCCGAGGATTGGTACATCATTGGTATGGAAGAGAGATAGCATTGAGAATAGATTTGCACATCCATACCAGGACCGGCTCGGACGGCAATCTAGCTCTCGAAGAAGTTTTCCGGGAAGCCAAGAGTAGAAACATCAATCTAATCTCAATAACGGACCACGATTCTATAGCCTGCCAGAGGAGAGCCATTGCTCTGGCGAGAAAGCATGGGATATCCTACATCACGGGGGTGGAATTGAACGTGACTTTCCATTATCCGGAAGGCAACAAAGATGTCTCTCTGGATTTTCTGGGATATGGGTATGATATCGGCAATCAAGAACTCAAGAGTAGGCT
>Ga0224495_10003004_pt1 | contig 10614 bp, 11 predicted proteins | sample SF_Jul11_sed_USG_FD_168128 | JGI IMG/M metagenome (GOLD analysis project Ga0224495, IMG submission 168128) | Sediment microbial communities from San Francisco Bay, California, United States - SF_Jul11_sed_USGS_4_1 | ecosystem: Environmental > Aquatic > Marine > Sediment | place: USA: California...
GATTTGCACCTCAAGAATCTTGGTGCCGCCTTCCTCAACACCTTCAGAACTGACCTTTCTCCATTCCTTCTCGATTTGATGCCGCTGTCCACGCTGCTCGTCTCGAAGCAACTTCAGCTTCTCAACACGACTCTGAGCGTCCTGGATCTTAGCAGATAAATCAGCGATCTTGGCTTGGATTTCGCCCATGTCGTAGCTGATTCTCATGGCTTCGAACCGTTTGGTTTCGTTGCTGATGAAATTGAAGCGCAAAAGCTGGTTGCGTTCGCGTTCCAAGTCGTCGACACGTTTCTGCACTTCGTCAATTCTGCCGGTAGCTGTCTTGATTTGGATGTCTGCTTGGCGCAGTTTGTCTTCAGCTTCAGCTTTTTCAGCGTCGTATTGAGCTATGCCTACCATGTCATCTATGATTCTGCGTCGGTCAGAAGGCGCAATTTCCGCCATCTTCGTGATAGTGCCCTGAACCACAACGTTGTGTCCAGACGGGCTGATGCCAACCATAGACAACGTGTCCACAAGGTTAGCTCTCGAAATCCGCCTGCCGTTTATGCGGTAAACGCTCTGTCCGTTGCGGTAAACTTCACGCGAAATAGTAACCGTGGCTGTGTCAACAGGCATTCTGCCGTCAGAATTGTCAAACTGCATGACAACCTTGGCGCCCTTGGCTTTTTCCAGTCCAGCTTCTGGTGAACCGTGAAAAACCAGCTTGCCAAAATTCTCAGCCCTGAGTCTACGCGAACTGAGTTCGCCAAGAGCGAAAAGCACAGCGTCCATGACGTTGGTTTTGCCGCTTCCGTTCGGTCCGGTTATAACTGTGAAACCTTTCTCTAACAGGATTGAGGTGGGTTTGCCAAAGGTTTTGAAGCCTTTGAGTTCAATTTTCTTCAAACTGGGCATGTCTTACTAAGCGCCATCCTCCACCTCTCTTCTTGCACAGCCGTCGGAACCACTCGAAATCGGTTCTAGACAAACTTTCTATAATAAATGTTACCATGAACGTTTTAACTGTTGCGCAATATTTTGCGCTTAGCTGACTTTTCTGCGTTGAAGCTTTTCACTAGTTTTCTGTATAAACGACTTGATACTGCTATCATTACCGAATACAAGCACGTAGCCGTCTGGCTGAATTTTTGTTGATAAACCACATTCTGCAGCCAACTTCTTGATTGCGCTTTCAGGCATCTCGTCTGTGACTTGAAATCTGAGCCACTTCTGATCGCGGGGCACGCCTGCCACAAACTTTGATGAGGATTCAAGCGGTTCGTCTTCAGCATCACTTGTCTTTCTGGCATCCTGCAGTTTCTGCATCCATTCTTCCGCGAATTGAGCGCCGAATTTCTTGTGAGCCTCAAAGATCAAGTAGGATTCCACGTTGCCAAGGTACATTTCTATTGTTGGAATGTTCTCTGCACGTTTTGGATCAGCTTTTAGGACTTGCATCATAGTTCTTGCTGAACGCAGATCTTCGATAATGTTGGGCGGAACGGGTCTGCCGCGTTTTCTAAATTCAGCTATGAGCGAATCAAGTGTTTTCCAGACTTGGTTGTGTCCCATAGAGGATGCGCCTAGCTTTCGTTATGAAGCTTCTATGATAATATACTTTCTTCCTAGCCTCTACGTCTGTTTTGTTTCAGTGTCATCAATTAATCGCCATGTCATGAGTGTGCATGGGATCGTGACAAGGAACGAGAGTATGAAGGGTAGCATAGGTGAAACGTACTCGTAGAAGAACCCCCCTGCTAAGCCGCCAATTGCCATCAGCACGTACATTATGAACTGGCTGCAGCCCACCTCTTTTCCTCTCAGTTCTCGCGGCACCAAATCGGCTTCCAAAGCTTGATACGCAGCGACAAATAGCGTGTTGGCGGCACCGAAGAACAAGAAAGCCGCGTAAAGCCCAAGTATGGTTCCATAGATGAATAGCAGTGGGTAGGCGCCGAGGAGAATCCACGAGGCTAAGAGCGGCTTCTTTCTTCCGATTTTGTCAGCGAGTTTTCCTGATGGTATTGCCAGTATAATCATTGAGGCTGTGAACCACATCATGAGTATTGCCCAGTTTGTTGTGTCGATTTGGTGGATGTCTGTGGCGTAGACTACTAGGAATGAGAATGTCATGGCGAAGATGAAGCTTGACACTGCGTTGGTGATGAATAAGTAGAGCATTGAGCGTGGCAGAGTTTTCCACACGCTTAAGCCCTGTTTGACCGCGGTGGGATATTTCCTTACAGCATCTAGTAAGCTGGATCCATCAGCGGCATGGAGCGTTTCTGTCAGCTTTAGTCTGAGTAGGGCTGCGGCTAGGTAGAAAGCTAACACTATGACGTAGGCGATTCGCATGCCTAGGATCAGTCCGGAGGTTGCTATCAGGAAGGCGGCGATTGCTGGAGAAAGAATAGATGCTAAGTTACTGACGAACATCCCTAAGGAGAAGCCCATTCCACGTTTTTCCGGCGGAATCGAATCAGATTGAATTGCTGCCAGCGCTGGCTGATATATGAGAGAAGCATTTGACAGGGTCACGGCTAGTGCGATGAAGTGCCATGATGGAGCAGAGGCGAAGACCAAGTTGCTCAAGGCTACTCCGAACGTGAAGGTTACTATGATGTCTCTTCGTCCGTGCTTGTCTGCGAGGTAGCCACCTGGAAACTGAACTAGCGCTATGGCTATGAACGCGATAAAGTCCAATATGCCGATAATGAACGGCGTTCCGTCCAATTCCAAAATGTATAGTGAATAGTAGGTGGAGGGAATTGCGCCAGCGAAGTTCATGAGTAACCAACTGGCCATCAGGACCAGCATATTGCCGCGAAGAAAGGCAAATTCATTCTTTATTCTGGATCGCAATTGCACACTACAACCCTCCTAAATTGTTTGAGATGGACGCGCTTGACGGTTTAGAGCGTAGGCTAAAACTTTCTGAAGCCGCTCAGACGCGGGTAAGTTCGCTCATCAATGTCCACCTTCGAAGAGGTAAGCCGCACTAAATCCGCTGTTGAGGTTTATCAACCTTTTGCCCAGCTGAACGCGTGACAGAAAGGCATATGGGTGCGAGACGAAGCCTAACACGATACTAACGCGAAGAAAACCGGTCTGGTGACATATTTCATGGCAAAAACTAAACACGGAATGCTTGTGACCTTGGAGAAGAACATTGAGGTCTTGGCTGGAAAGCAGATTGCTAAGAAAGTGATGGACGGAAGCGAAACCATCACAGAAAGGACTGACAAAAAGAAAACTGCAGAATGGGTCAAACAAGCCATTGACAAGCTGGACGCCTTGGTCAGCAAGGATGCCAAAATCAGAATTATGGAAAACTGCGGCTACAACTGCGCAAACGTCAACAAGAAAGTGATTCAAAGGGCGAAGGCAAGGCGAAAAAAATTCAGACGCTTAGACGAGTTTCTCGCAGCAGAGCAAAAGAAACCCATGTCTGGAACCCGCCTTGTCAGAGTGGGAAATACGATTACTCAGTTTTACACGCCGCGGGCGTTCACAAGACCCATGAGATGTTACTGCAGCCTTTTCCGAGGCCTTCCAGACAACGAAACCGTGTCCATCACGTACTGCCACTGCTCGAAAGGGTTTGTTAAGAAGTTCTGGGAAGGCGTACTTGAGAAGCCAGTTAAGGTTGACCTTATTCAATCAGCCATTTCCGGAGCATCTGAGTGCAAGTTTATAATCAAATTCTAGCGAAACTACATCCAAAAAAAGAGTGTGGGTTCTATGGAATCGGAGTTGCTGCGGAAACTTGGCAACAAGCTGTTGACGAAGCAGGCTTTGCTTCAGAAGGTTAGAGAGAATCCCGAGTTGATTCCTGAGGTGCTCAGTGGGGTTTCTTCGGCGAGGGCAGCTATCCGGTATGGTTGTGCAAAAGTGCTGATGGATCTGAGTGAAGACCAGCCGGATAGGCTCTATCGCCACATGGATTCTTTCACAGCGCTCTTGGACAGTAAGTATCGGATTCTTGTTTGGAACGCCATGGCAATAATCGCTAATCTTGCCCGAGTTGATCAGGACAGGAAGTTTGACAGGGTTTTCGCCAAGTACTATGGTTTCTTGAATGATCCGTACATGGTAACCGTCGCCAATGTTGTTGGAAATTCAGCTAAGATTGCTTTGGCTAAGCCCTATCTTGTCCAGAAAATAACTGACGAGCTGCTGAAGGTTGAAAATATCTCTACGACTCCGCATTTAACAGCTGAGTGCAAGCGAGTCATAACCGAGAAAGCTATGGAATACTTCGACGTGTTCTTTAACAGAATTGAAGCCAAGGACAGAGTAATCTCGTTCGTGAGGCGAAACAAAAACAGTTCGAGAAAAAGTCTGAAGACGCGGGCGGGAGATTTCCTCAAGAAATGGCAAGCTTGTTGACAGATTAAGTAGACTTGTGGCGTCACCGACTGGAATTTCGTGCCTCTGGCGATTCTTTCTGCTCTCCGGTTCTAGCAACCGCAGCAGCAACTGCAACCGCCGCCTGAATGTCCACTTGAGCCGCCCGTGTATTTCGCTGGGTTCTTGTCGAATGTTGTCTTGCACATTTGGCTGCAGAAATAGTATGTCTTGCCTTTGTAGTCTGACTTGAACTTGGCTGTTTTCTCGTCTACGCTCATGCCGCAGATTGGATCTTTACTCATCTTCTTTCACCTCCGTTTCAACTTCTTGTTTCAATGTTAGCTCTGGGTCGCCAGCTCAATGCAATTGCTCCGCCTGCTATTCCCAATAGTGCTCCTATCCAGAAGCCGCCCATGCCTGCCAAGCTGACTATTGAAAACGCCAGTATTATCGTGCCCCATGTGACGTGTTCTCGGGGTCTTGTATTCAGCATTATTGCGGCGATGATCACGGCGATTCCTGAGAGTAGTCCCAGTAGTGATAGTATCGTCATAGAGCCTGCTGGAACATTGAAGTTGTCCATCATGTCATGGTAGCCTCCCATCATGCCTTCGAATTCATCCATCATTCCGCCCATCATCCCACCGAAGTTTGAGGTTCCAAACATGAACCACATCCAAGCCATACCTCCGCTTAAGAGCATCAGTACTCCGCCAGCTAGGGACAATGCGAAAGCAGCTGTAAGAATTCCTCGTGAACTCATCATACCACCTCCCTAAAGCTTGAGCAGTCTCAGAGTTGCTGAGTTGCTTACCACGAACAGTGAACTGAACGCCATGGCGCCGGCTGCGATGAGTGGGTTGAGCAAGCCGATTGCCGCCACTGGAATCGAGATGGAGTTGTATATGAATGCCCAGAACAAGTTCTGCTTTATCTTCCTCATTGTAGCCTTGCTCAATCTGATTCCGCGGGCTACGTCTCGCAGGTCATCCTTGATTAGAACTATGCCGCCTGTTTCTTTAGCTATGTCTGTGCCGCTGCCGATTGCTATGCCGACTTGAGCCTGTGCCAATGCGGGGGCGTCGTTGACGCCGTCGCCGACCATGGCTACTACTTTGCCTTGGCTTTGCAGTTTTTTGATAACGTTGACTTTTTCCCATGGCAGAACGTTGGCGATGACTGTGTCTATGTCGAGTTGCGATGCGACTGCTTTTGCTGTTCGTTCGTTGTCGCCTGTGAGCATGGCGATTTCGAGTCCCATTGTTTTGAGTTGTTTTATGGCGTCTGCCGCGTTTTCTTTAGGCGTGTCCATGACTGCTATGGTTCCAGTTATCTTGCCGTCTACTGCGAGGAGCATTGCGGTTTTGCCCTGTTCCTCCAGCTTCGTCAACTGAGACTCAACGGGGCGTTTTATGTCGATTTTGTTTTGTTCCATGAGTCTGCGGTTGCCGAGCAGAAGCTGGTAGCCCTTGTAAGATGCTTTAACTCCGTGTCCTGGCACAGCTTCGAACGATTCAGCATTGGTGATTTTCATGTCGGCTTTTTCGGCGGCTTCAACAATTGCTTCAGCCAACGGGTGTTCTGAGCCTTTTTCCGCAACTGCTGCGAATTGAAGCACGTCTTTTTCTCTGAAATCCTCAAAGGCTATCACATCGGTTACCGTAGGTTCTCCCTTGGTCAGAGTGCCCGTTTTATCGAAGATCACTGTTGTGAGTTTTCCAACGCTTTCAACGTATTCGCCGCCCCTAAGCAACACGCCGTATTCGGCTCCTTTGCCAACGCCTGCCAAGATTGCTGCCGGCGTGGCTATTCCCAATGCGCAGGGGCAAGCTATGAGAAGGATGGCTAACAAAACTAGGAAGGCTGCCGAGAATCCGCTGGTTACGAACCAGTACGTGAACGCGATGGCTGCCACAGTGAAGACTGCGGGTACGAAGTAGCTGACTATGCGGTCAGCCAGTTTCTGCACTGGAGCGCTCGCTGATTGCGCTTCCTCTACCAAGTGTACTATCTGCATTAGGGCTGTGTCTTCGCCTACTTTCGAGGCTTTGACTGTGAGTAGTCCTGTTTTGTTTATTGTTGCGCCTATGACTTCTTTGCCGACGTTCTTCTCGACGGGTATGCTTTCTCCTGTGATGATTTTTTCGTCAACAGAGGAGTAGCCAGCGACAACAACGCCATCGGTTGGTATTTTTTCGCCTGGCTTGACAATGAAGACGTCGTCAACCTGGACGTCGTCTATGGGAATTTCAGTTTCTTTTCCGTCCTTTATGACTCTGGCGATTGTAGGTTGCAGTTCAAGCAGTTTGCGTATGGCTGCGGCTGAGCGTCTGCGTATGGTTTCTTCAATATATTTGCCGAATAACACGAAGGCGAGGATGCCTATGGCTACTTGCATGTATTCTGAGCCTTGCCCAGGAGCGGTTTCGAGTCCGGGTAGAAAGGCGCTTATGGCTCCGAAAATCCACCCAGCTAGCACTCCTGTTGAGATAAGGACGTCCATGTTGATTGCTTTGTTTCTGAGCGACAGGTAAGCTCCTTTGTGTATTGCCCAACCTGCTATCCACACTATTGGGGTTGAGATGACGAAGAACGCGAGGTTCCACGGCGTGATAATTCCTAATATCCGGAATGCCATGAGAGCTTCAAAAGAGATTGCGATGACGAATACGCTGACGAGTCGAAGCGTGGCTACGCTTAGCACACCCAGCAGGGTTACAGTTACTCTGCGCTTGAGGTTCTTCAGCTCAAGTTCAGGCTGCTCGTAGGTGCGTGCACAGGATTCGCTGCAGAAATAGTATGTCCTGTCCCCTATTTTGCGTTTGATGGCTGTGTTCGCATCGACTGTCATGCCGCAGACCGGGTCTCTTGGCAATTTTTATCGCTTCCTTGTTATTGCTTAGCTGTTATGTGATGGGAGTTTCGCAGAATATAAATGTATCTTTTTTAGATATATCTCTACAGATAATATTTATATGCGGGCTGTCCCATAGCATCCTTGGTGAGCACTGTGCCCTCCAAGAAAAAAACTGACCCTCTAAACGACTTGCTTTCAGATTTCTCACGCTTCTACATACTCATGATACTGTACGAGGGACCAGCTCACGGCTACAGCATACTCAGCCGATTCAAACAGCGACTTGGAAAAGAAATCAGCCCAAGCCTCGTTTACCCCTTCTTGCAACAGCTTGAAGAGAAAAGCTTGGTCAAGCACACGCTCAAGCCGGTGGGCGAAAAAGAGAAAAAAGTCTTCGAACTCACGAAGGAAGGAAAGAGGCTCACCAAAGGCTTGTTCAAGCGTTTCGCCAACTTGGTCAGCGTCGCTATCGAGCCTAGCCTTGATGTGTGCGCTCACTGCGGCTGCAAAGTGTACGAAGGCGGCTACCGCGAAGTCCTCGAAGGCAAAGAAACCACCTTCTGCTGCACGCACTGCGCCAGCTCCTACAAAGAGGAAAGAAAGCTGGCAAGGGGTGACAAGCATGTCTGAAGTTAAGGACCCAGTCTGTGGCAAGCCGCTGAACCCGGAAACCGCTGAGTACAAGTCGATCTTTGAGAACAAAGTGTACTATTTCTGCTCAACTGAGCATCAGTCGGAATTCAATAAGAATCACGGTTTGTTTTTGCAGCAGTCGGCTTCGGAGAGGCATGCTGCGCATTACGGAGGCTACTGTAACACCACTGGTTGTAATCGTCCAGCGCGGGGCATAGCTTGGTACATGTATCTAGCTCTCCTGTTCCTCGTGTTACTGCTGCTTCTATTCATTAGGTGAGTTGAGGAGGGGCAGCTGAGAATTGCTCGGTCAATACCTGATTGCTTTCCGGGAAGTCTTGGAAGCCGCCTTGATAATCTCCATAGTTTTGGCTTATCTGTCTCGATCCGGAAGAGGCAGGTTATCGCGTTACATTTGGTATGGAGTTTTCTCTGCGACTGCGGCGAGTGTTGTTCTAGGAGCCGTAATCAATGCGGCTTATGGCGGTCTGCCGGAATCAGTGAAGCCGCTGTTTGAGGGAATTGCCGCTCTGATTGCTGTTGCAGTGTTGTCTTTCATGATTTATTGGATGGCTACCAAGGGTAAAGAGCTCAAAACTGAAGTGGAACGACGCGTGGAATCCATAGCTACGCGCGGCGCCGCTGCCGGACTGGTCTCTTTTGCGTTTGTTGCAGTTTTTCGAGAGGGCTTAGAGACTGTGCTTTTCTTGACCCCCTTCTTGGTCGATGATGCGTTTGGAACGGTTGCCGGTTTGCTACTTGGAGTTGTGACTTCGCTGGTGTTGGCTTATGCGATCTTTTTTGCGGGCATGAAAATCAGCCTGCGACGGTTCTTTTACTTCACAAGTATCTTGCTGGTACTTCTTGCTGCTGGCTTGATTGGTTACGGGATACATGAGCTGATAGAGTACACCGGACCGGCTGCGTGGGGATGGCTGGGTCAATCTGCATACAACCTGAACATTCCAGAAACCAGTCTAATGCATCACAAAGGTGCAGTTGGAGCCATCTTCGCGGTCATGTTCGGCTACACCGTGAGAGCTGAATGGGCAAGGGTCATCATACACATCAGCTATCTTGTAGCAGTTCTGCCCCTCGTAATCTGGATGTACAGAACAAAACGGTAAGGTGCGCTTCTGCCTGCGGGTTCAGAGGCACACAAGATGTTTAAGAACTTCAGCTCTAAGATTACCTAGGGAAAACCGTTGGACAAGACAAACGTCTTCACGAAAAACGGAAAAGCACTGGTAAGCAAGGTCAGAGCCTCAGCAAACCTGAAAGAATCGATAGAAACCGCTGTCGACTTGATCGGCGGCTTTAACAAAGCGATTTCTCACGGAGACAAAGTGTTTGTAAAGCCTAACTTCAACAGTGATGATCCTTTTCCTGCTTCCAGCGACCCAGAGTTTGTCAAAGCTGCCGTTCGTCTTCTGTATGAAGCTGGGGCTTCAGAAGTTGTTATTATTGAGAGTTCTGGCATGGCCTGGTTCCCCACAATTAAAGTGGTGACGAAGACAGGAATGGTGAAAGCCGCCAAAGACTGCGGCGCTGAACTAAGAATTCTCGATGACGGCGAATGGGTTGAAACCGCTATTAACGGAAAGCATCTGAAGCAAATATCAATAGCTAAAGAGGCTGTTGACAAGACTGCTAAGTTCGTTTGGCTACCCTGTATGAAAACGCATCGATATGCCTCGTTCACTCTAAGCCTGAAGCTGGCGATCGGACTCCTGAATTTCCAAATGAGAGGACACATGCACTCCGGGCATCTTGAAGAGAAAATCGCTGAACTCAACCTGAGCGTTCATCCAGACCTCATCATAATGGATGGAAGAAAATGCTTCATAACCGGAGGACCAGATGTCGGACGCCTGAAAAACCCAAACACTATCATGGCGAGTGGAGACCGCATCGCAATAGATGTTGAAGCGATAAAAATGATCAGAAGCTTTCAAGGTTCCAGTTTGCAGGCTGATCCGTGGAGCTACGGACAGATCCGCAGATCAGTTGAGCTCGGATTAGGTGCCAAAAGTGAAAAAGACTACCAAATCATAGACAAATACACAAGTTCTCGATGAGCGGTCACGCAACCTCAGCCCGATAAGTAGAAGAAGGTATAAGGAGATTAACGCCTTCTTCTTTTGAAATTTGTTTTCCCGCAGCGCTTGCTAACATAGCTTCTCTTAGTTAGGTGGACTCGGTAGCGGAACAAGAAATCATCCAGATATGTCCCCAGTCAATGTACCTCGATTTCCTCATCGTCCAAGTAAGTAGCTAGCCCCCGAAACTAAAAGCGTTACTGCCCTAATTCGGAGCCTCAAGCTCAATCGTCATAAAATCCTCAGCTACATCAGTAGCCTTGAAAATCTTACGGGCTTCCTTCAACATAGGCGCCACATCACGATACCTAGCACTCACATGCGTCAATATCAACTGTTTGACTCGAGCTTGCTTAGCGATGCGTGCAGCCTGCGACGGAGTAGAATGTCCATCCCGCTTCGCGCGGTCAGCCAACTCATCCATCAACGTAGCCTCGTGAACCAGCAAATCCGCGCCTTTCGCCAGCCTAATCAGGCTCGTCACAGCCCGTGTATCACCAGAATATGCTATCTTCAAGCCGGGTCGCACGGGGCCGACAACCTGCTTTGGCTTGACAATCTTTCCAGCACTATTCTTGACGTTCTTGCCATGCTGCAACCGTGACCACAGCGGTCCTTCAGGCACGCCCAGCGCTTTCGCTTTGTCTGGACTGAACCTTCCAGCCCTAGGCTTCTCAATTAATGCATAGCCAA
>Ga0224495_10003005_pt1 | contig 10607 bp, 8 predicted proteins | sample SF_Jul11_sed_USG_FD_168128 | JGI IMG/M metagenome (GOLD analysis project Ga0224495, IMG submission 168128) | Sediment microbial communities from San Francisco Bay, California, United States - SF_Jul11_sed_USGS_4_1 | ecosystem: Environmental > Aquatic > Marine > Sediment | place: USA: California...
TCCACATTATCACGGCTGTCCCATACAGCCTGTGGAGAACCTATTTATACCATAATATACGATGGCGCAAGTCTTTTATTGAGACTTTCTCAAAAAATGCGAAACTGTATTACTGGAAACGGCACTATACAGAGGTGGAACATGACGGAAAGCCTTTTATGGTAGAAACATCACATGGTCGGGCAGTGATTACCGGTACGACTTTCAATATTAAAGCAGACAATGACAAAATGGACTTAGCGGTTATTAAAGGTTCTGTTCGATTTGAGTCCGAAAAAGGCACTGTTACTGTCCAAGGCGGTTATCAATCTTCAATTGCTCTAAGAGAAAAACCGACAAAACCTGTTATCTGTAATGTTACCGATGTATCTGAATGGGCCAAGGGGCAGGAAAGCAACAAGACAATTCAAGTCAATCCGCCGGATGTTTATTTCACAAAGATGCTTGATTTACCTGTCAATTTTATCCCGTATCGCGACTTGGAAAAGATAGATTTTAACGTCTGGATTGAAGAACATAGACCGTGGTTTGAGCGGGAGTTCCCGTGGACGAAGCGGCTGCAAAACATCCTCTCTCAAAATGGAATACAGGTAAATACGATTGATTTACTGATTGAGTCGGGGGATTTGTGGCGGTTTGCATGGCCGGAACATAGCTCACAGAGAATTTTAACAGAAGACTGGCAAGCCGTTCAGAAAGTTTCGAATCAATACGGTATTGAAATCGAGAAATTATTACCTGTAAGAACATTGGCTCAAGTCAGACAAGTTTCTAACATTGAAGCATTGCAGAAATGGTCGAATGAATTTGAGGAAAAGAGGAGCAGTTCAATCATCGATTCCATTCATGCCGCAATTTTCCTAACTAATACACAATCTCTGGCATGGTTTGCGGTTCAGAATGACAAAATTCAAGTGCAAGATAAACATCAAATTTTGGATTTACTGACTGAACAAGTTAAGACAACATCAGATTCACTTGAGATTTTGAATCAATTGATATTGGCAGATACAAATAAATCCGCTTGTTCGACTGCTCAGTATGATGAGTATGTCAGAAATCTTAAAGGTAATATTTCATCAATAATGGAAATTGAAAAGGAATTAGCAGACTATGAAATTAGTAGCAAATAACATTGTTTTGAAAATATTGGGATTGCTATTATTAACGGGAGCCGTACTTAAAGGATATGAATTATTAACCACGCCGACGGCGAACACGGATATCTGGTCGAACCGGTATTTTTTGATTTTTGTGGTTGAGTTTGAATTGTCGCTGGGCATCTGGCTGTTGTCGGGATTGTTCAAACGTGCGGCGTGGCTGGTGACGCTGGGATGTTTTTCGCTATTCTGCTGTATAACACTGTATAAGGGACTGACCGGGGCAGCATCCTGCGGCTGTTTTGGAAATGTGCATGTCAATCCGTGGATTACGCTGTTTGTGATTGATCTGCCAGCGGTGTTATTGCTGATGATATTTCGGCCGAATCTGGAAAAACACCGAATTTTAAATATTCTCCACTGGTTGGAGCCAATGCCGAAGTTTGCTGTGTTTGGAATTGTTTTTCTGATCGGGCTCACTTCAGTTGCAGTTAGTTCGCCGGTGTTGATCCTGAATGAGCCGGAAACTGCAACAAGTACTTATGAGGTCTTGGAACCTTCAAAGTGGATTGGTAAGGAACTGCCGATTTTGGGGCATATTGACATTGCTAATCAACTAAAAAACGGCAATTGGTTGGCGGTGTTGTATCACCATGATTGTCCCGATTGCCAAAAGGCGATTAATCAACTTGAACGACTTACAGCTAACTTTTCAAGCAATGAAGCTTTCTTGCGTATTGCCTTGATCGAGGTACCACCATATAAAGTAATCAATAATGATTCAATAAACAAAAACTCGCCCTGCATTATCGGAAAACTGGATTTTACCAAGAAATGGTTTGTTACGACACCTGTGATTGTTTTGTTGTCGAATCATTCAGTCGTCAAGGTTTGGCAGGAAAATGTTCCTATATTTGAGGAACTCTTAAAATATTCGGAAAAACCAAAAGAATCTGTAACATTTGAGACAAGTTTGTCTCAAAATAGGAAAGGAGGTGGCTTTAGAAAAGGTTAAATAGAAAAATGTGTAATATTACTATGCGTACGAAAATTTTTTGAAAATAGGGATTACTTCCCTGAAAGGAGTTTACAATGTCCAGAATGTTAATTATGTTAACACTTGTTGTATTAGTTTTAGGAATTTCTTATTCTAATGTAGAAGCTACTACATGTCTGAAAGGTTCAGGTTGCAATGGCGGAACTTGTTCATGGTACCAATTGTGCATTATGGCACCGACAAGTATAGCAGTACTATCAAACTGCCCAGATCCTTTGGGGTATGAACCAGGCGGGGCAGTTTGTGGAAGATGTTTTGGTTTAACTGGATGGGGAGACCTATGTGGGCCTGGAGTTGCAGTTTCAGCATGCTTCTAAAGTAATTTTTTGCAACTAAGTCAAATATATATTTGACTTAGTTGCAATTATTTGTTCTTATAAATGACACTTAAAATGTGAAAAATCAGTCGTTATGCTCTGAAAAAGGCATTTGTGGGATCAATGTCACTTTTGAAGAATATCTTGGGAGTGTTAAAGGATAATAAACGTAACTATAGTTTATTTCTCCTATCTTTACATTTATAAAGTGTGAAATTCAACAAGTACAATATTCATTATCAAAGTATAAGGGTTAGACAGATGGCACATTCATTGTTGTATAAAAAAAGTTGTGTTTCCTTTGGAATTCTCCTATTTCTAGTTCAAATTGCTTGTTTTGGAGACACTGGAACTTCAGATGCAGAAATCGAAAGGCGTCTCAATCAATTAAAATTACAATACGAGACAGTTAGCGATGTACACTTGAAGTCTAAGTATTCAAAGAGTGTTTTTAACCCTCAAAACAGTAATGATATCAACTCTAAACAAATGTTTTACGAATATTGGGCAAATTCTAATACAGGACAATTTCGCGGCCATACAACTGTTCTTGCTTCAGAAGATTTTGCTGGATACAATGTTGAGTTTGCGGACAATGGAGAAATATGGCAATATTATCAAAAAGATACTTCCACTTTCAGTTATGGAGAAAAACGTTTTAAACAAAATCCTGATGCACTTGAAAATCCCTTGTTTTCTCCAATCTCATTTCTTGGAAAGAGTGATGATAGTTGTCCTGCGTATGTTTTAAGCTTTAAGGACGTTCAGGATGAAGCTAATTGGCAGAAGATGATATCACAAGCGAAGCGAATTGAAAAAACGGACCAGAAGCAAGGGCAACTTGTAATTGAACTTCCTGGCAGTGTTCTTATTGGGAAAAAATTTGTTTATCACATTTATTTTAGTGAATTTCCTGATTACTTGCCAGAAAAAATCGCTTGGGTTTCTGATGGGGATATATTCAAGTTAATAGAAATTCAATATCAGAAAATAGAGTCAGTAAGTGAACAGATATATTGGCCTCAAAAGGTTCATGTATTAGGAATTCCATCTCCTGATGTAATAACCGAAAAACTAGATATTGAGGTGGAAGAATTTGAGATTGACAAAGAACTCCCATTGAATATTTTCGATATAGATTTTTCGTCTGCTGAAGTTGTATGGAATAATGATCTCGAAATGTTTATTCGACAAAAAGGAGGTTTTGCCCCATCAAAATATCTAAAAGCTGAAGATATTTGTAACGATAAAAATTCTCCCAGTAGCAGTCAAGAAATAGCAAATAATAAAAATTACTCAGATACTCCAGTCGAAGAAAAACAACCTCTTCAAGTGGTTAACGAGGATGCTACTCGGATTGTTACCCAAAAGAGCAATTTTCCAATAGCATATTTTTATGTTATAGCGATGGTACTTTTGCTAAGCATGATTATAGTGTTTTGTATATATATTGTAAAAAGGAAGAACGAACATGTTTGATCGTCTGCGAATTGTATCCTCAAAACCACTTTGGGTTATTTTAATTTCGGTTTTTATATGCTTGATGGGAATATTCTTTTTTTATAATAGTCGATATGTAGACATTCGAGAAATACGACATAGCTTTGGTTGCGTTCACCAATGGACAACGCTCACACATACTTATATAATCAAAAATACGTTCAAAAAAAAATTGGAACTTTCAGACATTAAGCCATCATGCAAATGTACGACTATATTAGTTGGCAAAACCGTACTTGATCCCGAAGAAGAAACTACTCTCGTTATGAAATTTGAGACGAGAGATTATACAGGACATCGAGAAGTAAAAACCCTCGTAAAAGGTTTGGTTGAAGAAAAAGAGCGTGTTGTTTATAATTTGGTCTTAGATGCAGCTATCGAGCCGGTAGTAACATTTTTCCCAAAAAGTCGTTATTGGGATATGGGGCAATATGAATTGGGTGGCACAACAAACTCTAGAGAATTTTATATATACAGAGGAGCCAATCCATTAATTTGGAATACCGTAAAATGCCAGTCTATTTCAGGAAGGTTTAATGTTGAATTAGTGCCAGATGGGAAAGATAGGTGGAAAATAAATATCGAACCCGAATTCAAGGAAGGGTTGACCGGAGCAGTTTTTGATACATTGAACTTTACTTTTTGGGATAATGAACAGTGTGTATATGAACTCAAAAAACCTATTACAACGAGGGTATGTGGGCCTATCGTTCCAACCCCAAACTCTCTGCTTGTTGGCATTGTTAATCCTAATGAGCAAAAAAAGAAAGTAATTGTTTTTAATTTACAAGAAGGCCTGTTACCGGATAAATTTCAAATAATTTCATTAACAAGTTCAAACCCTAAAGTAGTTTCGACACAAGTTGGCAAGATTGTTCAAGATAAATTTGTGCCGGATGACCATTTTTGCATGGACGATCTGCCTAAATCCCCAAAAATATTTAAACCATTTTCTGTGGAAACAACATTTTCTCCACAAGAAAAGCTGGATGATGAGATATATGGGACCATTGTTATGAACTATATTTTTGGGGAGAAAAAGTATGTTTTAGGTGTCGATTATTTGTTAAAGGTTTCAGAAAACTAAGTTAAACAATTATTCGGATACATGAGGAGATTCTTATGGGCAATGAAAAAAATAGGTTGTGGGTATTAGTCAGCTTTACAATAGTATGCCTTGCTATTGTATGTGGTTGTAAGGGCAAAAAGGATTTGCCAGAGAAAGACCAATCAATAAACAACATGCATCCATCAGAAACAGGTTTTCTTGAATTAGCAGTTGCTTTCTGGGAAAAAGGTGAAAAAGAGAAGGCAATAGATCAACTATTAAAAATTGTAGATACACAAAAGGAGCCTTGGTCAAATACGTGTGTTTTATCTTTAACAACTAAAGAACTTGGGGATCTGTCTGTAAATCAAAGAAAACAAAAACAGGATGAAATTATCGAGTATACCAAGACTGTGAAAATGCTTTGTCGTTATGCAGTTACTACAGCTGAAGATTATATTAAGCAAAATGACTATGATTCGGCTGAACAGCTATTAACTGCAATATTAAAAATAGGGACTTTACTTGCAAAACCAGACAAGATAACAAAGTTGGATGGATTGGCGATAAAAAAGCTTGCTTCACAATATATAGAGGAGATTCATAAAAAGTCCGGTGATCATACTGACTGAAATGCCCCATAATTCGGGAGGTCACGGATTGGAGGGCCAAGGTAGAGCAATCCGATAATCGTCCGTCCAATAGTAGCGAATGCGTCTAACAAGATTGTTTATGAAGGATTCTTCGATTATTTTTGATGAATCGGCCGCCCGTTTTGGGATGGCTTGTAGTTATATTTCATAACCAATTACCAACAGGTAATTTTTCCACCGCCTGCCGTAACACAGGATCAACATTGGTATACACCTTATTTGTCAGAATCGGCGACGAATGTTCCAACAATCGCTGTGTAACCGCAGTCGAAACACCGTTCTGCGCCAGCAAAGAACAGAATGTCCTTCTCAAATCATGAAATTTAAGATCGCCCAACCCAGCTTTCTTGCAAATCTTACGCCATTGGCGATAACCAAACTTTAAGCCGAAGAGTTTTTCTTGGCTGTTATCCAAGCTGCGTACATATTTTGAAAGCTCAGACATTACTTCTGCAGATACAGGCCGTGAAGCCATACTCTTTTTTGTTTTCTTGCTTTTTGTAGCAATGCAATTTCTCTCAAAGTCAATATCGCCGATTTTTATCACATCAATATCACCACGTCTAAGGCCGGTTCCAAGTGCCAGAATTATACGAATTTTTATTGCCGGATACCGTGATGCAACTTTCAGCAGATTCTTTATTTGGACATCATTCAACGATTTAACCGGCCGCTCTTCGACTTTCAATTCCTTCAGTTTTAGATTTCCGTTCAAGTATCTCTGCTCTCTGCACCAATATACAAACGTTTTGATATTTCGTATATCCTTGTTTAGCGTGGCCCTTTTGACTTCATTTGTTCTTTCAAGAATGAACTTGTCAATGACATTCTGGGTGATTTGTTTCGAATTACATTTTCCAACAATACGCTCAAAATTACGAAGCGAAAGGGCATGCTCATAAAGTGTACCCTCTGTAACTCCTTGAACCTTTTTGGCTTCACGATATTCATCAACCATTTGCTGCCAATCAGCTAACACTTGGCCGGTGAAAACATCAGAGTTGAGCTGAGTATATTTTATCTGCTTGAAGTGTTCTGCCAGTTCTTTTGTTGGTAACGCTTTTGCTTTGCGTATGCCGCTTTCATACCAGCCCACCCAAAAGCCCTTGATACTTTTTCGCTTGTAAATCCATACTTTTCTCATAATATAGATTATATCGTAAATATCAGGAGGCGAATCAAGCCGGAAAAGAATGTCAATTCAGTGACAAAATGGAGACATGCGATAGCAACACAAACCTACGGTGTTCATAAGCCTCTTTACAACAGAGAGATACAAAAGCAACCTGTGCCGTGCAACTCGGTTATTAAATCCGTGTGACGCTAATATGTCTCTTCTTATACAGGTGGAAAACGGGCATAATCATCGTCGTCAACAAGACGATTGAAAGGGACTTTATATTGCGTTATTTTTCATCGCGTCTTCAAAGCTCTTCAGGTCGTTGGCCCACTTTCGAGCCTCAAGCAGATCAATGGTGTCTGTTTTGACCAGTGAGGCCAAGTGCCGCTCCATAGTAATCATTCGTTCGTCCGGCTGATCCTTGGTCTTGACCTGCATCTGGGAATACATCTGTTCAATCTTGCCCTTGCGGATCAGGTTGGCCAAGGCGTAGTTGCTGTTGAGAACTTCCATTGCGACAACGCGGCCATTGCCGTCCTTCCGCGGGATCAGTTTCTGGCAAATGATGTACCGCAGTCCCAGCGACAGTTGATTATGAACCTCATCCTGTTTCTGGTGCGGGAAAAAGTCCAGAATGCGTGTGATGCTGCCGACCACATCCCGCGTGTGCAGGGTGGAGAAGACCAGGTGCCCCGTTTCAGCGGCGGTCAGGGTCAGGGCCACGGTTTCGGCATCGCGCATCTCGCCGACAAAGATAATGTCCGGGTCCTCCCGCATCATGGACCTCAAGCCGTGAGCGAAGGTATCCACATCCCGCCCGAGTTCGCGTTGTGAAATCATGGAATTTTTCTGGGTAAAGATATACTCGACCGGGTCCTCCAGCGTGATAATCCGGCAAGCGCGGTTTTCGTTGATTCGGTCAATCAGCGAGGCGATGGTCGTGCTTTTACCGGCGCCGGTGATGCCGGTAAACAAGACCAGTCCATGCTTTTTCCGGACGATGTCCTGCCAGGCGTCATTAGGAAATCCGATCTTTTCCGGGGCGGGGATATCCGTTCCCAATGCACGGACCGCCGCGGCCAGGCCGTCATTTTCCTTAAACGCGTTGATGCGAAACTGCAAACTCCCGTATTTGTACGAGCAATCGACCGCCGTATCTCGCTTGAGAGATTCGACGTTTTTGGGTCCCAGCAGGGGGTAGATCAGTTTTTCGGCGATGTCCTGTGTAACCAGCCCGCCCTTGAGCCGAACCAGTTCTCCGTCGATCCGGTAGGCCGGCTGGGTGCCGATCTTGATGTGCAGATCCGAAACACGCATGGCTCCCATCCGCTCAAAATACGCCAGCATATCGTTCATGCTTAAAAAAGCCCCGTCACCCGCCGGATAAATCTTGTCGTCGATGTTATATGTCTGTTCCATTCCGGACTCCTGTTTGGGTGTTTCCACGGCGAATAGCGATTGCCTCACGCTGACCCAATTCTACTCGTTTTTCGGAAAAAAGAAAGCGATAATACCCCCTTTTTCTGGCTTTAATAAGGGTGTTTCTTTTTTGAGAGAGTTTTGACTTTCCGTGTTCGAACGGCTATAATACGTTCAGTTCGCTGGGGGTGGCCGCAGCCAGAGCAATCGGAGCGGCCTGAGAAAAACCCTTCGAACCTGATCAGGGAGTTCGGCATATGCCGGATAAACCCTGCGTAGGGAAGCGGTTGGGAAAATCAATTGGGGTTTTATCAGTCGCTTCTAACAAGTGAAGCGATTTTTTTTATGGAAGCGATTCAATCATGGCAACTCAATTAGAATTAGCTCGTCAGGGCCAGATTACCGATGCGATGGAGTGCGTTGCGCAGCGTGAAGGCGTGGATGTTCATTTGATCCGTGAAGAGCTGGCCGCGGGGCGACTGGTGATTCCGGCTAATACGATTCATTTGGCCGGCAATTTGGTTCCGGCGGCGGTCGGCAGGGCGGTCTCGGTTAAAATCAATGCCAATATCGGTTGCAGCAGCGTGCGGTCGTCGTTAGATGGTGAAATCGAAAAGATGCAGGTGGCGCTGGATGCCGGAGCCGACGCGATGATGGACCTGAGTACCGGCGGGGACCTGGACGCCATCCGTGAAAAGCTGCTGAGTATGTGTCCGGTCATGTTCGGGACGGTCCCGGTCTATGAGGTGATTGTGGGCCGCTCTGTCGAAGACATTGACTACAGCACGATTTTGAAAATCGTTGAAAAGCAGGCCAAACAGGGCGTGGACTTTTTCACGATCCATGCCGGACTTTTGAAGGAACATTTGGATTTGCTTTCCAGTCGAGTCTGCGGCATTGTCAGCCGGGGTGGCGCGCTTATGGCCAAGTGGATGGTCCATCACAACAAGCAGAATCCGATGTATGAACTGTTTGATGATCTGTGCGATATTATGCGTGAATATGATGTGTGTTTTTCGCTGGGCGACGGATTGCGGCCGGGATGCGGGGCTGATGCGACCGATGAGGCGCAGATTGCCGAATTACGGACATTGGGCGAATTGACCCAGCGGGCCCAGGAAAAGGGATGCCAGGTCATGGTTGAAGGCCCCGGACACGTTCCCTTTGATCAAATACAGAAAAATATGGAAATGCAGCAAGAAATCTGCAACCGTGCACCGTTCTATGTATTGGGCCCGCTGGTGACCGATATCGCGCCGGGATACGACCACATTACCAGCGCCATTGGCGGCACGGCGGCGGCATTTTACGGAGCATCGTTTTTGTGCTACGTGACGCCGCGGGAGCATTTGGGCCTGCCGAATACGGCCGATGTGCGAGCGGGTGTCGTTGCTTCGAAAATTGCCGCCCACGCGGCCGATGTCGCGCGGGGTTTCGGCAATGCCGCCGGGCGGGACCGCCGGCTCAGTGAGGCGCGGGCGAATCTGGATTGGCAAACACATTTGGATGAGGCCATCGACCCCAAGACAGCGCGGGCGATGTATGAAGAAGCGTGCAAAGAAAGCACCATGCCCGGCCACGGCGGCGAGGACTACTGCACCATGTGCGGCCGCGAATGGTGCAGCGTGCGAATCAATAAAGAACTGCGGAATACAGTTTCCAGTAAACAGTAATCAGTTATCAGCGTGAGAGAGTGTGTATGAAATTGCGAATCTTGAAATTATTGGCGATGGCAATCTTTTTTATGGCAGCTTTTGTGCAGGCCGGTTCAATTCCTGTGGCCAACAATTCGTTTGAAGATCCGGTAGTGCCATTTGCTGAACCTTATGCTTTGCCAGATGTCAATGATTGGATTGAATTGGATATGGATCCATTGGGATATTCCCAGAATACGGGGGTTTTTCTGAATGTTACAAGTATTGCTAATACCGATGGCGGACAGTTAGCATTTCTTGGGGGCGAAAAGGGTAATGCACTTTTGCAGGACTTATCTGCCGTTTATCAGGTTGGAAAAAGCTATAAGTTGACTGCCGGCGTCTGTGTTTCGGCACAGTTCCCGCCTTATGATCCCAACGGCCTGCAGTTTGCTTTTTACTATCAGGAGTCGAACGATCCGAATCGGATTGACATTGTGTCTGCGACGACACTAGGGCCGTCAAGCTTTACCTCGACCACCCTTGAAGATAATTCGATTTATTTATCAACGGTGCAAGCCGACGACGCTTGGGCGGGCAAGGCCATTGGCATTGCGATACGTGCAACCGGCCCCATGGGGGGCTATTGGGATGTGGATAATGTTCGCGTGACCGAGTATCCGCTGGTACCGAATTTTACAGATGATTCGATTGTGAATTTTGCTGATTTTGCTAAGATGGCCGCGGACTGGCTCTACT
>Ga0224495_10003006_pt1 | contig 10607 bp, 10 predicted proteins | sample SF_Jul11_sed_USG_FD_168128 | JGI IMG/M metagenome (GOLD analysis project Ga0224495, IMG submission 168128) | Sediment microbial communities from San Francisco Bay, California, United States - SF_Jul11_sed_USGS_4_1 | ecosystem: Environmental > Aquatic > Marine > Sediment | place: USA: California...
GAAGTATCAAAGGAAGACGAAGATTACGCTCGAATCCGCCGGCCTGGACGTGCTCAGGGACTATATTTCCCTGCTCATAGAGGAAGACAAGAACTCGAAGGATAGACTGGTCGCCATCGCCCGTTACTGCTATATTGCGAGGAAAAATGACCTGTATATCTACTTCACCGGGCTTCTTGGTGCTTCAGACGTGTTGCCCAGAATCGGCGAAAGATTGGCGACGATCGCTGGAAAGGCCACCCATCGGAGGGTCTTTCGTGATTTAGAGATGCCGCCTTTGGGTTCGCCACAAGACAGCTACCCAAAGCTGACCAAAATGGTTCTAGATAGAATGGAAGCCGAGTTGCCCGCCCGGACGTGCAGGGAGGTTCTCACCTGGAACTACCACAACATCCCCATTGAGGCGTTCAAGGAGAGCAAGGAACGTTTTGAAAAGGCTGCCAGCATCGACCAGTATCTCAAGGGCGAGCATAAGAGGCTTATCGAGGAGCTGGAAGACTGCATGAGAAAAGGACGACCGTGGTTCGAGCAGGAGATCACTCCCGAAGTCGTGGAGTTCGTGAGAGGCAATCAGGAAATATGCACCGGGCTCAGACAAGGTGACAAGGTCTACTTGACCAAAATACCCTATGCCCCCAAGCAATTCCTAAAAGAAAAAGACCCTACGATGAGGAAGTACTATGCGTGCCACTGCCAACTTGTCAGAACGGCTTTGCGCGACGGCAAGCCCAGGATACCAGCCACCTTCTGCTATTGCAGCGCTGGCTTTCAGAAACTCCATTTCGACGCAATCTTTGACGAACCCGTGGAAGTCGAACTGCTTGAAACACCACTGAAAGGCGACGCAAGATGCCGTTTCGCCATCAAAATCCCGAAAAGCAAGATGAAATAGGTGGAAGACGCAGCAGTGCTTGGCATTACCACGTGTATTGCAGATTTGAGCACTGAACGCAAGAACGCTGCTTGTGACGTTCAATCAGGAGGCAACTGTGAATTTTGAGGAGCTTGCTTGGGGAGCGTTCTTCTATCGGCTACTTACGAACTACGACTCCCGGTACCTGAAACTTTTCGCTGAAAAGAGTTTGCGTGCACGACTTCCGCAAAATCCCGGCGCGGTCTCAGTCGATGAATTCCAGGCAAGCGTTGTGAACTCCCTCAACGCATGGGGTGGGAGACATATTAGGAAGGATACCGAGGTTGCAGGGGTACTCCTGAATGGTCTTTGTGGGCTACAGGACAAATTTCAGAGCCTCTGCAACGACACACTCCTGACTGTCAACCTTGACCGTCATAGAGAATTGGTTCAACACATTTTCAATGACCTGCGCTTGATTTGCTGGGAGAATCGGGGGCCTGTCCGTAGTGTGACTGTGCATCTAGGCGAAACATTTGCCTGCAAGCTTGCGCACATAGTGAACCCCGCGTTGTTTGTTATGTGGGACGACGGGATTGCCAGCCACTTTTGGGAACGCAAAATGATTGAATCAGTCTGGGACTACGTTGGCTTTCCTACGTTGATGCAAGAAGAAGCGAAGTCCGTAGTCTCAGATTTCCAAGCTTTTGCGGCCGGCAGTGATCCTGCGCTCTTCTTGTCTCGCAAATTTGAATACTCCGTAACGAAACCATTGACGAAATTCTTGGACGAGTACAACTGGGTGTGTCGCCAAAGAAACTTGGACACGAGTACTCCGCCAGAGTGGCTCTTCAGGATACCAAGACATCGGCATCAAGCGTAACATCCGTCCACGATGTGTGGCCCGGGGAACAAAAGCCTGCGCTGTTACCTCATTGCACAAACTGGGGATGTTCTATTACGACCATGCCATATTAAACACGCACCCTGAACGGTAAGACTTCTATGTTATTGTGTCCCCACAATCCCATTTCTATACCCTCCTCAGAATTTAATCGTATCACCTTGAAGAAAGACCCCCGTTTTTTAAGGCTTCTAGAGCGTCTTATTTCTAAGGTATATGGAATCGCAACTATTCAAAAGGAACTAAAGGCCAAGCGCTATGGTATTCCGTATGCAACCCTAGGGCGATGGGTGAAAGAACGCCAAGACACAATCCGAGTCTTTTTATCCTCCATATATCTTGTTTTCCACTGTTTATCAGGATTCGCTTCATTTCTTTGTTGACTCTCATTTTTACAGTGAAGCGAAGTAATGTCTATTCAGCTTTAAGCCCCTGTAGCTCAGTGGTGAGAGTGCCTGTCTTACACACAGAAGGGCAGAGGTTCAAGTCCTCTACCACCTGCTTTTAGCAATTTCAGTGATGTGATTCACACGGATAGCTTTCTATCGAGAGTCTATTTGCTCTTCACCCAAGAGATAGATGCTACATTTTGGGGGCTTTGCCACCCAGGCAATAGTCTGCTTTGTCGAGATTGTTTTCCTTAAAGATCGCACATTTCATGCAAATGCAACCTTTTTCCGTGTCGATACATTTACTATTGCCAAAAGCACAAAACATTGCTTCCATATGCTCTTTTTTACCGATGTCGCTCATCATTGCTGCCATATTGGCTGGCATGTTCTTCATCTTGCACATAAAGGTGTAGGTAGGACATTTCATGCACTGGCATTTTTTTAAATTTTCCTTCGTCTTTGCTACTACGCTCATGGTTAATCCTCCTTATTATTCTTGCACTCGTCGAATCTAGTTTATTCCAATTCACATCAAATAGTCATAAAAAAAGGTGGTAAAATGTAACATTGTCATAACATTTTGACCCTTTCTGAATACTCGAAAGCGTTTTATCAGATGGCATCGGCCCGCACAATTTTCCCCCTCATTTTAGTTCAAGAAAAACACCTCAAAGGACCTCTTAGCTTCTTAGAAGATATTCTTATCGTATTATTAAAACCAATAAAAGGGATAAAAAGGGGATTTAAGTGACAATAACAGCTATAGACAACCTTTTGTTCTTCTGGTTAAGAAGAGATAAGAACGTGCCGACATAATCACCATTTCAAATTTTGGGGTTAGCGTTGCCTCAGCCACTGACGCTTCCAGCTTAGTAGTTGACTATCAGCTTGATTGTTGGCTTCAAGATGTATGAAGAACCAGCTACAATCACAGCTTTACGGACATCAAAGTCTGCGGTAACCTCTACCGTCCCATTAACAGGCACTTCGAAGTAGCCTGTCGCCTTATACCCTGTTTCTCCACCGCTTGGGACAAACAGCGGCTCTGTGGAGTTATCGGCAAATTCGATGTAGCAGCCTGGACTGGCTTTGTGTGAGTCCTTTTCGGGCATATCCAACACAAAGCGAATTTGAGTGTAATTCCCAGCAGGTAGTGTGAATTCGCCTAATAAAGCGGAATTTCCCTCGGTTAATTCCAACAAGTCATATGTTCGAGGGCCTTGGAAGTCCTTACACGCGACCCATTGACCATCTCGATGATATTGAATTTCATTAATAGTGATATGGACACCTGCAACAGTCTCAGCGTCCAGCGGCGCATCGCAAAGATAGAGCTTCAACGTTCCTGTTCCTAGTGGTTGCTGTGGCTGTTCGGTCGGAATCCAATAAACTACTCCTACTATGGCCAGCACCGCCAGAATAATCAAGACTGCAAAGAATGGTTTGATTTCCATGCTCTTTTTTTTCGAATTGAGTACTGTTCAAGCTTGTAGATTTTGGTCGTCGGATATTATCTGCAATCCAGACAGTAGTATTTGGAATTTGCCCCCTTAATTTCAGTATAGCGTGGTTTTCCTTGCTGTCAATCACCCATTAGTACACGGTACTGTCCAGTTGTTCGCCTCACCTCTCTTTGTCCCCTATAGGCCAGTAATGTTGACTTTTCGTTCAATTTTGGGTATTTGAAACCCTTCGTGATTTTAGGGGCAGCGTTATGTGAGCCACTTTTGCTGCTATCGGTTGTTGTCGTTTCTATTGCCATGGTATTATCGTTTTTGTCCGTTGGCTTCAGGCTATGGCTGGAAAACTGGCGTTATTTTGGCGTTAAATTGTTTAGGACGGGTTGGGACACAACAGGACTTTACGAACAAAACAGGCTTCCGGTGATTAACACAAATGTTCTATTTTATACGTGAAGTGACCCTTTGGGACATTTGGCTTGGAATCAAGAGGTACAAGGTGTCTGTCAAATCGGGGTATTGACTTTCCTTCGCACAAGCGGTAGTCTTATATAAGATACGTTAGAATAATATACGTCAAGATACACTATTCTTAATACAATGACCTCCTTGCGATGAGTAGGAGATAGAGATGCGGTAAACAGTGTGTTAAAACAGACACAATAAGGGGGCGTTGAGCCGTCACCCGTGATTGGGCACTGGGATGGCGGGGAGCCAATAGTGAAACCGACCGAAAACGGTCGGTTTTTGTTTTTCGAAGGGGGTGATGCCTATGCCAAATTCAGAGCGACCTGTTGACCTTTGGCCACAGGGCAAGTCGCTTTTCATTACCTACGTGGCCGGACACAATAGATTTCGAGGAACCAGACTACTACGAAGGAGGTGAAATATGAAGACAATACTTAATTCGAGGAGATACCATTACATGGCAAGGGTTGGCATCTTTTTGATTGCGGTATCCTTAATTGCCGGGATGGTAGGCTGTGCGGCTACTCCACAACACGACCTCGCCATCCTTAGTACTGATGCATTAACCGAGACAGGAACGGGTTCTATCATCCCAGCAATCATAGAGTTTGCCCCAGACGTCTTAAACCTGAGGTCCAAGGGCCAGTTCCTCACCGCCTATATCGAGCTTCCACCAGGCTATGATGCAGGCCAAATCGATGTTTCCAGCATCAGGCTGAATGGTACAGTCCCAGCCCTGACCAAGCCCACCGCGATCAGTGATTATGATAGTGATGGCATCCCTGACCTGATGGTCAAATTTGATAGAGCTGCGGTGGAGGCCCTACTCATGCCTGCTAGCCAGGTAGAGATGACAATAATGGGAGAGGTCGCTGGAATAGCTTTTGAAGGTAGCGATACCGTCCGGGTGATAAACCCTGCTTGGTGTAGCCTTAATGTCTCCAGCACCACCGGTGGGTCGGTAAGCGTGCCTGGTGAAGGAACCTTCTCATACAAGGCCAAGACGGTCGTCGGCCCGGTGGCGACTCCATCCACCGGCTACCGCTTTCTCAACTGGACGGGCGATGTAGGCACCGTTGGCGATGTCAATGCTGCCTCAACCAACATCACAATGAACGGAGACTACTCAATCACGGCCAACTTCATCGCTCAGTATGACCTCACCATCTCCAGCACAGCTGGTGGATCGGTACCCGCCCCTGGAGAAGGGATATTTACCTACGATGCTGAGACGGTCGTTAACCTGGTGGCGACCCCGGCTAGTGGCTACGGCTTTGCCAACTGGACGGGCGATGTAGACACGGTTGGCGATGTCAATGCTGCCTCAACCAACATCACAATGAACGGAGACTACTCAATCACGGCTAACTTCGCACAGGAACCGGTGGCTTTCCCTGACGCCAACCTGGAGGCAGCAATCAGAGAAGCCATCGCTAAACCGACGGGCCCCATCTATCCTTCAAACCTCAGATGGCTCAACATCCTGCCTGCCGCGTATAGGAGGATCGCCAATCTCGCCGGGCTGGAATACTGCACCAGCCTGATGATGCTTAACCTTGCGGACAACCAGATAAGCGATATCTCGCCCCTGACCAACCTCCGCGGCCTGATCGACCTCAACCTTAAGGGGAACCAGATAAGCGATATCTCGCCTCTGGCCAACCTCGACCTAGCTTCGCTCCGGCTTGATGCCAACCAGATAAGCGATATCTCGCCTCTGGCCAACCTCACCGGATTGATTATACTTTATCTTAATTATAACTGGATAAGCGATATCAGTCCGCTGGCCAACCTCACCAGCTTGACGCGTCTCCTTCTTCGTAATAACCAGATAAGTGATATCTCCCCTCTGGCCAACCTCACCAACCTGAGAGACATCGACCTCGGGGATAACGGGATAAGCGATATCAGTCCGCTGGTCAACAATCCGGGGCTTGCAGAATGGGATGACGTGGTTTTGTTGGGCAACCCGCTGAGTCCAGATTCCATCAACATATATATTCCTCAACTTGAAGCGAGAGGTGTGACTGTCTACTACTAGAACTCAAAGAGCGAGGTCGAGGCGATAGAGGCTGTGGGATAGCTAAGCCAGACACGTCCCTATCGCAGCCCGAGCAATCGGTAGCTTGCCTGACGCCTGTTTGCCGCTTCTCAGTCTCCGAATCTAGAAACGCCTCAACCTATCCCCAAAATTCAAATAGGTCGGAGACAGGTATCTGAATATCAAGAAGGGGGTATGCCCTTTCGATTGGGCGATGGACTTGCTCGTTCATTATCCTAGAGACATAGTACCTAGTTCGCAGTAGAGCCGGCTGATTTGGCGTCCCTAAAATCCGAGGTATTGACTGCTTTCTGAGAAAAGTGGTATTCTATGAGAGCTAGTCGTGAGCCGAGATGATTGGCGGGGTCCCGTGCAGTAGTTCCAAATCGAGTAAGAGTTCAGAAGACTAGGCTTTTACTCTGTCGATGGACACGGCGGAGTTGTTGGGTCGGGAGTTGGTATCGGAAATCGCAGTTATCGAGGTCCCTTCCATCGAAGGTGGAGGAAAGGCTACTAAGGAGGGAAAATGACAAGGAAACTGATGTTGGTCGCTCTAATCGCACTCGTAGTATGTACAGGTTTCGGTTTCAAAGCTTCTTGCACGGCTCCTGCAACGGAGTGGCGCCTGACTATCAGCAGCACAGAGGGTGGTTCCGTACCCATCCCTGGAGAAGGCATCTTTTGGTATAATGATGGGCAGGCCATCGTCTTGAGTGCACGTCCAGATCCCGGCTACCGGTTTGTCAACTGGACCGGTAACGCGCACGCTATCAACGATGTCTATCAGGCTACAACCATCATCAATATGGAGCTCGACTACACTATTACCGCTAATTTCGCCCCTGTCGAATAAGGCGAGCCTATCGGGTGGCAATAGAAACTCCTAATTACGGCGACTTTCTAGGCACGCCATGTGCTGGCCTCCTCCTCGGCCCGAGGCGAGGCGTCAATTAGGGCGAGATTTCCGTTACGGTCAGAATTGGGCTAGCACCAGGATCACTCAATCGCCAGAATTGCGAGCACCGCGAAAAACAATCTACTCTTCCTTACCATGAGGCTCACTTGAAAGGAACCAATCTAGGCTGCTTGGTCTTAGATATACACTAGCGAGTTTACTCAAATCAACGAAACGAAAACCCAGGATAGACCGGTGCTAAGATGAACGCACATTCTTAGCGGTCTCTCACTCATATGTGGCGAGTCATCAGTGAAGCAGCCATTGAGGTAAAGCAGCCGTATCATATAAAATACAGGGACAGCTATACCTTCAGAAATCCGGTAAGCTAGTCGGATTTCTTAAAGACTGAGAAATAATATGGCAACGAGGTGATTTCAATGATAGTAAGATTCCTGGGGACACATAATGCGGAGTCAAAAAACACTAGGCTCGTGTCTTTCCTCATTGATGACGTCCTCGCTGTGGATGCTGGGAGCCTGGTTTCAGAACTGACCTTCCCTGAGCAGAGGAATATAAAGGCGATATTGCTTTCTCATGGTCACTATGACCATATCAGGGCAGTCCCCGCTTTTGCCTTCAACAATTCTGACCGCACTACTAAAGTCATCGCCACTCCGAAGACCCTTGAAATTCTCTCCTCGCACCTGATTGATGGCGTGGTCTACCCCGAATTCACCAGCGAGGCTTCATTTTTGCGAAAGGCGACACTTCGGTTAGTCCCGGTGGAGCTTTTCGAGCGGCAAAGAATAGAAGGCTATGAAGTCATGGCAGTGCCTGTGCGACATAATCTTGATGGCGTGGGCTTTCAAATAACTTCTGGAGACGGAAAGACCTTATTCTATACCGGCGATACCGGTCCCGGGCTTTCCTCTATGTGGGGCAAAATATCTCCGCAATTGATAATAGCCGATCTTACTTGGCCTAATAATCTCGCCGATGCAGCTAAGGACGCAGGTCACCTGTGTCCGGAGATGCTCAGGGAGGAGTTGATTGAGTTCCGTCGAGCAAATGATTATCTGCCAAAGGTGGCTGTAATCCACATGAGCCCCCAACACGAGTCCGAGATAGAGAGAGAAGTCAGAGAAGTAGCTGAATTGTTGCAGATATCGATCGATATTGCTCGTGAAGGCGAGCAGATTGTGCTATAGGTAGGAATGTGCAGCTATCTGTAGTTCACAGGCTGTTTGAGAATAAAAAGGCGGCTTCTAGTTAAGGGGTTATTTCTCTTGATCCTGGACCTCTGTCCAGTAACCAAAAGCCGATCCGAGCTTATCCTGCGGTTTTCTAGTCTTTATGAAAGCTTCAAAAAAGGCCTTGCAGTCATCAAGCATTGTCTGGGCATACACTATGGCCTTGGGCAAGTCTTCATCGGGTGTGCTGGATACTCTGCCGTGACCTGGGAAAAGCTGCTTGACTTTCAGATTACTCAAACGCCGGACCGAATTCACATAGTCGCTGACGTTACCACCCACAGCTATCTCAGACAGAGTACCTCCAGCAAATACTGTATCGCCAGTAAACAGCAATCCAGTTCTCGGCTCATATAGGCAGATGCAACCCGAGGTGTGTCCTGGTGTATGTACTACTTGGAGTTCGTAGTTTCCAAGGTCAATCATAGAATCATCCTCCAGCCAGACATCTACCCAGAAGGGTTTACTGGGTTGGTCCTTGTACTTTCTGAACGTAACAAATTCATCCTGCAACTCCAATTTGTTGGCCGCCAAACGGTGCGCTGCCACTACAGCAGTCCGGTGGAAGAATGCGGTCGCACCAATATGGTCGTAATGTTCATGTGTCAATATGATCAGATTCACGTCTTTCACATGCAGGCCTAATTCAGTAAGCCGACGCTTTAAGACGGGGAATTTGCCGGCAACCCCGGTATCAATAAGAGCATTCTTGGTATCGCCCTTGATAAGATAGACATGACTTCCGGGCTTCTCGCCATGAAATTGGTAGATTCCCGCCGCCAGCTCAATTACTTTGGATGGCTCCGGTTGCACTCCAGCCTTGGTCTGCGCCCGGGGGTTAAGTGGCTTCTCTTTCACGGTGAGGTTCCTTCAGGAGGCAATCGTTTATCCATGTCCCGTAGTCTCCGACACAACGTGTGCATGAGACTAAGGGCAAATTCTGGCTGTTGTCGCACCATAAAGAGGAATCTAGCCCTATCCATGACAATTAACTCGGTGTCATCCTCAACAGCCGAGGCAGTAGCTGACCGTTGGGAGTCATCCACCAGAGCCATCTCACCAAAAAAATCACCGGGATTCAGAACAACCAGCGGGACCTCTCGAGCTTCGTTCTGCCGAACCGAAAGCAGTACACTCCCGCTATGAATGAGATACATCTCACTACCGGTGCTTCCTTCTTCAAAGATGACCTCGGATTTCCGGTACTTTTGCCGGAATTTGGGTAATGCTGCAGTCTCGGCTACTCTATCCTCCGTCATAGTCATATATCCCGTTTAACACTACGAGAAAAGCTACTTCTGCCGTGCAAATTCCTTTCACTCCCAGGATGAAGCCCTATCGACATGCCGATTGCCCGTGGGTATTATAGTATATACGATGGTACTTTAGCCCACTGACACTAATATACCATCCAATGCGAGTAGGATTATCGCATTAGCACCCAAAGAAGTCAAAATCATCTGGGACAAACTAAGGATTGCTCATCAGAACAAGCAAAGCGTTGCACATAAACGATAGATATCCTCAGAAGCCTATGTTGCTGGTGAAACACTCTCAGTAGTTACGGGAGACCTATCATGCGTAGGAAACTGCTGCCGACGATTGTTCTGTTTGTTCTAGTGGCCTCAGCTTTGGTTGGCTGTGGCCAGAATTCATCAAATCCTTCTACGCTCACTATGCTTTCAATAACCGAGGGCGATGTACTTGTAATGAAGGCAGGTGCGGACGATTGGATAGAAGCGGAGGTCGGGATGTCTCTGGAAGACGGAGATATCATAAAGACAGGCGACGATTCTAGCGCCGAAATCACCTTCTTTGATGGCAGTACTGTCGAGTTACAGCTTGGCACCGAGATTGGAATTACTTCACTCGATATTTCCGGGGAAACCGGTTCAACAACCATTACTCTTGAACAGACAATAGGTGCCACCATAAGTCGCGTGATAAATATTATTGATCCAGCATCCAGGTACGAGGTTGAAACATCCGCTGGTGCTGCGGCGGTCAGGGGTAGTGTCCTGGTAGTTTGCGTCACCGAAGACGGCACAAGTTGGATAGCTAATCAGAAAGGGAATATTTGGACCAGGGCGCAAGGTGTGGAACTGCAGTGGATACAAGCGGGACTGTAGGTACAGTTACCGCTTGGGGTCCGCGTGGCGCCTTCACCTATGACCCTGACGGACAATTCGACTACTTGCAGGCCGGCGAGTCAGCCACCGATAGTTTCACCTACACGGTATCCGACGCCAGTGGCGACAGCGATACTGCCACTGTGACCATCACCATTTTTGGCGTCGACTAATGATATCCGAAGGCGTGCATACCGGTACCAGCTCCGATA
>Ga0224495_10003007_pt1 | contig 10605 bp, 8 predicted proteins | sample SF_Jul11_sed_USG_FD_168128 | JGI IMG/M metagenome (GOLD analysis project Ga0224495, IMG submission 168128) | Sediment microbial communities from San Francisco Bay, California, United States - SF_Jul11_sed_USGS_4_1 | ecosystem: Environmental > Aquatic > Marine > Sediment | place: USA: California...
AAGAAGACATCGGAGGGATTTGAATTTGTTGTGAAGGCCTTCAAAGGGATGACCCACGAGATTCGAGACAAAGAAACCGGTGCAATGATCGATAATCAGGAGACCTTTAAAAAGTTCAAATATAGCCTTGCCCCCCTGATCGAGGATGGGAAGTTAACCGGTGTCCTTGCCCAGTTCCCATATGGGTTCTTTCCAAATCGAGAAAATATTAGCTATCTTGAGAGATTCAAGGCAGAGATGGGAGACGTTCCGCTGATCTATGAATTCCGGAACCAGACATGGCTGAAAGAAGGGACCTTCACATTTTTGGAAAAGAACGGGATTGGATTTTGCATTGTGGATGAGCCAAAAATATCCAAACTGATGCCCTACCTTCCAAGGGCCACTTCTGAAATCGGCTACTTCCGGTTTCACGGTCGGAATCCCAATTGGTTCAATGTTCCATTGAAGGTTCGTTATGACTACCTTTATAGTGAGGGGGAGTTAAAGGAATTTATCCCGGACATCGAGAATGTTTCTAAGAAAACGGCAAAGACCTTGGTTTTTTTTAATAACTGTTACTCTGGTTCTGCCGCCAAAAATGCGGCCCAGATGGCCAGACTGCTCTTAGAGCAGTCTTGAATTCGGATTTCGGATTGCGGATTTCGGAATTTAACTCCGCAATCTGCAATCCGCATTCCGCAATAGAGAGGGGAGCAAACGTGATCGAGATCGATTTCAAGAAAGGGGATGGGCTCATTCCGGTGATTATTCAGGATGCCTCCACCCATGAGGTGCTCATGTTAGGCTATATGAATCAGGAAGCATGGGAGGAGACGCTGAGGACGAAAAGGGCGTCCTTCTGGTCGAGATCCCGGAAGAAACTCTGGATCAAAGGGGAAACGTCAGGCCATTTTCAGGAGATCAAAGAGATCTATCTCGATTGTGACGGGGATACGCTTCTTTTGAGGGTCGATCAAATCGGAGGGGCAGCCTGCCATACAGGGTTCCGGAGTTGCTTCCATCACCGGTATGAAAAGAATAAATGGACCCTTTCAGGGGAAAAGATCTTTGATCCGAAGGAGGTGTACGGGAAGTGAAGACGCTGAAGATTGGAATTCCAAAAGGGAGTCTGGAGAATGCCACCATTGAACTGTTTAGAAGGTCAGGCTGGAGAATTTCAGTGAGCTCCCGGAGTTATTTCCCCAGCGTGGATGATAATGAGATTCGCTGCACCCTGGTCAGGGCCCAGGAGATGTCTCGGTTCGTGGAGATGGGCACGCTGGATGTGGGGCTGACCGGGAAGGATTGGGTTCTGGAAAATGGTTCCGATGTGGTTGTGGTCCAGGATCTGATTTACTCCAAAACGAGCGCTTCTCCAGCCCGCTGGGTTCTGGTGGTGGCGGAGGACTCGCCCATCCACAAGCTAAAAGACCTGGAGGGGAGAAAGGTCTTCACGGAGCTGGTGAACTTCACCCGGCGATACTTCGCGGATCGGAAGATCAAGGTCGACGTGGAGTTTTCCTGGGGAGCCACGGAAGGGAAAGTCATCGAGGGGTTGTGCGACGCCATCGTGGAGGTGACCGAGACGGGGAGCACTTTGCGGGCGAACGGCCTTCGCATTGTGGAAGAACTGATGAAGACGAATACCCAGCTCATTGCCAACAAAGAGGCTTACCAGGACCCCTGGAAGAGGGAGAAGACTGAACAGATCTCCCTTCTCCTGCAGGGGGCTCTTAAGGCCGAGGGGATGGTGGGCCTCAAAATGAATGTCTCGGCCAATGACCTGAAGAGCGTGATCGAGATTCTTCCAAGCATTACAGGTCCCACGATTTCAAACCTCTTTCAGAGCGACTGGTTTGCCGTGGAGGTGATGGTCTCCGAAAAGGTCGTCCGGGAACTCATCCCTAAACTCTTGAAGCAGGGAGCCGTGGGGATCATCGAATATCCACTCAATAAAGTGATCTGAAAAGCCTGATGGGGTGACGGCGAGAAGCAAAATGGAAATTGCAAAGTTAGCAATGCAAAATTAGCAATGAAGAGCGCAAAGAATTATTGAGCTTCGCATAAATGAAGGAACACCCTACCTTTCCTACATGGGTAGGGGCGACTTCAGTCGCCCTAATTTCGGGAGGCTGAAGCCCCCCCTACCCTAGACGAACAATCTTGTCATTCCGGACTTGATCCGGAATCCAGTCTTTTCAACCAGGATTCCCGCTGGAGTTTACCCCGTACTTGATACGGGGCGGGAATGACATCCCTAAGCTCACCGTAACATTCGTCACCATCAACCTTCCCGCAGCAGCCCTACTACTTCCATGTGATAGGTCTGTGGGAACATATCGATGAGGGCCAGCTCGTGAAGAAAATATCCTCTGTCAGAAAAGAGGCGAAGATCTCGAGCGAGGATGGTGGGCTCACAGGAGACATAGACGATCCTTCTGGGTTTCAATCCGGCCACTTGATCCACGACTCCCTTGCATCCCGTCCTCGGTGGGTCGAGGATGATAAGATCAGGCTTCTCCCTCTTCCATTTCTTTAAGACATCCTCAACCTTTCCGCGGATGAACTTGCCATTTCCAATTCCGTTGAATTGGCCGTTGAAACGGGCATCTTGCACGGCTACTGCATTTTCTTCTATTCCCCAGACCTCCTGAGTTACCAGGGCTAAGGGAAGCGCGAAGTTTCCGACTCCCGAGTAAAGGTCAAGGGCTCTCTCATTTCTCTGTCCCCGCGAAAACTTGAGAACTTCCCGGATCAGTTTTTCATTCTGTTTCAGGTTGACCTGGAAAAAACTTCCGGGCGAGGTGCGAAGCGTGAGGTTCAAAGGGATGGTGAAGCTGAGGTGGGGTTTCCCTAAAGAGGCGGTCTGCCTTTCTCTCAAAGTGGCGATGCCCTTCAAGATCGGATGGGATTTGAGAAACTGGCGCGCAGAGGTTTCCCATCCCTGAGAGGGTTTTAGAAAACTGAAAATGAGAACGCCTTTTCCTTCTTCCGGAGAAACATTGATATCGATTTCTTCTGTGGAAGAGAAGAGGAAGCGCTCTTTTCGAAGCAATGGAATGATCTCATTTACCAAGGGATGGGCAATAGGACATCGTTCAATATCGACCAGTTGATGGGACCTCTCCTGGTAATACCCCAGTTTTTCTCCTTTCACCTTCAATTGGACTCTGGTCCGATAATCGTATGGATCAGGGGAAGGGAGTACCGTGATGGGGGGGATCTCCTTCAGTCCCCCTAATCTCATCAGAATATCTTTGAGGATCTCCTTCTTCAGCTCTGCCTGTTGGGCATAATCGATATGCTGCCACTGACAGCCTCCGCATCTCCCGAAATAAGGGCAGGGAGGTTCCACTCTCCATGAGGAAGGGGCGAGGATCTCTACCAATTTTCCTATGGCGTAGGTCTTTTTCTCTTCAACAATCTCCACCCAACCCTCATCCCCGATGGCTGAATAGGGGATAAAGACCACCTTGCCATCCATTCTCGACACCCCGTAGCCCTTGAAGGCCATGGACTCGATTCTGATGAGTGCTCTTTTAGCCATCGGTTAAAAATAGACTTCAAATCCCCCCAATCCCCCCTCGGTTTCGAGTCGTATTGACTTTTCTAAGGTGGGGAGGCAGGGGGGATGATCGACTTCGTGAGTTGTGGGTGAAACCTGCCTCATGATCAGTTACTAAAAATAGCATGTGCGAAGAAGAGATTCAATCTAACTCTGCGATTCATAAAGGTATAAAAGAGGGTTATGAATTGACATCTTGCCTTCTTTTTGTTAGGTTATTTACCTCATAGTGAGTGAGGATCTGAAAAAATGCCCTGGTTTAAGAAGAAAGAAGAAGAAGAGAAGGAAGGGAAAGAGAAGCGGGCGGAGCTGAGGATCTCGGAGGACCTCTGGACCAAATGTAACTCCTGCAACGAGATCATTTACCGCAAGGTCGTGGAGCGGAATCTTCAGGTCTGTCCCAAATGCAATTACCATTTTCAGATCCCCGCCCGAAGAAGAATCGAATACCTGGCTGATCCAGAGACCTTCCTGGAATTTGATACCCATCTTGCCTCTGCCGACCCCCTGGAGTTTAAGGATTTGAAGCGGTATCCCCTTCGGCTCAAGGAGTCTCAGGAAGCCACCGGACAGAAGGATGCCGTTATCTGCGGAGAGGTGAAAATCGAGGGCCAGCCTGCGATGCTTGGCATCTTCGAATTCAATTTTATGGGAGGAAGTTTAGGATCGGTGGTAGGAGAGAAGATCACCCGACTGATCGAGCGGGCCATTGAGAGGGGAATGGGTGTGGTGATCTTCTGTGCTTCTGGTGGGGCAAGGATGCAGGAAGGAATTCTCTCCCTCATGCAGATGGCCAAAACGAGTGCGGCCCTTGCAAAACTTCATGAGGCGGGGCTTCCCTACGTTTCCGTCCTGACCGATCCTACCACGGGTGGGGTTTCGGCCAGCATCGGCATGCTCGGGGACATCATCATCGCCGAACCGAAGGCCATGATCGGATTCGCTGGGCCAAGGGTCATCAAGGAAACCATCCGGGCAGAACTCCCGGAGGGGTTTCAGCGGGCCGAATATCTTCTGGAGCACGGCATGGTTGACCTCATTGTAGAGCGGAAGGACCTCCGACACACGCTCGCCTCTGCGTTAAAGATGCTCACGTCAGATGGTTAACAAAAATAGCCCACCCATGAACAGAAACGAATACCAGCAGTCACTCGACTACCTCTATCGTCTTGAAAAATTCGGAATGATTTTCGGCCTGGCCAAGGTGGAAGCGATTCTGGAGGCCATCGGAAATCCTCACCTGGAGATCCAGGCGATCCACATCGGAGGGACAAACGGAAAAGGGTCAACCGCTGCGATGATGGCCTCCATCCTCCAGAAGGAGGGTTATCGGACAGGGCTCTACACCTCCCCGCATCTTATTCATTTTACTGAACGAATCAAGGTCAACGGGAAAGAGATTGAGCAGGAGGAGGTGGCCGAACTGGCTGGATGGATGAGAAAGAGGGTCGAGGAAGCAGGTGTCAAACCCCCGTTCACCTTCTTTGATTTCACAACAGCCATGGCTGTTCTCTATTTCAAGCAAAAGATGGTGGATTTGGCGGTTTTGGAGGTCGGACTGGGAGGAAGGCTTGATTCGACCAATGTGGTTGATCCACTCCTGTCCATCATTACCAATATTGGAAAAGACCATGAGGAACAGTTGGGTCGAAGTCTCTTGAAGATTGCTGGTGAAAAGGCAGGCATTATCAAGGAGGGCCGTCCCCTGCTCACGGCTGCCACGCAGCCTCAGGTGCTTCGTCTTTTTTCAAAGATCTGCCGGGGGAAGAGGTCGCCTTACTACCGGGTTGGAAAAGAGCTCCGATATGTTCGGAATGGAGAGAGGAATTTCGACTATGAAGGTCTCCATCGAAAGTTGTGGAACATCTCTCTGAATCTGGGAGGACCTCACCAGATCATCAACGCGACGACAGCCCTTGGCGCCATGGAGGTTTTGGACGATTTAGGATACTCCGTATCGAACGATGCCATGGTCGAGGGGGTGAAGGAGGTAGAATGGCCGGGGCGATTGGAAATGGTCTGCTCCTCTCCCAGGGTGGTGTTGGACGGCGCCCATAATCCCGCGGGAGCCCTTGCCTTAAAAGAGTCCATAGAAAAAGAGTTTCAATTTCAGCACCTCAACCTCATCCTTGGTGTGATGAAGGATAAAGACGTCCAATCGATTCTTCGTCTCCTTTCCCCTATGACCCATCATCTCATCCTCACCCGACCCCATACGGAGCGGGCAGCTCCTCCATCCCTCCTCCTGAAAGCATTGGGAAAGGACAGGAAAAAAGCCGAGATCGTGGACGATCTCGAGGGGGCTATTGGAAAGGGTCTTTCCATCACTAAGGAGGAAGATCTCCTCTGCATCACCGGATCCCTCTATACGGTGGGTGAGGCCCGCGCCTATTTTCGCCCCATGGAGAGCGCTTGAGAGATCACTGGCCTATTCTGACTTCTTTTATCCTCCTCTTTATTGTTTATTTTTCCTTTCCCCATCCCTCCTATGCGAAGGTACCCCAGGTGAAGGTTACGGTAGAAGCAGAAGGACCCGTAGAGATCGAAGCGGATCAACTGACCTACGATCGGGATCAACAGCTCTATGATGCCCGGGGAGGAGTGGAGATTACAAGGGGAACTCTCTCTCTGAGGGCAGATCACGCTCAACTGAGCCTGGCCACCAAGGAAATGACGGCCTGGGGGAACGTCGTATTAAGAGAGGGGGAGGATGTCATTGAATGCGAACGCTTGGAAGTCAATTTGAATACTCAGGCAGGGAAGATCTATCATGCCAGACTTTTCTTTAAGGATCAGAATTTCCACATTACAGGCCGCGAAGTGGAGAAGTTGGGGGAGAATCGTTACCGCATCCGGGATGGGTCGTTCACGACTTGCGATGCTGGGCGACCACCCTGGAAATTCACTGTTAAAGAGCTAGACGTGGAATTGGGAGGGTATGGAATCGCGAAAGGGCCCATCTTCTATATTGAGAATATTCCAATGCTCTATCTCCCTTTCGGTGTCTTTCCTGTGGTTCTGGAGCGACAGACAGGCTTTCTCTTTCCAAGAGTGGGATATTCCAATAAGTATGGGCCTGAAGTAAAGGCCGCCTTTTTCTGGGCAATGGCCAAGAACATGGACACCACGTTCTATTTCGACTGGGTGGAGAAGAGGGGATTCAAAGAGGGGCTGGAGTATCGATATGCCTTCACGCGAGAGACAAAAGGGGAGGCCAAGGTCTACTTCACGGATGATCAGGTCTTCAGGGATCATCGATACGCCTTCTTCCTGCAACACCAGCAGAGGCTTCCCTATGATTGGTATCTCAAGTGGGACATCAACCATGTAAGCGATAATCAATACATTCGCGATTACGATGAAGACCTCCCGGAAGGAGCCAAGATCGATTCCAGGAGTCTGCGGCAGCTGAGGTCGGTTCTTTTCGGAGGGAAGAACTGGGATCGATACAGTCTTTTGGTGAACACAGCCGTTTTCGACGATCTGTCAAAAGAAAGCAATGATGAAACCATTCAAAAACTTCCCCGGATCGGTTTTTTTGCCCACCCCCAATCTCTTTGGAAAACCCCTCTCTTCTATGACTTCACATCCACCTATGACAACTTCTGGCGGGAAAGGGGCGTCAATGCCCACCGGTGGGATTTTTTTCCAAGTATTTCATACCCGATGAGGGTCTTCGACGTTTTGAAAATGGAACCCCATGTGGGTGGAAGGGAGACGCTCTACCGGCCTACTCATGACCGGACGGATCGATATGATCCATGGGAATCGAGAGAGACCTTTGAAGCGGGAGCCCAGGTATCTACGGAATTCTACCGTATCTTTCGCTGGCGTGAGGATTCAAAAATATCTAGCCTCTTCAAGGTGAACAAATGGATGCACACGGTCGAACCCAAGATCGCCTACCTTTACAGCCCCCCGGTGACCCAGGATGACCTTCCCGTCTTCGACGAAGTGGACCGGCTTCCGTATACCAACGAGATCACCTATGGAATTGTTCAACGCCTTGTGGGAAAATGGGTCAAGGAAGAAAAAGAAACCGCTCCCTATGAATACGCCCGGTTGGATATCCTCCAGAGTTACAGCTTGGGAGATCCTTACGAGAGAGACTCCAAAGGCAAGGGAAGATATTTTTCAAATATTCAAGCAGAACTATGGTGGAATTTCAGTCCCCTCCTTTCGGCCAGATGGGATGCGGGATTCAGTCCCTATCACAAGAAGTTTGAGACATTCAATTTCTTGATCACAGGAAAAGACCGGAGAAATGATGCGATTCAGGTTGAATATCGATATACTAAAGAGACCGTTCAAGAGATGAATCTCGCTGCAAGGGTGAGGACGATCCCCCCATTGCATCTTTTTGGCTCAATGCGATATAACTTAGTGGATCATTGGAAGGTGGAGAATGTCTATGGAATGGAATATAAGGCTCAGTGCTGGACCCTGGGCCTTGCGGTGGAGGATAGGGGCAGATCTCCCGACGGAACTCAGGAAAAGGAACTCAAGGTTCAAGTTTACATCCAGTTGTTAAATTTGGGTTCGTTGGGCCACACACCTTATCCGTTGGGTTTTTAAGAACTCCTCTGATGAACACAGAGGGACAGGAGGAAAGGGAAATGAAGGGAGTCATTTTGGCAGGAGGGTTAGGAACCCGGCTCTATCCATTGACAAAGGTGACCAATAAACATCTCCTGCCAGTCTACGATAAGCCGATGATCTACTACCCCATTCAAACCCTCATCAGTGCGGGGATTGACGATATCCTCATCGTCACGGGTGGAAACAGTGCGGGTGATTTTCTAAAGTTATTAGGGAATGGAAGGGAATTTGGTCTCAGACACATCAACTACACCTATCAAGAGGGGGAGGGCGGGATTGCCGAGGCCCTGAATTTAGCAGAATTCTTCGCCGCAGGGGACAGGATCTGCGTCGTCTTGGGAGATAATATTATTGAAAAGAATGTCCAAAAGGCTGTAGAGACGTTTCGCAAGCAGAAAGGCGGGGCGAAGATCCTCCTCAAGGAGGTTCAAGACCCCCAGCGATTTGGAGTTCCGGAGTTGAAAGGAGATCGAGTGGTCCGGGTGGACGAGAAGCCCAAGGTCCCAAAATCCCCCTATGCGGTGATCGGAATCTATTTCTATGATGCAGCGGTTTTCGATATCATCAAAACCCTCAAACCTTCGGGCCGGGGAGAGTTAGAGATTACCGATGTGAACAACCGGTATATTGAAAAGGGATTGATGACCTGGGATGTCTTGGAGGGGTGGTGGACCGATGCGGGAACCTTTGAATCCCTGCTCCGGGCAAACCAATTGGTCGCCCAGACGGGAGCCAACAACCTCTAATCAGTGACTAAAGTGACTAAATTGCCTAAAGTGCCTAAAAAAGAAATGGACTAAAATTGTAAATGACTAAAATGCCTAAAACAAAGAATATCTAGGGCCTCCTGAAGTTTCTTAAACTTTAGTCACTTTAGGCATTTTAGACACTCAAATCAACATACAGGGGGATGAGCGATGATTCAAGGTGTGAAAACCAAATCGTTGAAGACGATCCCCGATGAGCGGGGACGAGTGATGGAGATCCTCAGAGCAGACGATGAACTTTTTCTAAAGTTTGGACAGATCTATATCACCACCACCTATCCCCAGGTCGTGAAGGCCTGGCATTACCATAAAGTCCAGACGGATCACATCGTTGCCGTCCAGGGAATGATCAAACTGGTGCTTTACGATCCACGGGACAACTCCCCAACCCAAGGAGAGATCAATGAATTCTTCATTGGCGTCCATAACCCGTTGTTGGTTCAAGTGCCCCATGGAATTTACCACGGATGGAAATGCATCAGCGAGGAGGAAGCTATCATCATCAATATCCCAACGGAGGTCTATTCCCATCGCACGCCGGATGAATACCGCCTCCCTCCCCACGGAAAAGAGATCCCCTATGACTGGTCAAGGAAGGATGGATAAGGGGAAGCATAAATGACAAATGTCAAAATCCAAATGTTAAATGAATGTCAAATCCCAAAATGAAGAAGTTTTGATGTTTGAGCTTTGAACTTGATTTGACATTTGGGCCTTGTCATTTGACATTTGATCGGAATCTGTTTGAGATTCTAAAACTGTCAGAAATAAAAGGGACGAAACATGAGGATAGTGGTGACAGGGGGTTGTGGGTTCATTGGGAGTAATTTCGTTCGTTATATTTTAAAGGGTTATCCAAATTATTCCATTCTCAATGTGGATAAATTAACCTATGCTGGGAATTTGGAGAACCTCGCTGATCTTGCTTCTTCCCCTCGGTACCATTTCATCAGGACGGATATTGCTGAGGTGCCCCAGATGGAAGCGATCATTCGGGACGGAGTGGATGCCATCGTCAATTTTGCGGCTGAATCCCATGTCGACCGATCGATCGAAGACCCCAGTACCTTTATGAAAACGAATGTCTTTGGTACGTTCGTCCTTTTGGAAGCGGTCCGGAAGGTTTTCCCAAAACAGAAGATCCAGTTGGTCCATATCTCGACGGACGAAGTCTATGGGTCCCTTGGGGAGAGCGGGGCCTTCACTGAGGAAACCCCTCTTGCACCCAACAGCCCCTATTCGGCCAGCAAGACGGCTGCGGATATGCTGGTCAGGGCCTACCATCACACCTATGGTCTTCCCACTTCCATCACACGATGTTCCAATAATTATGGGCCCTATCAGTTTCCAGAAAAACTCATTCCTCTGCTGATCTCAAACGCGATTGAAGATAAGGAACTTCCCATCTATGGAGACGGAATGAATATCAGAGATTGGATCTATGTAGAGGATCACTGTCGGGCCTTGGATACGGTTCTTCACCATGGGAAAGAGGGGGAAGTCTACAATATAGGGGGTCGGAGTGAAAAACCGAACCTGGAAGTGGTGAAGACGGTTTTGGACCAGCTCGGTAAACCTCATTCCCTCATCCGGTTTGTCAAGGACCGCCCAGGCCACGACCGAAGATATGCGATGGATTTCTCGAAAATCGAGAGAGAACTGGGATGGAAACCTACCGTCTCTTTTGAAGAA
>Ga0224495_10003008_pt1 | contig 10602 bp, 8 predicted proteins | sample SF_Jul11_sed_USG_FD_168128 | JGI IMG/M metagenome (GOLD analysis project Ga0224495, IMG submission 168128) | Sediment microbial communities from San Francisco Bay, California, United States - SF_Jul11_sed_USGS_4_1 | ecosystem: Environmental > Aquatic > Marine > Sediment | place: USA: California...
AGCGGTCTTGTTCCCGATATCTCTCTTGGGTGGCGGTGGCCGGTAGATAAAATTCTGAGCCATTGTGTGGAACAGCGGAGTAGGGCAGACTGCCCGTGAACAGAGCTTTGCAATGAACGCTGCTGCCATAAGCGGTAAAATCATCTCATGGTTGTCCGTCATCTCCATGACGATCACAAACGCAGTGATCGGTGCCTGGGTGACGCCGGCGAAGTAGGCGACCATACCGAGGATTATCGCAGCGCCTTCGGGTACAGAGGTGAAGAAATGTGCGATATTGGCACCGAATCCCGCGCCTGCGGAAAGCGACGGCGCCATGACCCCGCCGGGTATTCCGCTGACATAGGAAAGCAGGGTTGCTGACATTTTAAGCAGGCCGTAACTCTCTGGTAATGAGGAATGGCTGTCGAGCAGCGACTTTGCTTCACTGTATCCGCTGCCATATATGTTATTGCCTGAAGCCAGCCCCGCCAGCGCCAGGAGCAATCCGCAAGCGCCCGCGAATGCGACCGGCTGAGCCCTGATCCAATTTCCGATTCTTCCCGACAGGCCTTTGTTGATTTCGATCAGCGTACGGCTGAACGCCCCGCCAAGCAGTCCGCCGGTGATGCCACAGATGATGACAACGTCCCATTCCCTTCCCCATTCCAATGTTTCAGAGGTGTGGCCGAAATAGGAATAATTCCCGAGCAGAGCAAGCGAGGTGATACCGGCGATGATCACCGTCATCAGGATAGTCGTGCTGTTGTGTTCCTCAAAAGATCGGCTCATCTCCTCGATGGCAAAAACGATGCCCGCGAGTGGTGTATTGAACGCAGCGGCGACACCGGCGGCAGCTCCGGCAAGGATCAGCCCCTTTTCCACATCGTGTTTGGGGAAGCGGGCAAGATTGCCCAAGCTGTGCATAATGGAAGCGCCGATTTGCACGGTGGGTCCTTCGCGCCCGACGGAAGACCCGCACATCAGCCCGAACATGGTAAGAAATATCTTGGCGATCGTCACGCGCAACGAAAGAACATGATCGCGGATTTTGCTGCTTTCCCTGGGGTCAAGCGAAGCGATAGTCTGTGGAATGCCGCTGCCTTGTGAACCGGGAAAGTATTTTCGGGTGATGTAGACGATCAGCATGAGTCCGAAAGGGGTAACCACCAGGGGAAGATAGGGCGAAATAGCGAGCAACTTGTTGAAAATACCGTTCGCCCGATCGCAAGCGACTGCAAACAGAATCGCGACCAGACCCACGCTGACTGCGCCGCTCCAGAAAACCAGGCGCCGCTTCCACTCCAGTATCGTATCGTCTGCGAGTAAAGGTAATTTCATAGTCTATTCCCTGTTTGATGCCACATCTTCCTAACCTGCGTAACATCGCATTTCGTCTGGCCGCTGGGGAGACAGCATGGTCACATAGATCATGCACGGGTGCCGCAAAAAACGCCGAGCGGATAATGTTGAGTGCCGTTGCATCAATAAATCAGCCAAAGGCGGGCGCGCTTACCAGATCGCGCTTGGAACGCGATGCAGGTGCGCCGCCCGTCAACACGGGTGTGTATACGCAACATCATCGAAAACAATGGCGTGTAGGTGGTCGGCTGCGGCAGGCCACCCCTGAGCGCTATTTTGTCTCATTAAGCTGGCAAAAAAAGAAGTTGGTCGCTTCGACAAAGCCTTCTACACTGCCACAGTCAAATCTCCTTCCATGGAAGCGATACGCAATCACACCCCCATTTCTGGCCTGCGTCTGCAATGCATCGGTGATCTGAATTTCGCCGTTCCTTCCCGGCGCAGTTTTCCTCAGGATGTCGAATATATCGGGTGTCAGGATGTAGCGCCCGATCACGGCGAGATTGGACGGGGCATCCTGTGGAGATGGTTTCTCCACCATGCGCTCTGCCCGAATATGCTCATTGTCCAGCCGCTCTCCGCTGATGATGCCATACTTGTCTACCTCTTCTATAGGAACCTCCTCAACTGCGACGATACTGCAGCGATATTTTTCATAAACACGCGACATTTGCGACATGACCCCGTCTGACTCTCCGACGCAGAGATCATCAGCAAGAATCACGCCGAACGGCTGATTGCCGATCAGTGTTTCACCTGTGAGGATGGCGTCACCCAGGCCGCGCATTTGAGTTTGTCTGGTGTAGGAAAAGCTGCAATACTCGATCAGTTCGCGTATGCCATCCAACTTGCTCTCTTTGCTGGTACCGTTGATTTTGTCCTCCAATTCGTACATGACATCGAAATGATCCTCGATGGCGCGCTTGCCGCGCCCTGTAACGAAGCTGATATTCTTCATGCCAGCTTGGTACGCTTCCTCCACGCCATACTGGATCAGCGGTTTGGTCAGCACGGGCAGCATTTCCTTGGGCTGGGCCTTGGTGGCTGGAAGAAAGCGGGTGCCGTAACCCGCAACCGGAAAAAGACATTTGATGATCATGTTTCGTTTCTTGTAACTCAGTCGGCCAGCCAGTAGCAGGTCAAGGGCGGGATGGAAACTACTTCATTTTCCGCATGGATACGAGAGCCCGTGCAAAGGTCTTTCATGCCATCTTTCTGAAAAAATCCGTTTGATCTCAGCAATGTGCCTAAGCGAAGCGGCTGCGCTTCGACATTGAAATTCCCGATTACCAGTATTCTGTTGCGGCTGTTTTGCGGATCAATGCGGGAGAATGCCAGCAGATTCTTGTTGTCGATATCCAATATCTGACGGTTATCGAAGTCCGCAAACGCGGTTATCTCCTTGCGCAACGCGATCATTTTCTTCAGCGCACTGAATATCCGGTGCTCCACAGTGCCGGGCTGATGGCGGTGCTCCGCTTTTTCCCAGTCGAAATGAGAGCGGTGTACCCAGCGATTATCATTACGTGTAAATTGATCATCAAGATAGGCAGTGCTGTTCAGTGTGCCGATCGCGTCGCCGTAATAGAGCAGAGGTATGCCGCCGAATGAAAGTATCATGCTGTGCAGCAACAAAATGGTCTTGATCGCTGTATCGATTGCTATCTCATCGCGGTTCTCGAGTGCGGTCTCAAGGCCGACCAATGAGGCAAGCGAGCCGGAAATGCGCGCATCGCCGGTCTTGGGATTGTCGCCAAAAGGCAGGCCTCTTGCCGGAGATCCCGGAAACTTGCCGGTGAAATAGTCAACCAGAAAACGCCGGTGCTGGACCGGATCATAGCCGGACAGGCTAACATCGCTGTCGGAGAAGCCCAGACCGATGTCGTCATGGCAGCGCACGTAGTTGAGCCAGGTTGCGCGATCGAGTTTTTCCGGAAGGCTCCTGATCCCGCGATTGAGCAGGTTGGCATTCTTGGTCGCAACAGCGTCCCACAGCAAGGCCATAAGCGTGGCGTTGTATGCGATCTCGCATTCCTTGGCATTGATCGCATCCTCGCCAAAATATTTGGCAATTTCGCCTGGCGAGACGATAGCCTCGGCGATAAATAGCACACCAGGCGCGGTCACCTGACAACAGTCCTTCATCAGTTGCAGTAGCAGGTGCGCCTCGCGTTCGTTCTGGCATGCGGTGCCCAGCTTCTTCCACAGGAACGCGACGGCATCCAGGCGCAGGATGTCCGCGCCCTTGTTAGACCAGAACAGGATGATGTCGATCATTTCGATCAGCACCGCGGGGTTGCGGTAATTGAGATCCCACTGGTAACTGTTGAATACCGTCATTACCCATTTGCCCATCTGTTCATCCCAGGTGAAATTGCCGGGCGAACTGGCGGGAAATATTTCAGGCATGGTATCTTCGTAACTATCCGGAATTTCGCGGTCATCGAAGACATAGTAGTAGTCCTGATATTTTTTTTCGCCGCTGCGTGCCTTTTGCGCCCACTCGTGCTCGTTGGATGTGTGGTTGACGACAACATCGAGTACCAGCAGCATGTCGCGCTTCCTCAGGGAATCAGACAGAGCTTCGACATCATCGATGGTTCCGAAACGGGGATCTACCTTGCAGAAATCGCGCACCGCATAGCCGCCGTCGCTATGATCCGGCGGGCAATCCAGGATGGGCATGACATGCAGCATATTGATGCCCAACTCTTGCAAATAGGGCAACTTGTTGCGCAGGCCATGCAGGTTTTCGGCAAAGCGATCGCAATAAAGTCCCATGCCGACCCATTTTTGGCTCAGGAACCAGTTGAAATTCTTTTCTCGTGCCAAATCTGATTTCTTGAGATGAGCAGCGCGTTCGATATATCGCGTTGCCAGTGTTTCGACCAGGCTGACCATTTGCTCCTTGAAATCTACATGTTCGCCATATAGAAGGTGGAACAGGGAGTGGATCGCATAGAAATTCGCGCCGAGGCGGGTGTAAAAATGACGCAGCTTCAGGTTCCTGATTTCCGGCTTCAGTTCAGCCAGAATTTCATTCAGCAGCGAGTGAGAAACTTGCTCGTACATCAACGTCCCCTGGTGGGGTTCATAGTTGCTGGCGCAGCCATGTATCCACATCCTTGAAATAATGGGCGACACCTTCCAGAATTCCGGCGCGGTAGTTGCCGTTCATGCCGAGATAGTCTCCCTTTGCGACATAGATGGTGTCGATATTTGCATCGGCAACACGTGTTTTGACCTCAGCGACGGCATTTGCCACCAACACGGATGGTATGTTGCTCAACAGCACATCCAGGTCGTTGCCGCTGTCGCCGGCAAAGACCGCGGCATCGCGCCTGAAGCCACTCTCCTGCATCAGGAACCGGATTGCATGCAGCTTGTTGGCACTGGCGGGCAGCACATCCAGCAAGCAAAGCTCATCAGCCTCATCGAGGCTCCAGATCAAGTTCGCCTTGATGCCTGCATACTTCAGCCGTTTATCAATCTCGTCGGACAACTCCTTTACATCCGTTTCGAGTGGTGCGTAATAGCTGAGTTTGTGGCGATTTTGCTTCTCATCCTCCTGCAGGCGCAGCATGGGAAAGACGCTCAACTGCAGGTGCAACTCGTCATTTGACCGGCCTTGCCAGTCCGGCGCGATTTGCGCATCCCATATCTCACAATGGTTCCATCCAGAAGCATTGACATGATAGATCGTTGTGCCGACATCGGCTATGACGAAGTCCGGCGCAGGTAGATCAAAATCGAAAACAGCCTGCTCCACCAGCGCACGATGTCTGCCGGTAACATAGGCAAGCGTTACTTCAGGCCGGTTTGCCAATTGCTGAAACAGGCTCGCGGCTACCGGGGATTCTGGCTGGACCCCGTTTGGGATCAACGTTCTATCAAGGTCAGTACAAAGCAGGAAAGGCCTCATACAACCACCACTTTGTTGCCACCAAAGAAATTGTAATGATCCATCGCCTCCAGTATGCCAGCGGCGTGCGGTTTTTTGGCAAAGTATATCTTGTCGGCATTGGTCAGATCAGACAGTTCAGCGAGATGGCGGTTATCCACGACCACACCCAGGGTGTTGCCGCGCAGCATATCGGCATCGGCGCCGGTGACACCCGAGACGAGTGTATTTTCAAGAAGGAAGCCGAGTTGCTGGGCACACCAGCGTAATGCCAGCCCTTTTGATGCCCTGACGGGCAGCACGTCGAGAAATTGACCGAACGAAAATACAACATTCACTGCCTGCTCGTTGCGCAATAGTGCTTGACGGATTTCCTGGACATTTGCTACGGCGGGATCGATAAAGTAGCTGATCTTGAAATTACTCTGGTTGATTTTGGGCTGCATTTTAAGCCCGGCGAATTCCTTGAGCACTTCGCGTACAGCCTGCGGATTCCACAGGTGATTGATGTGGCGTTCCCATACTGCATCCTTGGTCAAATTTGGAGCATAGTGGATTTCAGTGCCCTGGCTGGTGATCAGCAAGTCTGGCAGAGAGATGTTATACAACCTTAGCGTGGCCAGGGCGTCATCCAGACGCCGACCTGTGGCAATTCCGAAAATGATCTCCTTGCGATTAGCCTGCATGGTTTGCAGAAGCTGCGACAACGATTCCCGGTCACCTATCAGGTTTAAATCAAGGCTGGTCAGTATCGCCCGATCACGGTACATCACGGATTTTCTTTGCAGGGTCATTCTGGATATCGGTTCGGTCTTCTCAACCAGCGGCCGTATCACTGCAAGATATTTTTCAACATGGGCTTGCCATGAATAGTGGCGACGCACACCTTGAATGCCATTATTTTTCAATCGGCGCCATTCCGGTTTGTCAGTCAGGGTCTGCAGCAAAGTTTCCGCCATTGCAGTTTTATCGAGCGGATTGATCAGATAGCCATTCTGGCAATTGCTGATGATATCGATCGGACCACCGTCCTCGGTCGCCACAATAGGCAGGCCGCAAGCAGCAGCTTCTATCAATGTCAGGCCAAATGGCTCGGTCAGCGCGGGATTCACGAACACGCCGTGGTGGGCTGCGGCAAGCCGGTAGAAAACAGCTACATCTTCCGGCTTGTGATGCTTGGGATAGGCAACCTTGCCGTAAAGGTCATATTTGTCGATCGCCAGCAAAATGTCGCTCAGAACATTCCTCGAGCCGTTTTCCATATCCTGAATATCGTTGCGGTTGCCGGCCACGATCACCAGATTGGCTGTTAGTTGCAATTGCGGCGATTCACCGTAGGCTTCGATCAATGCCACGATATTCTTTTTTGGGTCGGGGCGAGACAGCGCCAGGATGATCGGCTTGCCGGGTTGATTCAGAAAGCGCTTGAGTTCGCTGGCGATTTCGCTGTGCTTTTCATCGCCTTTAGGAGGAAAGAATTTCTCCAGGTCCGTGCCGGGAGGAATGACCCGCATCCGTTCCGGCTGGTAAAAATCATACAGTCCGTATTGTTGTTCTATTTCCTGTTGGGTGCTGGTGATGACACGCTCGGCGACGCCCAAAGTTGTTTCTTCGGCCTCGATTCGGCGGGATATGTTGTAGGTAGTCTCAATCTCGCTGTGTTTTATACCGCTTGCCAATAGCTGCTTGCGCTTGCTGTGGCCTAACGAATGTCCGGTATGCACCAGCGGGACTCCCAGCTGATGGGACAGCCTTGAGCCCACATAGCCGGCGTCCGCATAATGGCTATGGATGATATCTGGAGGGCGTCCCTGGCTCTTGAGGTATGTAAGAACATTGTCGGAAAAATTCTCCAGAGAGTCCCACAGCATTTCCTTGCGCAGATATTTTTGTTCGCCGCAATCGATACGCACGATACTCGCTTTCTCTGTCAAAGGCTCGAATACTTGTGCGTAATCGGAACTGACCTGGCTATCCAGGACGCGCCGAGTCAGCAGCACCACCTTCTCCACCTCGGTACGCTCGCCAAGAGCGCGAGCGAGCTCCACGACATATTTCGTTTGGCCGCCGGTATCCGCATCGCGCCCCAGTTCGAGATCGTGACCTCGTATCAATCCATGTACACTGATCAGGACGATGTACAGGGGTTGCTTTTGCGACAAGGGATGCTGTTTCATGCGTACCACTCTTGAGTGAATGGCTCGTAAAAATCTGCGTGCTCAGGGATGGCGCCACGAATTCCACAGATTGCTGCAGCAAATGCATTGGCTCTATCAAGCGACATGACCGTGGGCCACCGAAGCAGATATCCAAGGATGTAGACAGCCGCGAATCCGTCGCCAGCTCCTACGGTATCTGCAAGATTTGCGATGTTGCCATTTGACTTCGAATCGACCCTCTTCCCGTCGCGATCGACCTGCCATGATCCCTCTGCTCCGCAGGTGATGATCGCGCGCTCGATGTCAAATTGCTCCATCAACTCTCTGACCCGGTCATGGGGCCGGCTAGCCGAAAGCGCCAGCAATTCGGACAATACGTTCAGTTCTTCATCATTGAGCTTCAGTATGTCTGCATAGTGCAGGGATTGGCGGACGGTCTTCGCGTCATACCATGGATTGCGTAGGTTGATATCAAGGAAGTTGGTCGCTTCCGTACTTCGCAGCAACGTCTTCAGCGCGCGCCTGGAAATTTCGTGACGCTGAGCCAGTGTACCGAAGTAGACCATGCTCGGGTGTACCGAAAGCGCGGCCATGCGTACCATTGCAGGATGAATGAAATCGTAAGCTTGCAAGGGAGGTATCTCAAATTGGTGTCCTCCATCTTTGATATGCACTAGCACTCGTCCGGTCGGGTAACGGTTGCTGCACTGGATGCCCAGGGTTTCCATGCCTTGCTGCGACATAAGCTCAAGCACCTCGTCGCGCAGCATGTCATGGCCCAGACGTGAAATCAGAACAGGATTTTGCCCGAATGCCTTCAGGTGACGGGCGACATTGAACGGTGCGCCTCCCAGAACATTCTGGTTAGGAAACATGTCCGCCAAAACTTCGCCAAATAGCACAATCGTGTTTATGGGATGTGCGCTAAATGACTTGACGACTGCAAGCCTGGATGACGTTCCCAAGGGTGTTAGGAACCCTGCTTGCCGATGAAGTCGACGCGTCGGTTCTCCATCCAGCACTTTTCTTCATGACAGTTCCGGCGGGGTTTTTCTTCGCCATAACTGACTGCCTTCACCCGGTTTGCGTCAATTCCCATCAGTTCCAATGTCTTGCGTACCGACTCGGCGCGCTTGTGTCCCAATGCAAGGTTGTATTCATTGCTGCCGCGCTCGTCTGCATTGCCTTCCAGAGTGAGGGAGACGCTGGGGCTGGCCTTGAGGAAATTACCGTGTTGCTGGATGACTTCGCGATACTCTGGCTTGATCGAATGTTTATCAAAGTCAAAGTAAACGCTCTTCTGTTTCATCTCTTCGAGTTGCGCTACCAGACTGGCAGCGCCGACACCGGTGGATTCTGCAGGTGCAATATAGGGGATGCTGCGCGCTGTAGTGTCCGGCGGTGCCGATTCTGGGGAAGAGGCCGTTGGTGTTGTAGAGCATGCCTGAATTGCCAGGATGGCGAGCGCAAGCAGGGTCAAGTTTCCATTCTTCATTAGTGTTCTCCTATGCGGTAATTGTTAAACATCATAATAAATACATTGATATCAATATAATTGATATGAATTAATAATGCAAGTTATAATGCGGCCAGCTATCTACATGACTTCAAGTCGCAGAACACTTAGGGGGTACATTTGGGCAATTCCAGCAAGAAGAAACTGTCTGTTACGGTGTTGAAGAAATTTCGCATTATCTATGGTTCGGCGCGCCAGCATTTTCGGGAGATCGAGCAAACCTGCGGAGTAACCGGGTCGCAATTGTGGATCATGCAGGAAATCGCAAATATGCCCGGCACGGGTGTTTCCAAATTGGCGGAACAACTTGCTATCCATCAATCTACTTGCAGTCAGCTGGTGGAAAAGCTGGTAGCGCGCGGGCTGATCATCAAGGAGCGCAGCAAGGAGGACCAGCGCCGTGTTGGACTGCGCCTGTCAGATGAAGCGGCAATATTGGTATCCAGAGCGCCCGGCCCGTCCGAAGGAATATTGCCCGAAGCATTGAAGGCTCTTCCGCATGATGCATTGCTGCAGCTGGAGTCCTCGCTGGAAAAAGTGATTGAGCAATTGCAAATCAAGGACGCCAAGCTGGCGAACAGACCATTGTCAGATTTGTAGCTAGCCCCTTCAAAATATCGAACCTGGCGGCAGGCAAACCTGCCATTTTCTTGCCGTGCGTTGCCCGTGTATCTTTATCTGGGCATCATCAATCGACAGTAATCGAGTGGAGTTCATCATGGATCGCATATTGCCTTACTTTCAGCAGCATTTCTCGGCCAAGGTAATGCATGTCATCGTCATTCTTGCGGTTGCGTGGATGCTGATTGCTCTAGGCCGAAAGACGATAAGGGTATTTCGAGGCTATATGCGCAGCCGTAGTGATTCTGCAGAGGAACACAAACGGATTGAGACCCTGGCACGTGTATTCCGGCACATCTTTACGGTCGTGATCACGCTGGTGTCGGGTATGCTGATATTGAGCGAGATCGGTATATCCATCGCCCCCATCCTGGGCGCGGCCGGCGTGGTGGGTATCGCGGTCGGTTTCGGCGCGCAAAGCCTGATCAAAGATTATTTCAACGGTTTTTTCATTCTTCTGGAAAACCAGATACGCCAGGGAGATGTGGTCGAGGTGTGCGACAAGGGTGGGTTGGTCGAAGATATCACGATGCGGCACGTGAAGTTGCGCGACTATGAAGGGAGTGTCCATTACATTCCGAACGGTTTGATCACCACCGTCACCAACAGGTCGCGCGGATTCGCCTATGCCGTGATAGATGTGGGTATCGCCTACCGCGAAAGTGTCGACCAAGCCTTTGAAATAATGAGAGAGGTGGCACGAGTTCTGCGGGCGGACAAAGATTTCCAGCTGCGCATTCTGGAGGAGATTGAAATCGCCGGCGTCGACAAATGGGCAGATTCGGCCATTATCCTGCGCTGCAGATTCAAGACGGCTGCGCTGGAGCAATGGGGGGTGCGACGCGAATACTTGCGGCGCCTGAAAACCGCATTCGACCAGCAGGGCATCGAAATTCCCTACCCGCACTTGACGATTTGCTCGGGTCAGGACAAGCAGTGCAATACCGGTCTTCAAGTAGTGATGACTGGCCAGGGGAAATGACGGCAGTGCGGACGCGGGGGCTTTTGCCGAACCTTATTTGCAGCTGGAATGTATAATCCCCAGCCGATCTAAAATTAAGGTG
>Ga0224495_10003009_pt1 | contig 10600 bp, 7 predicted proteins | sample SF_Jul11_sed_USG_FD_168128 | JGI IMG/M metagenome (GOLD analysis project Ga0224495, IMG submission 168128) | Sediment microbial communities from San Francisco Bay, California, United States - SF_Jul11_sed_USGS_4_1 | ecosystem: Environmental > Aquatic > Marine > Sediment | place: USA: California...
CAGATCTCAGATCTTGTCTCTAAAGGAAAGAGCCTACGTGGATTCAGCTAGGGCTATTGGCGCAGGCAACGTTCACATCATTACTAAACACATACTTCCAAACACGATCCCTATCATCCTCGCCTCGTCGATTCTAAGAATAGTTAATGCGATCTTAGCAGAAGCCGGATTAAGCTTCCTCGGCTTGGGTGATCCAACAGCGATAAGCTGGGGGATGGTGCTTCATTATGCTCAAAGTTGCGGAGGCTTCTCAAGGGGCGCATGGTGGTGGATCATCCCCCCCGGATTACTGATCGGCCTGGTAGCGGTAAGCTTCACCCTGATCGGGTATTCACTAGAGGCGGTCTTCAGCCCCCAGCTGAGGCGCTCATAAAGGTGTATCAATACAACAAGCTGAAGCCTATTAAGACGCACGTGAAAAATGTTCCAGTCATATTTCTAAAGCCACATGACATATCCTTCAGATAGTTCGAACTCCCACATTTTCCTTTGTCAAGAAATGAATCCGAAGCTCAACAAAATATGACAAATAAAAACAATTTACAGGGGCCGCTGTAGAAGTGCCCCCACTAATTTTCTGGAATGGGGCTTTGAACCATAATGGTCAATAAAAGGGAGTATTTCGACGATGTATTCTATGACGGTATTGGGGCATTGTGTCTCAGTACTTTTCCTGGCCTCTCCTCCGTGTGCCGCTTCTGCTCGAAGACCATCTTGCCGTTGACCAGCACGTGCTCTATGCCATCCGGCGCCTGGGCAGGCTGCAGGTAGTCGCCGGTTATCCTGATCTTGTCGTAGTCGAAGACGACTATGTCGGCGTATGCCCCTAGGCTGACCACCCCCCTGTCCTTCAGCCCCAGCGTCTGAGCTGGCAGGTATGTGGCCTTTCTGACGGCCTCTTCGAGGCTCAGTACCTTCTTCTCTCTCACCCAGTTACCCAAGTAGTCTGCGTACATGCCATAAGCCATAGGAGGCGCGTACCAATCGAATAGGTCTTTAGTGGGAGGGCTACCTGGCTCGAAGGGGTGGATGACCATGTCGGTACATGGCATCGCCGCGGGGTGTCTAAGGAAAACCTTTTTTGTAGCTTCTCGAGCTCGCTCATCTTCAATTTTGTAGCCATAGCGTCTCAGGGTCATCAATCAACATATCAAACAGGGTATCAAGGGGCTCTGTGTTCCTTCTTAGAGCTATCTCAACCAAGGTCTTTCCTTCATACTCTTTATTCTTGCACCTCAATATCCTGAATCTATTCATCCAGTACGGATCGGCTTTCGTGTGGGTTATGCCTATGGTGAGCCTTCCAGAGGCCGAGACTTCCTTTATCTTTTCCCTAAACTCCTCCGTTCTTATTTTCTCCAAGAACTCTTCTTTTCCGAGTAGGTTGATCCATATAAGATTGGTGTTCCTAGATTTCCAGAATTCGTTTATCAGAGGTTTAGCGCCGCTGATGTCGGTTGGAGGGCAGACTATTACATTGAAAGTGACGTCGAGGCCTCCTTTTATCGCTTCATCCACGATGTCTAGGGTCGCCTTTGAGGCGGCCTCTTCCAGGGAATCAGGATGCGGCTGAGGTATACGGAACACATTGTCCAAGTGTACTATGTGTAACGGTATCTTAGCCTCACGGCTTACCTCTATCCCCTCTAGCAATCCTCTATGTCTGCCCACCCATGCGTCTTCCAAGGGTCCGTGGTATATGCCTGTGCCGCATTCGTCCTGATCATCGGACGACCAATGGATGTGCACGTGTCTTAGATGAGGCGCGTGTATGCCATGGTATCTCTTTGCGATCTTCAAGAGTTCTATTATCTCTGACTTATCAGCGTATTCGCCGGGTAGGTAGTCCACGCCAGTTGAAATGCCGAATGCTCCGCTCTGCATGGCCCTATCGACGTACTCCCCCATCTCCTCGACTTCGCTCCGTGTCGCGGTCCTCTTGAAATCATCTCCCATCACGGCCGTCCTTATCGTACCATGACCCACCAGCGGAGCGTAGTTCACGGATGTTCCCGTCTTCTCTACTCTGGAAAGGAACTCATCGAAGGTCTGCCAATCTATGGAGAGCCCTAACTTCTCCTCGATTATCACGCCATATTTATCCAGTGGTAGAAAGGGCGGTGGCGAAGGCTTCTCGGGTTCAGCGTCATGCCACCATTCGTTGACGAAAGCAAACATCGATGAGTATAGGTTGTTTATCGGTGCCGTCGACATGCCACAGTTGCCTCCAAGAACTGTTGTTATTCCCTGCATCACTAGGCTGTCGGCCTTCGGGTATCTCAGAATGTTAGAGTCGGCATGGGAGTGTGTATCTATGAAGCCTGGACAAACGACGAGCTCTGATCCATTTATCTCCCTGTAAGCGTCTCCCTTTACATTACCCACTGCTGCTATTTTCTCGCCAATTACCCCCACACTGCCGTGAAAGGGTTTTCCGCCTTTGCCGTCGACGATACTGGCTTTTTTTATGAGCACGTCAAAACTCGCGCACATTTAAATCAGCTGAATGACTCACATACGAATTATATTTTTTATGCAAACAACAAAACTCGCTACATAAGTGTCGTGATTCGTGATTGTTTTTAAATATATAGAGGAGTTAAGACAGAAGGATTTCCATGGTGAAGTTGCCTAACAAAGGTCTAGACCGTTACGAATTTTATGAAAAATTGATAGTATATGAAAAAGAGTCTCATTTCCATGAATATAATAAAAATGTGTACTGCGAGGGCCCCCACATAACTTCTTCGGAGAGTCTTCCATGGGCCGATGAGGTCCGTCATTTGGTGGCTGAGGCGAGGACAAGGTTCATGCATGGCCTCAGTTGGCATGCCGATGGTGCGCTGAGGATGGAGAAGGAGGTCGTTTCGATGGTCGGGGGATTCCTGGGGAATGAAGACGCGGTAGGTAATATCACGACGGGAGGGTCTGAATCCAACGCTTGTGCCCTCTTGACCGCTTTAAGTAGGGCGGATGAGAGGGGAAGCGTTGTTTTCCCAAAACATGCGCATTATTCGTTTTACAAGTTCTGCCGAATGTTTGGTCTTGAGCCTATACCCGTTGAACCCATGCAGGGAACAACCTGTGAGGTCGACATCGATACGATGAGGAAGGCCGTCAGAGACGATACCGTAGCGATAATCGGAACTGCCGGTACGTGGCCTTATGGTACCATCGATCCGATAGAGGAAATCGGAGAGATAGCCGAAGAAAAGGATCTATACTTCCATGTAGACGCATGCTTCGGTGGATTCATATTGCCTTTCCTCGAAAAAGGTGGATATTACAGGACGGGGGAGATACCAAAGTGGGATTTCAGGGTCAAATCGGTCTCATCGATAAGCGCAGATCTGCACAAGAACGGCCATGTTCCACCCCCTGCGAGTTCTCTAATATATAGGGACGAAGAACTCCTCGATTACGCAAAGATGATTGCCCCGCCTAATGGGTGTTTCACAGGCACCAGGGCGGCATCATCGTTCGCCGCTTCATGGGCAATGCTCAACCTACTGGGGCTCGACGGGTACATCGCGATCTCGAGAAGGTCCATGGAGTTGAAGGAAGCGATGGAACAAGGAGTAATGAAGATACCCGGTCTGAATGTTACGCCGAATTCTAAAATAAACCTCACTCTTGCGTATTCGGACGAGTACAACCTCGATCCAGTGATGGGAGAGATGCGGAGGAATGGCTGGACGTTTGGAACAAATGCCAATCCTCCTGGCATAGTCCTATGTGTTTACCCGCAAAACGATGGTCAGGTTGAACCTTTCATAGCGGATTTGGAGCGAAGCATGAGGCTAGCTAAGAGCAATCGAAAAACATGAAATCGAGGTCAAACGACATAATGTAGACCCTCTCTTTGGAGTTTTTCATATCACCCTTCTTAATAGAACTTGATGGATCTGGTGTTAAGCGGACAAGGATAGATTTTTTTCATTAATAAATGGGATTTACAATGAAAATGATGTTAAGACAGTATTAGGCATAATAACTAGCTGTGCCTCAGTACTTTTCCTGGCCTCTTCCCCTTTATCCCTATGCTGCCCTCCTAGGCAGACCTGCCTGTGCCGTCTATGATTATCAAATTTTTAATTAGGATATCGTAGTTATCCGACAATTTTTCACATCTTGCGCGGGTATTCGAATCGTTCACGGATAGCTTGGGCATGGTTCAGCAAGCCCTCAGCCTCAGCAATGGTGATGACGGCCTCGCTCAAGTATTCGAGACCCTCGCGAGTGATGTATTGGCACGTGGGTTTCTTGATGAAGTCATCGAGGCTCAGACCGCTGAACATTCGGGCGCACTGCCCAGTTGGCAGGACGTGGTTAGTCCCCGACGCGTAGTCTCCAACGGGCACGGGGGCATAGGGGCCCAGGAAAATCGAGCCGGCGTGCTTGACGCGAGGGAGCATAGCCATTGGGTCGGCTGTGACGATTTCTAGGTGCTCGGGAGCAAACTCGTTGCTGAATTCTATCGCCTGCGCCATCGAATCGGCGACAAGCACAGACGAGTTGTCGAGGGCTTCGGTCACGATCTCCCTGCGCGGGATATCGACGATCATTTTCTCAAGTAAGGAGCAGACAGCGTTAGCCAACTCAGCTGAAGGGGTGATCAAGACGGAAACATTGTCAGGGGCGTGTTCTATCTGCGAGATATAGTCGATCGCCACCCAGCGTGGGTTGGCCTCCTCGTCAGCGATGATGAGAACCTCGCTGGGACCGGCGGGAGAATCCGAGTCGACCACGCCGAAGACCGCCCTCTTGGCGGCTGTCACGTAGCGATTACCAGGGCCGACGATCTTATCGACCTTTGGCACAGTCTCGGTTCCATAGGTCATGGAACCTATGGCCCACGGGCCTTCAATCTTGTAGATAGTGTCACAGCCTACGATGTCAGCTGCATGAGGGTCACGTTATTTGCCACCATGCCTTCGTTCGGAGGGATGCAGCCTATTATTTGCTTTACCCCGGCAACTTTCGCGGGGATGCACGTCATAAGGACGGTCGAAGGATAACTTGCGCGACGCCCGGTGAAGTAACAACCAACTCTGTCTAGAGGCCGCACTATACGACCGGCGAGGATCCCTGGGGAGATCTCGACGGACCACATCTCGCGTTCTCGCTGAGCAGCGTGAAACTTCTCGATGTTCTCTTTGGCGAAGTGGAGCTTTTCAACAAGTTTTGAACTGGTCGAGTCGTAGGCTCTGTCAATCTCGTCGCGGGTAACTACAAAGTCGTTTCGGGTTATGTCCTCCTTGAATTTCTCGTAGTGTTCCAAGGCCACCTCATCGCCGCGTTTAGAAATGTCGAGACATATCTTGAACATGTCCTCGAAGACTGAAATCTTTTCCATAGATCGCTTCATGATGGCTTGACGCCGTTCAGAGGACAGGTCATTAATGACTTCAGGTTCAATCAACATACATTCACTCACATAGTTCGAGATATATGAATGATAATAAAAACTTCATAGTAAAAACCCTTTTTTTTGTAATATAATCTAACACGAGATGAAATGTTTTCTAAGTAATTACTAATTATCCTTATACGTATATGAAGCATCTTATAGCTATGCAATGGTAGATGAATTCAATGTCCTGATCAAAAATGCGACCATAGTTGATGGAGTAAACAAGGCGTATAGAGGGTCGATAGGGATCAAAGGCGAGCGCATAAGTGCCATAGGAAATGTATCCGGCGATGCCGAAAAAGTTGTGAATGCCGCTGGGCTCATTGCCATGCCAGGTTTCGTTGATCCCCATTCTCATGCTGACGATAGTTTACTTTTTTATCCTAATGCGGAGAGCGCCGTTATGCAGGGCTGCACTACGGTTGTCGCAGGTCAGTGTGGGGGTTCCCCCGCTCCCTTGGACGAGTACATGAGACCGCCGATGGTTCTAAGGGATGAGATCTTCGAGCAAAGCCCATACCTCTACTATGCTCCGACTGTACTCCCGATAGATACAGTAAATGATTTGATGAAGAAGAAGTATGGCTGGACGATCGACTATCGGACAATGGGTGAATACTTTCAGCGGGTTGAAGAAAGGGGCATCTCAATGAACTACGTGCCGCTTGTTGGCCATGGCACGGTACGTATTGCGGTGATGGGCGAGGACTATAAGCGGCACTCGACAAAACCTGAGCTCGACCAGATGAAGGAGCTGATCCACCAAGCCATGAAGGAGGGGTGCCGTGGTCAATCAGCTGGTCTAGACTATGATCCGGATGTTTTCGCGGACTCTTCCGAGATCGACGAATGTGTAGCGGTCTTGAAGGATTATGGGGGCATCTACTTCCCCCATTGGCGAAGAACAGGCCGTCGGAGAGAGGTCAAACTAGGAACCGGATACGCCGAGCCAATAGACGGGATTTTTGAGGTTATCGACACTTGCAGAAAGACCGGCGTGAAGCTGAACATCGCCCACTATGCTCCTGGATGGCATACGATACCAACGATGACTCGAGAAATAGGGAAGGCCATCGGTGAGTCCTCGGTTGCCCCCATCGATAAAACCATTGAGGAGGGGCTGGACGTCAGCTTCGATGTAATACCATGGCCCTGTTGGGAGCCGTTTCCCTACATCTGTGGCCCTCACTTCGTCCAATACTTGAGACTGCTTGGCTCTCGCGAAAAATTGGCGGAGTGGCTGAAGGTTGACGAATTCAGGAAGACGGCTTGGGAAGAAATAGAATCCGGCAGGTTATTCCAAAGGGTGGTCATCAACCCATGTCTTAACACGCATTGGGCGGAGAACTTCAAGATCGTGGAACACAAAAATCAAGAATACGTGGGCAAGACTTTGGATCAGGTTGCTAAAAACCTCGAGAAAGATCCGTGGAACACACTTTGCGACCTCATAGTGGAGGATCCCGACTCCAAAGGGGCCCATACCGATTACCGTGGCCACGAAGAACAGATGAAGGTAATGTTCAATCACCCCGTTGCTGCCATAGGTTTGGATGTAACTGTCTCAGACAACAAATGGGTGCAGAAGACGCCTCCTTGGAACATCTTTCTACCAGATGTGTTTTCTGGTTACATCAAGTTCTTTATACGATATGTGAGGGATGGCAATTTCCTCACTATGGAAGAAGCAGTCCAAAAATGCGCCACAATACCCGCTAGGAACTGTGAGATCGAAGACAGGGGCATCCTAAGAGTTGGCTCGTACGCCGATGTTGTTCTCATGGACTTCAAAAACCTGAACATTGTTGGACACCCAGAGTTATCGAATGACTATCCAACGGGAATCGAGTATGTCTTTGTCAACGGAACCGCGGTTGTCGAAAACGGCAAGCACACCGGAGCTACACCAGGTGAAATATTAAAGAGAAAAACGTAGAAAACTTCTCTCACTTTTTTTTATATCGTTTAAGACGTTAGACCATTTTATGTTTGAATATGGAACAATCGGAAGCCCCTATTTAAAGTAGATAACAATCATCAAAACCATCTGATCACGCGCATAAAAAATAATGTGAAAGAAGTCGATATCTATGTTATTAAAAATACGTGTTGTCTTTGCTCCCTAGATCGATTCTCTCATTTTAACAATGCCCATTTCTAGGGCCCTCATATTCTGCTCCATATATCTACTTGGAAGGGATGCAACCATAGCTTCCTTGATGGCATCGAGGGTAAGTATCTGATTACCCAAGGCTACGTAGGCACCGAGCATGACGATATTCAGGCTCCTCGAAAAACCCGCCTTTTTCGCCAACTCCAAGGCATTTAAAGGGTGGACACTGCCCCCTATTTTTCTAAGAATGGACAGGATCTGGTCTATTTCGGGATAGGTCGTTTCGTTCAAAAGAACGGATGTCGGAAGAACTGGATGTGTATTCATGATTACCGTCGTCTTTTTCCCGATGTACTTCGCAACCCTCAAAGCTTCAGCCGGCTCTAGCGACAGTAAAACATCGCTTCCTCGCTCGGGAATCAAAGGCCCATGCACGTCTCCGCCAAACCTGACGTGGCTCTGAACGGAACCGCCTCTCTGGGCCATGCCCAGAGTCTCGCCTACCCGCACATTCAAGCCCTGGCTCAGGGCGGCGTTTGAAAGAATCCGCGCCAGGGTAATGCCTCCTTGCCCCCCGACGGAGGCTATCAGGACATTGTACTCCTCAATCATTCCTCGGGCCTCCAGTAATTATAGCAACAACAGGACAGATCTGAGCGCAGACCCCGCAGCCCGTACACGTAGCTGAATCGATCGTTATCTTCCCATCGGCGTTTATACCCATCGCAGGGCAGCTCAAGGTCCTAACACAATGTAGACAGCCTGTGCACTTTTCAGGGTCCACAAAGGAGGGATTGTTTATCAGATTCATCCTTCTAGCTACCAGCGAACAAACCCTTCGCAGGACTATGGCCGAAGGGCCCTTCGCCTTCAAAGCCTCAAGGAAGGCGAACTTTGCCTGCTGCAAGTCATAGGGATCCACTACCCGTACATTCTTGATCCCAGCCGCCTCAATGATGCTCTCGATCCTGATCGGCTCCTCCTTCTCTCCGGTTTCTGTGAACCAGGAGCTGGGAGAGGGCTGATGCCCCGTCATCGCGGTTATCCGGTTGTCCAGCACGGCCAGTATGATGTCCGTTTTCTTCCAAGCTGTGTTGATTGTAGGTGGAATGCCCGCATGGAAGAAAGTTGAATCCCCTATGGTCGCAATCACAGGTTTTTCAATCCCTGCGTATTTGAAGCCGCACGCGAGTCCGATCGAGGCCCCCATGCTTACTTCGGTCCAGCACATGTTGAATGGCGGATGCATGCCGAGAATCGTGCAGCCTATGTCTCCGGTAATGATGACCTCGTCCTCCCCGAATCCGGATTCTCTTAGCGCTTGACGGATTGCGGTGTACGTTGCCCTGTGTGGGCATCCCGGGCAAAAGGGAAGAGGCCTCCTTGGCGCCAATTTCATGGCCTCTTCCGTCGCCTCGTCTAATTCAGGGGGTCCCTCGGCTGACTCAATCCCCAACACCTTGCTGAGCGCGCTCTCCACAAGGTCATAACTGTATTCTCCGACCTTCGGCAAGGTTCCTTCTTTTTTGCCATGAAGGAGTACGTGCTTGTCTTCTTCAGCGATCATGGCTTTTACGTGGAGTTCGATGTATGGCTCGAGCTCCTCTAATACCAGTATCTCGTCGACCTTACCGATCAGATCTCGAATTTTTCTCTCTGGGAGGGGGTTCGCTGTGCCTATCCGTAGGGTCACGAGTCCTTTGATGTTATGGCGGGCTATGAATTCCTTAAGATAGTTCCACGAAACTCCCGAAGCTATGACGCCAATTCTGCTGTTCTTGTCTGGTACATGCAGTTCATTGAATTTTGAGCGTTCAAATATCGGCCGCAACTTGTCGATCTTGGCGTTGAGCAGAGCGTGCTGTTCCATACACCAGATGGGCGATGCCCTCGTGAAGCGCCTTATGTCTCGTTTGAATTCCGATGGCTTCCTAATTTTCTGGACGGGCCCGAATCTCACGCCGCCTCTCATGTGCGCCACTAGGGAGGTGGACCGAACGAATATGGGTGTTTTAAACTCCTCAGAGTAATCGAAGGCTGCCACGATAGCATCCTTTGCATCCTGGGGATCTGACGTGTCGATCATCGGCAGCATGGCAATTTTCGTGAAGAACCTGCTGTCCTGCTCTTCCATCCCGGCGTGGGCCCCTGGGTCATCTGCCACATATACCACCAGACCCCCGTTCACATCGCCGTAAGCGGCGGACATGATCGAGTCGGAGGCCACGTTCAACCCTGCGCTCTTCATGGTGACCAGGCTTCTTGTGCCAGCCAAAGCTGCGCCCAAAGCTATGTCGAAAGCGACTTTTTCGTTTACAGCCCACTCCACCCTAATACCCAGTTCTTCAGCAACAGGCATCAGGGTAGAGATCACCTCAGATGAAGGCGTGCCTGGATAACCGATGACGACCCCTACTCCCGCCTCCATCGCCCCCCTTGCGATGGCTTCATTGCCCATCAGAAGGCTTACAGATCCCTCTGAGCCAATCATGCAACTCCATCTCCAGAGAATTGCAAATGATAAAAATTTTTGGAAGAGGTTTATTGAAACATTTGACCCTCTTCATCGAAACATTAGGTCTTTTACGGCCTTTTGTTGTGTTTTGTATATTGGCTTGTGTTTCCCTTTTGTGTACTAATTTCTTTTAACAAAATCCAAGTTGCGTGCGCCCGTCGAGGCGTTTAATAAATACGCCGAATTAATAATACCCCTTATATGGCCCTCTCAGACCGATGTGTGTCGATACACAGACTTGATGAGACCGGTTATCCCAGGGTAAGACGCCTGTTCTAGGAGCTGGACTACAACCTCCAGATAATGTCCATCTTAGAGGGGCGGACGAGGGGCCGGGTATACGCTGACGACACCAGTGAGCCCCGAACAGCATTCATCTGGGATGAGTCCCACAAGTTCTTCCTTTCAGGTGATGCGGAAAACCCCGTCTTCAACGAGGCCCTCAACCGGCTCATCCTCGGCGAGATATATCCGGAAGCCAGGAGGCGAAAGATATGGGGCTGGATCCTCCACTACCACCCAGAGTCCTAGAAATGTGTCCTCTATACGATCCTCCCGG
>Ga0224495_10003010_pt1 | contig 10598 bp, 9 predicted proteins | sample SF_Jul11_sed_USG_FD_168128 | JGI IMG/M metagenome (GOLD analysis project Ga0224495, IMG submission 168128) | Sediment microbial communities from San Francisco Bay, California, United States - SF_Jul11_sed_USGS_4_1 | ecosystem: Environmental > Aquatic > Marine > Sediment | place: USA: California...
TCGGGATTTCCCGTTTCTTTGAACCCGGAGGTCAAAATTTCAACCCCTTTCACCCCTTGGCGGAGACATTCTTCCAGAGCGCCGCTGACCAAAGGAGCCGGAATGGTCAAGATGGCCAAGTCCACCTCTCCCGGGATATCTTTCAATGACTTCCACGCCTGCAACCCTTTTATCTCGCCCCCTTCTGGGTTAACAGGATAAATTCCCCCTTCATAGCCAATCTCCATGATTGCGCTGAGAATAATATTGCCGAATTTGGCCAGTTCTGTAGAAGCCCCAATAACCGCAACGGATTTTGGATAAAAAATAGGCTCAAAAGCCTCTATTACGGATCGATTCATGACCTTTCCTTTTTTACGGGAAGAAATTTTAAAAACCAGTTTTTAAATAACCAACTCGAGCAGATTTGTCAAGGGAGGCAAGAAGGAAACATTTCCTGACTGGCCGGATTGCCGCCAGGACGAGGTAAGCTAAATTTAATGCCTTTGGATTAACTTCTGCTCTATAGGGAGGAAGGCCCCAGTAAAGGAATAATAATCCTGGCTGTTGTTTCAAGGTCTTTTTGAAGGCCCTCAACGATCTTTTTCTTATTCTTTTCCGCAAATCCTTCAAACATCTCCCAATGGCATTTCATTGGAAAAGAAAGGTCGCGCTTCCCTATGACATAGCTGTAGACATAAGGGCCAACGCGAGCACATAATCTTTCAATGATTTCAAAAAGGAGGGGCGAATCTGCATAAGAATAAATGGTAAAATGAAACTGAGTGTTTTTTCTCATAAAGATCTTTGGCCTGTCCTTAGAGGCCTCCATGCTTTCTAACAAACGGTTCAATTTGGGTATCTCAACCTCGGGCATCTGGTCGCAGGCTTTTTCCGCTGCCAGGGACTCAAGCATGATCCTGAGACGGAGGGCTTCCTCCATTTCTTTGGCTGTCAACGAGTTCACCCGAATTCTTTTATTGCTCTCAATCACGATTATTTTTTCGGTTTCAAGCTGCCAAAGAGCCTCGCGTACAGGCATAAGGCTCACTCCAAATTTATCAGCCAGGTCTCTTAAGCTGATGGACTCCCCCGGCAGGATTTCCGCTGAGATGATTTTGTCACGAAGCTGATCGTAAACCTTCTGCCGCATCGTTTTTACTGAAATCTTTTCTAAGACCATATTTTCTCCCTTATAAATATATATGATCACATATTACAAATATCACAATTAAAAAACAATATAAATTTTAAGATATTACAATATTTAAATTTTCTTATTGACATTAAATAAAATATATTTTATATACGATTATATACTATTGTTAAATTGGTAGCAACAGCCCCATATGCTAAGCGGCGCAAAGCCGCCTTTTCGTTTTCGTGGCGTCATAATGAATTGTAACCGGGAGAGCAAGGAAATGAAAGCGATCGTTTGTGAACAACCCGGGAAATTTCGTTTAAAAGAAATGGACCCTCCCACTATTAAATCCGGAGAAGCTCTCGTTCGTATCCGACGAGTGGGCATTTGTGGATCTGATCTCGGTGCCTTCAAAGGACACCACCCCTTAGTTACCTATCCCCGCATCCTTGGCCATGAACTATCCGGAGAGGTAGTTGCGTTGGGCGATTCATCCTCCAACCTGAAGATTGGGGACTCGGTGGTGATTATTCCTTACCTTGAATGCGGTAATTGCTTCGCCTGCCGGCAGGGAAAAACAAATTGTTGCACTCGCCTGGAAGTTTATGGGGTTCATCGGGACGGAGGGATGCAGGAATACATGAGCGTTCCGGCCGATCATTTGATCAAATCCGCAAAACTCAATTTTGACCAGATGGCCATGGTGGAATGCATGGGGATAGGCGCTCATGCGGTCAGGCGATCCCGGATCAAAAAAGGGGAATTTGCCCTGGTCATTGGGGCAGGCCCCATCGGCATTGGGGTTATGCAGTTTGCCAAAGTGGCTGGTGCAAAAGTCATTGCTGTTGACATTGTTTCGGATCGCCTGAAATTTTGCCAGGATCATAAGTGGGTGGATTATGCTATTCCTGCCCAGGGGGAATGGGTAAAGGAAATCGAGTCCATCGCCAAAGGAGATTACCCCACGGCAGTATTCGATGCTTCCGGAAATGTCCATTCCATGGAGAGCGCCTTTAATTTAGTTGCTCATGGCGGAGTTCTGGTCATGGTGGGTCTGGTCAAAGGGAACATCAGCTTTGCAGATGCGAACTTCCATCGGCGGGAGCTCACAGTGATGAGCAGCCGCAACGCCACCCGGCAGGACCTCGAAGCCGTTAGCCGTTCTATGGAGGAAGGGAAAGTGGGTGCTCTTCCGCTCATCACCCATCGTGCTCCTCTTGACCAATTGATTGGCCAATTTGATTCCTGGCTTAAACCAGAGAGCGGTGTGATCAAGGCCATCGTGGAACTTTAAAGATAACGAGGTGAAATCGCAGCAGACCCTATTATTGCCTCTGTAGAAAGGAGATTCGATGCTGAAACCCATTGGTTTTGTCGGAGTTGGCTTCATGGGGAAGCCGATGGCCAGAAACCTCATGCGTGCCGGGTATCCTCTGGTCGTGCACGACAAAAATCGCGGCCCTGTTCAGGAGCTGGTGGCCGAGGGAGCCAAAGAAGCCTTTTCTCCCAAAGAGGTTGCCCAACCCGTAGAAACCATCTTTACGTCTTTGCCGGATGATAAAATTGTGGAAGAGGTGGTCCTCGGTAAGAATGGAATTATCGAGGGAATAAAGAGCGGTGCAGTCCTGGTGGAAACGAGTACGATCTCTCCTGCCACGGCCAGAAAGATTGCTGAAAAATTAGCCCCCAAAGGGGTAGAAATGCTGGATGCTCCCTTGAGCGGAGGGGTGGTTGGCGCGGAGAAAGCAACTCTTTCCATCATGGTGGGTGGAAAAGCGGAAATATTTGAGCGGGTCCTTCCTCTTCTGCAGAAATTGGGAAAGAATATTACCCACATCGGGGGCCATGGGACGGGGCAGATTGCCAAAGCCGCGAATCAGATCATAGTGGCTTTAAGCATTGATGCAGTCGCCGAGGCGCTGATCTTCGCCAAAAAAGCGGGGGCGGATCCGGCCAAGGTAAGGAAAGCCCTACTTGGTGGATTTGCCCAGAGCCGGGTGCTGGAGGAACATGGCCAGCGGATATTAGATCGTAATTTCGAACCTGGTGGCAAGATGAGATTTCATCAAAAGGATATTGGCATTGTGTTATCCATAGCCAAAGAGCTGGGAATTTATTTGCCGGGAACTTCCATGATGGCGGATCTCTGGAATGCCATGACTGCTCAGGGAATGTTAGATTGGGATCATTCCGCTTTGGTTAAGGTATTAGAGCAGATGTCCAATGTAGAAGTTCGGCCGGGTTAAGGGAGGTGATGAAATTTTTTCTTTTGCCGGACAATATCTTAAAATCAAGAAAGGAGATTCGACATGAAAAAAGGGGTGTTCGTTGGTTTAAGCGTTTTTTTTATCCTGTGGTTTATTGGAGGAAATGCCCAGGCATCCCCGTATGCCAAATATGCCGGGACCACCCTGGTGGTCAACTTTCCAAACATTGCTTATTATAATTATGCAGTAAAAGTTATCCCGGAATTCACCAAGGAAACCGGGATTAAGGTCGAAATCGATAAGCTCGAATATATGAAAATGCGGGACAAACAACTGCTCGAGTTGTCCAAACCCAAAGGGGACTACGATCTGATCTCCTATGTGATCATGTGGAAAACTGAGTATGTCTCCAAAGGCTTGCTCACCCCCCTAGCTTCTTTCTTCACCAACCCCGCGTTGGCCGACCCGGCCTATGATGCCGCCGACCTGGTTCCCGCTTACATGCAGGCCATCGGGACGGTGGGAGGACGGAAAGGATACTTGCCCGGGCCGACCGCCTCTGTTTACGGGGTTCCCTTCGGAACGGAAACCAGCCTGTTTGCCTACCGCAAAGATATCTTCGATAAACACGGGTGGAAGGTTCCCAAGACGTATGACGAAATGCTCAGGCTCTGCAAACTCGTGAAGGAAAAAGAACCCGGTATGGGTGGCATGACCATGAGAGGGGAAGCGGGCCACCAGGTCCAACATGCCTGGTTCAACCATCTGACCCCATACGGTGGAGGGGTCTTTACCGATAAATGGGAACCTCTTTTCCACAAGGGCGGCTCCATCAAGGCCATTAAGGCGATGATTGAGATCGTAAAAACAGGACCTCCCGGCATTCCGACCTTTGCTTACGGGTCCATGACGGACGCCTTCCTTTTGGGGAAAGCGGCCATGTATCTAGACAACTCCGCCCTTCCCGGTCAGGTGCGGGATCCCAACAAATCGAAAGTCATGGGTAAAGTGGGGTACGCGCTTCATCCCAAAGGAGTGAAGTACTCGACCGAAACCGGCGGGTTCGGAATCGCCATTCCGGTGAACTCCCAGAAAAAGGAAGCGGCGTTCCTCCTTCTGCAGTGGCTGACCTCGAAGGCCACCGACTGGAAAATTACCAAATTTGGGGCCATGCCAAACCGGATCTCCACTTTGAAGGATCCAGGGATGCAGAAAGACTACCCGGAATTCGCCGCCGTCCTGGAAAACCTGAAATATGCGAACCCCGACTGGCGACCGCTGATCCCGGAGTGGCCGGAAATTTCCATGCAGCATATCGGGATTGCCCTGCATGAAGCCATCACCGAAAAGAAAACTCCGGAAAAAGCAATGACCGATGTGATCGAACCGGTGAAAAAGATCATGGAGAGAGCCGGTTATTACAGCTGGAAAAAATAAGAAAAACCCTGGGAGGGAGGAGCCAATTTCTCTCCTCCTGGGCCTTTTAGGGATTGATTTCACGTTCAGAAAGGATTTTTATTATGGTCGTTGATATTTCCAAGATTGACCGAGATACTTGGCTGAGAAGCGTTTTCCCGGAATGGGGAACCTACTTGAATGAGGAGATCGAAGAAACCAAGGTTCCTCAAGGGAAATTTGTCATGTGGTGGTTGACTTGCTGCGGTGTGTGGATCAAGACCCCAGGAAAAGTGGACATCGCCATCGATTTCTGGGTCCAGAGAGGAGAGTCGACCAAGAAGCAGCTTCCGTACAAGCAGATCAAAGACGCCCAGATCATCCGCATGACCGGGGCGCGCAAATACCCCCCCTTTCTCCGGATCGCTCCTCATGTCCTCGATCCCTTCCAGGTGAAAAAACTGGACGCAGTTCTTTCCACGCACATTCATGGAGACCACATCTGCGAGTTCGTGGCCGCGGCAACGGTAAAGAATACGAATGCCCTTTTCATCGGGCCCCCCATGTGTGGAGAAAAATGGGCCAGCTGGGGGGTTCCTGAAAAGCGGATCGTCCGTTTGAAGCCCGGACAGTCGTACAAGATCAAAGACACTGAAATCTTCGCCGTGGAATCCTTTGACCGCACGGCGCTGATTACACCTCCCCCGGAGGGCGACCTTCGAGGGAAAATGCCGGTCAGCATGGATGAGCGGGCGGTGAACTACGTCATCAAAACACCGGGTGGATCCATCTACCACAGCGGCGACTCCCATTTCTCCAACGGATACTATCGCCACGGCAAACAGCATAAAATCGACGTGGCCCTCGTTTCCTATGGGGATAACGGGCCGGGAATTACCGACAAGTTGACCGCCTCCGATACCCTGCGGATCGGTCGGGACCTCAACGCCAAAGTCCTGATCCCAATTCATTGGGACATGTGGGCCACCCAGGCCCCCGACCCCAACGAGCTGGTTCTGCTGCACGATTTCAACAAGCACCAGATGAAATACAAACTCGTCATCTGGAAAGTGGGCGGTAAATTTACCTACCCGGATGATCAGGACATCGGGAAATATCAGTACCCGAAAGACTACGGCGATTACTTCACCGACGATCCGAACATTCCTTTCCCGTCCTTCCTCTAAGAAGGGGGAAAGCCGTTTTCCCCGCTGCAGGGGCGAAGAAAGGACCCTGCAGCAGAATCGAGGAAATAAGATGGCGCAACAAAGGCTCTTCCGCGGGGTCACGCCCTATCTTTTTGTTGCCCCGGCCGTCTTCGTCCTTGCCTTCACCTGCCTTTACCCCGTGATCAAGGGTTTCGAGCTCAGCTTTTTCGACTGGTCCCTGGGAACCCCGATCGAATCCCGCAAGTATATCGGCTGGGAGAACTTCCTCTGGGCGGTGACGGATCCGACGCTTTACAACTCCATCAAGGTGACCCTCATTTTCACCGCCTGCTCGGTAGCGGCGGAGCTGTTCTTGGGGCTTTTGATCGCCTTCCTCCTCGAGAAAGGTCTGAAAGGGCTCGCGCTTCTCCGGACGGCCTTTATCATCCCGATCATGATCGCACCCGTCGTCGTCGGGTTGCTCTGGAGATATCTTTTCGACGCCAATTTTGGGCTGATCAACTATGTCGTTTCCCTCCTTGGACTCCAGCCGAAAGTTTGGCTGGGAACCCCCGGTTGGGCCTTGCCGGCGGTGATCATCACGGATATCTGGCAGTGGACCCCCTTTATGTTCATTCTCTTCCTCGCTGGATTGCAAAGCTTGCCCAAAGATCCGGTGGAAGCCGCCCATGTCGATGGGGCTACAACTTGGCAAGTGATTCGCCACGTTAAACTTCCGCTCCTGGCTCCCGTGATCTGGGTGGCGGTGATCCTCCGGATCATCGACGCTTTTCGAAGTCTGGAAGTGATGTATATTATGACATTTGGGGGCCCGGGAAGGGAAACCGAGGTATTGTCCCTGCACATTTATAAAACTGCGTTCACTGCCCAGCGTTTGGGCTTAGCCGCGGTCAACGCCATATTTTTATTGGCCTTCATTTTTCTGTTGAGCATGGCCTTCTTAATCCTTGTCCGGCCTGCTTTCGCTAAAAAGTAGCTGCCGAAAAGCGGGGATTTGACCATGAAAGAAAATTCTCTCGCGATGAAAAATCCAACAGCAAGAACCGGATCTGCCCAAACCGGTTGGGGGGCATGGAAAGCGGGGAAAAGCCTCCTCGCTTATCTCCTTGCGTTTGTGTATCTGATTCCGGTTATTGTGTTGATTCTGACCTCTTTCAAGACCCAAATTCAAATTATGGAGAAGGGGTTCGGCTGGTTTTTCATGCCCACCTTGATGAACTATACGAACGTTCTTTGGGAGCAGGGGTTCTTTCGCTATATGATCAACAGCCTGGTCGTCGGGTTGGCTTCCACCTTCTTCACCTTGATCATCGGCGGCTTTGCCTCTTATGCCATTGTGCGCTTCAACTTCATCGGCCGGGGAACGATCTCCTTCGGCACCCTTCTCCTGCGCATGATTCCCCCGGCGGTCCTGGTCGTTCCGATCTATGTTCTCTGGACCTACTTTGGTCTTGCCGACACACGCCTTGGCTTGACCATCATTTATATCGGGCTGAATCTCCCGTTTACGATCTGGGTCCTGATCAGCTTCATCTCCGAGGTGCCGGTCGAGCTGGAGGAGGCGGCCGTTGTCGACGGGTGCGGCCCCTGGAAAATTTTCTTTCAAGTCATTCTTCCTCTGATCAAACCGGGGCTGGCCGCCGCGGCCATTTTCACCTTCCGGATTTCCTGGAACGAATTTATCCTTGCTCTGGTACTGACAAACCGGATGACCCGGACCCTTCCCGTGGCCACAACGATTTACTTGACGGACACGGGGATTGAGTGGGGGAACATTACCGCAATGGGAACCTTAGTTGCCCTGCCGGCCATCATTTTTACATTTCTCGCCGCCAAACAGCTTATCGCCGGTCTTACAGCCGGAGCGGTCAAAGGGTAGAGAACCATAGTGATCGGAAGATGGAAAGTAAAAGGCCTCCCGGGGCGGGACTTAACGTTTTTGGGCAGCACCAATATTTAGCAAGTTCTTCTCGAGACAAAAAAGAAGACAGAACATCAGAGACGTATTAAAGACTTGGCCAGGGAGGGAAGATTTGAAACAGGGGGTTTTCATGAAGTTGGAAGACATTTGTAGCTTATTGCTTAATGGACGAATCATCGATCTATCCAAAAAAGTTGTTCCAGGAAATGCCGAAGGTCCTCTAGATACGGGAAAACGAAAATATGATATCAGGAAATTCACATTTCCTCCAGGTGAGATCATGCACTGGATAGATATGGAAAGCCACATTTCTACTCACGTGGAAGCCCCATCGCACTTTGTACCTGTGCGGCATGGCCGGAGCGCTCACGATGTCAGCGAAGTGGATCTTAGGCGATTCTTTGGCATGGCAGTTTTGGTAGATTGCAAAGATCTGGCTCCCAAAACGGCTATTGACCAAAAGATTCTGAAGCGGTTTCAGATCCAAGAGGATGATATTGTCCTTTTTGGACGATCCCCTTATCGGGGGGAAGAACGGCTTTATCTATCCAAAGAGGGTATCGAGTTCTTGCTGGAAAATAAGATCAAGATGATGGGGGTTGATGATACCGTCTTTCCCGAAAATCCGAAATATGCTATGAAAGATTTAGAAAAATATTGGGCTCATGATCTTATGTTATCTAATGAAATTCCAATTATCGAGGGACTAGCAAATTTAGAGGAATTGAAACAACCTCGTTTTTTATTCTTCGGGTTTCCGGCAAAAATGGGAGGTCTGGAGTCTTTCCCCATCCGGGCGGTGGCGATTGAAGAAAATAGTTGATGGAAAATTGCGGCTACCCTTTTAAAACCCGGCGCAAAATCTTCCCAGATTCGCTCTTAGGAACTTCCGGGATGAAGGCCACTTGGCGAATTTTTTTGTAGGGGGCCACCCGCTCGGCTACGTAAGCCACTATTTCATCTGGATCGGCCGTCCATCCTTCCCGCAAAACGATAAAAGCCTTGGGGAACTCTCCCGATTCTTCTTCGGGTATTCCCACGACCGCGCAATCTTTTATGGCCGGATGCTCCATAAGGATCGCCTCCAGTTCTGCCGGGGCAATCTGGTATCCCCGGTATTTGATCATCTCCTTTTTCCGGTCAAGGATGTAGATATATCCTTCCTCGTCCATCCGGGCAATGTCTCCCGAATAAAGCCACCCCTCCCTTAAGGCCAATTTCGTATCCTCAGGGTGTTTCCAGTACCCCTGGAAGATGTTGGGTCCACGGATGACGAGCTCTCCGGGCTCTCCCGGGGGCATTTCGACCAATCCCTTCTCCCCATCCATAATCCGGTCCTCACAATCGCTAACGGCAATACCCACAGAGCCTTCTTTTATCCGATCCGGAGGGTTGGCATGGGTGGTGGGGGATGCTTCGCTCAGCCCGTAATGTCTGGCTACCGGCGCACCGAACTTTTCCTGGATCTTTTGGGAGATGGCGGTGGCCAATGGAGCCGCCCCCGCCCAGATGAACCGCAGGGATGATAGGTCGTATTTTTCAAGATCAGGAAGGTTGAGGAAGGCCAGGAGTGCTGGCTGGACGCTGAAGATTGTCGTCACCCGGTATTTTTCGATGAGGCGCAGACATTCCTCGGCATGGAAGCGGGCCATAAGCACCTGGGTGGCTCCCAGGTAGATGGCTCCGCAGAGAAAGTAGGTCAGGCCATAAATATGATTAAAGGGAAGAAAGCTGATGAAGATGTCGTTCTCCCGGGCCTCGACAGCGTGCATAGACTGCAGGGCATTGGCCACCAGGTTGAAATGGGTGATCATTACTCCTTTGTTCAGGCCCGCCGTGCCGGAGGAATAAGGCAGGACTGCCAGGTCTGCTTGGGGGTTGATTGGGGGAGGGGAGAAAGGAGTCCAGCTGGGTGATTTTTCAAAGAGCTCCGTAAGAGCAAAAACTTCTGTCTCCTTCTTTTCTGCCCCCCGAGTGATGATGATCTTCTCCAGGGTGGTGAGCTCTGGAAAAATTCTTTCCACCAGGGGAAAAAGATCGGGTTGCGTTAAGAGGATTCTACTCCCGGCATCTTGGACCTGATGCTTGACCTCCCGCTCGCGGTAGGTGGGATTCATGGTGGAGACGATGGCGCCGACCTTCATGGCGGCGTAAAACCCTACAAAATATTCCCATCCATTTTGCAGGAAAAAAGCGAGGCGGTCTCCCTTTTTTATTTGCCAGTTGAAAAAGATTCCAGCAAGGGTATCGCTCTCGCGGTCGATGTCGGCGAAGGTCAGCTCCCGTCCCGCCAGGGGGTCGATGACGGCCAGTTTCTGCGGCAGGCGCTGGGCGGTCTGCTTTAAAATTTCATAGACCGGGATCACAGGATAGCGGAGCGGAGGGCGTTTTAATTTTCGTTGAGTCATGGATGATGATCTAGTAAAAAGTCATCAAGATGGATGGCAAAGTAAAAAGCTCTCCCGCGTTTGGCGGGACAAGGCGCGCAATCCCGCCCCGGGCGGGACAGATGGACTTTTTACGAAGCCATCATGGATGAAACGAATCAGGCCCGAAAGCTTTAAGGTTCCCCAGAATGGCAAAGGGATAATCGGAGATGAACTTGCTTGCCCCACACCAAATGGGCCATAACGCTCGATGGTCAGTAGGGCGAATAGCCAATGGTCCGATGGGAGTACGGAAACTCAATCCGGGTAAGGTTCTTAAGACTCTTTCCGGGTTCAAAGATCCTCCTTTTTTCATCGCTTCCACGAGGGCGTAGATGCTTACATATCCGCTTAAGGCTT
>Ga0224495_10003011_pt1 | contig 10596 bp, 8 predicted proteins | sample SF_Jul11_sed_USG_FD_168128 | JGI IMG/M metagenome (GOLD analysis project Ga0224495, IMG submission 168128) | Sediment microbial communities from San Francisco Bay, California, United States - SF_Jul11_sed_USGS_4_1 | ecosystem: Environmental > Aquatic > Marine > Sediment | place: USA: California...
AGCCCAGTTTGCACGACAGCTATCCACGCTGCAGGACGCCGGCTTGCCTATCTTGCGTTCACTGAGGATTCTGCAGGACCAGCAAAGGGGGGGAACATTCAAAAAAGTCATTGGTTTTGTGGGCGACGATATCGAGGGCGGTTCAACCCTATCGGAAGCAATGGGCAGATGTCCAAGAGCTTTTGATCGACTGTTTGTCAATATGGTTGCGGCCGGCGAGACGGGCGGCGTGCTGGATTTAATCCTGTCCCGCATTGCTGACTTTATGGAAAAAGCGCAAAAACTTAAAGCCCGAGTAAGAAGCGCAATGGTCTATCCCTGCGTGGTTTTGGGCGCGGCTTTTACAATTCTGTTGTTGTTGATGTGGAAAGTAATACCTCAGTTCGAGATGGTTCTAACTGAAATGACGGAAGGTGCCGAGCTGCCAAAGATAACGCAGGTAGTGCTCGCAGTAGCCAACTGGATCGCAACACAATATGGCTGGGCCTTCCTGTTGGCAACACCATTTGTAATAATTTTTCTGCTTAGACTTATCAAGCAGTTTCGTCCCGGCAGACTGGTCCTGGATACCGTCAAATTGAAACTTCCGGTTCTCGGTCAGCTCAGCTCAAAAGTAGCTGTAACTCGGTGGACAAGAACATTGGGAACATTAATTAGCGCCGGTGTGCCAATTCTGGATGCCATTAACGTTACGCGCGAGACAGCAGGAAATGAGGTCTTTGCCAACATGCTTGGCAATGTTCATAACTCTATCCGGCAGGGTGACACCTTTGCCGGTCCGTTACGGCAGTCCAAGACCGTCGACCTGATTGTTTCCAACATGGTTGCCGTAGGCGAGGAAACGGGTGACCTGGATAAGATGCTTCTGAAAGTCGCCGACAACTACGACGAGCAGGTTGACGTTCTGGTAGCCTCGTTAATGTCCCTGCTTGAGCCGGTTATGATTCTTATTCTTGGCGCTGTTGTCATGACTATCGTGTTGTCGATTTTCCTGCCAATGATAACCATTATCACGAAGTTAAGCGTCTGATGAAGACCAAAGAAATAAATAGAGCGTTTAATTCAATAATCAAGGAGAAGAAAGTGAAACCAATTGCCAAACAATCCAACAAAAAAAGGGCGTTTACTATTGTAGAGCTGCTGACCGTTATGAGCATCATCATAATTCTCATGGGGCTGCTTGCGCCGGCGATGAACAGGGTCAGGCGATTCGCCAGGAAGGTAAGCCAGAAAAACCAGTTCCACAGCATCGACGTTGCCATGGAGCTTTTCCGGGCAGAATTCGACGGCTACCCGAACTCCGGAGCGCTGGACGGGTCAACCCCCGCGGGGGGCGTACCTTACTGTGGCGCAATGAAACTTGCTGAAGCCATGGTGGGTCAGGACTTGTTGGGCTTTCACCCGAATTCGCGTTTCAGAGCTGATGGTACTGATGGTGCCGGTAATGTACTATATCCTTTTCCCGGGCCGCCGCTGTTAATTAATTTACAAGCCAGAAAAGAGTATTATCTTCAACTCGAAAATGCCAATGCTTATAAGCTGAATGATATATACCCGAATATCGCAACATCACCCTTCAATGGTAACAGATTTGTTCTGTGTGATGTTTATACTCCCGTAATGAATCGCAATACAGGGAAAAAGGTTGGTATGCCCATACTTTACTACAGGGCAAATACATCAAATACCAGACATGACTCGGCGGACTTGCCGGTACCCGGGAATGATAAGGGTCAGATATACAATTATCTTGATAATAACCAGCTTGTCGAATTGGGCAAGCCCTGGAATCCGCCCCCGACAGGCTCTAACCATACTCTTTTCAGTGACCCTACAAAGTTCTATGGGAATACATGGAACAATAAGGTCTCGTCGATGGTAAGGCCTTACAGGGTGGATTCTTATATCCTGATATCAGCAGGTTTTGATGGAGAATATGGAACGCCGGACGATGTATTTAATTTCGGAGATTAATTTGGAGCTGATATGTACTTAGGAACGAAGAGGGCGGTGATGAAGAAAACTACAGTTATTGTAGCAGTAATGATTATGGTTCTGGCCGGCAATATCACGCAAGCTGGAGTTAGTTTGATTATGAACGGCAGTTTCGAAAGTGATGGTATTATAAATGACATTACGGCACAGGCACCTCGAAGATGGTGTGATGTCAATATACCTTCAGGTAAATTTGGCGGATGGATTAGTTCAGACTGGAATACCAAAGGTAATTACTCTCTCAGCCTGTATTCGGGATATGGAACGTTTACTGCCGGAGATATTGCAACCGTTTCTCAGCAGGTGTACCTCATGGATGTTAACCAGATTATTTTTGATTTAAAATTAGGTACCGTAGCCGGTTACTTGTGGAATCCGGTCCAACGCAGTGCACTTTTGCTGATCGATGGGAATGTGGTTTGGGATTCGAGTGACTGGGTGCCGGATGCAAGCGGTGAGTACCGAAACCGGATGGTTGATGTTAATGAGATATATAAAGATGAAAGTCCTCATACTCTCTCATTAGCGATGAGAGTGAATGTACCTGGAACAGAATATTTTTTTCAATACCTGTCGCGGTGGGATTTCGTAAAGTTCGATGCGTATTGCGGAGGCTTTGGTTATCTGCCGGAGGACCTCAATCGCGACTGCTATGTCGATGAGCTTGATTTGAAAGTGCTGACAGAGCAATGGCTGGCAGAAGAGCTAAACCAGGAGTACGACTTATTCGGGAACGACGAGGACGTTATCAATTTCCCCGACTTTGCGGCGTTTGCATCTTATTGGCGGAAGATTTGGGGCGGAGGCGGAGATTTTAACCGGAGCGGTAAAGTTGACGTTGCAGACTTGAAAATGTTTGCCGAACACTGGCTTAGTCCGGTTATTTGGTTGCTGTCTGATACAGCTGCGGATGGCGTGGTGAATTTCAAGGATTACGCCGGCCTTGCCGGCAGATGGCGGGATAATACAGACTGGAGAAATTGGCAGGATGGGAACTGCTTTGAGTTAGAGCTGTCGGCTGCAGACCTGAATTATGACGGCATCGTCAATTTGCGTGACCTGGCAATTACAATCGGCGATTTGGAGAGCGAAGGGCCGTGTATCAGAAGCGATATCGACGGTTCGGGAATAGTAGATATTCTTGATATTAGGAAACTGGCTGATGAATGGCTTTTGAAAAGCTGGCTATATGGCCTGGAATGAAATAATGAATTTATAAAAAGGAGATGGCTGTGAAGCGTGAAAAAACAGGTTTTACGCTCGTGGAATTATTGACGGTTCTTGCGATAATCGCATTGCTGGTTAGTCTGCTTATACCCTCACTTACTCTGATACGCAATACCGCAAAAGAGGCAAAGCAAAAGTCCCAGCTTACCCAGATTGGCCTGGCCCTGACGGCCTTTCGGACTGACTATGGTGATTACCCTCCATCGAGCTGGATGGATCCGCCACCGAACCCGGGGCCGATGGACTATTGTGGCGCACAAAAGCTTGCCGAGGCCCTTTTGGGCCGTGATTTGTTGGGATTTCATCCGAAGTCAAATTGGCTTGTAGCAGATAATACATTCTATCCCCTACCCCCAATCCCGCCTCAGAATCTGGATGAGAGAAAAGGCCCATATCTGGAGCTTGCGACTACAAATGTATTTAAGCTTGGCGATTTGTACGGCCCGGCGTTAGCAGCAAGCGCGTTGAGCGCATACCCCAATACCTTCGTGATTTGCGATTCATTTGGCGTAAAAAAAGTAACCATTGCTCCCGGCCAAACGGCCAAGGCTGGAACTCCAATTCTCTATTACAGGGCAAACACGGCCAGCAAGACTATTACGGCACCATCTGCTCCTTTCCAGCGAATTTACAATGTCATGGATAATGTGCCGCTCATAGACCAGTTGCAGAGTGTCGAAGAAAATATCGCAGATGTCAAGGACCATCCGCTTGGGGACCCAGCTGCCATGTATCAGAACTTCTATAACTATATCCGAGATCCTAAAGTAGCAGCGAACCCCTGGCCCTACAGGCCTGATTCGTATCTGTTGATTTCAGCAGGGTCGGATGGCCTGTACGGAACAAGAGATGATATTTGCAACTTTGGAAACTAAAATCCAATCTACACTTGATTTAACAAGCTCAATCTATGAAAAGTTACGAAAACAAAACAGGGCTTACGCTTGTCGAGATGCTGATAGTTGTGGCGATTGTAGTGATACTGACCACGATGGTAATCGGCCTCGCCGGCCGTATTGATAATCAGTCTAAAGAGCAGCTTACCAAAAACACCATTGGCATTATCACCGCCGCCCTTCGGCAGTTCCGCGATTTCAAATATCGCTATGAAGCCCCGATTTATGCCGAATTCGATTTTCCGCTGGACTGTAACGATTTCCTGCAACCCGCGATTGAAATGACCATGGGAAATGCTTTGGGTGCGACTGTTGTAATTAGTGGTGGTACCCCCGACATAAGTTATTCGGGAGCTGAGGTGCTTTATGTATTCCTAAGTCAACTGCCGGAATGCCGAAAGACTTTGGATAGAATCGATGAATCACTGATAACTAACCTTGGTTTTGATAAACAGCCTCGAAGAATTACGATTACTTATCCCAGTGGTAGTACGAAAGAGTACCCGTTATTGAGAGTTATCGACCCATGGGGAACAACATTGAAATATGATTATTACGACGAGGTTTTTCTTGATCCTCGCAGCAGGCGTACTTTTCCTTTAATTACATCGGCAGGGCCGGATAAAAAGTTCGGAAATACTGATGATATAAGCAGTCGAAAATGAGAACAAGATACAAACAATCCGGTCGCACATTGGCCGAGATGACGGTCGTCATTGCTGCCATAGTGCTGCTTGGCAGCTTCGGATTGCCGGCTGTCCGCAAATTTCTCGACTCATTTGAATCGGGAACCGGGGCCAGGCCCGTCATAAGCGCAGCCCTTGCTTCGGCCCGTGCGGTAGCGGCCAAAGAGCAGAGATACGCCGGCATCAGATTCCAAAAAGCTTACAATTCCGATGGCCCGCTTAAAGCCAACCAATATATGGTATTTATCGTGAACGACTTTGACAAAACAGGTCTTGTATCGGGTTTTCGTGCGGTCGAAGGTCTTAATCCAATTAAGCTGCCTGATTCGGTCGGTGTTATAGATCTGAGCTCGATAGGTGCTGACGTTGATATTGATGAACCATTTGAGCTTAATAACGCCACGGCTTTTTCGATCATTTTTTCACCGTCCGGCAAACAGGTAATACATGATGTACGAGTCAGGAATAGAGATGGTCATTACCAACCACTAAATCTTAACGAATCTATGGATGATATTTTTAATTCTCCGGAAAATATAGCAAATTTTAACACCGGCATGTTTGTTCAGGATGATTACCCCTCTCTTGGCCTGGGGCAAGAACCAAGCCGAAGGAGTTTTATCATATATGACAGGCTGGAATTCAAACGCGCTTACCAACAAGGTCAGGCTTATTCGGGCTATTTGGTGAAGTTAGTTCCGGAGATGATTTATATTAATCCGTATACTGGAATTATGATAGAAAAGTGAGAATGCCGGCTTATGCGAAAATCGCACAGTTCTAACAATGGTTTTTCTCTTACGGAAGTGCTTCTGGCTATCGGCATAATTACCGTTGGGATGCTTTTTATAGCCGGCGTATTTCCAGTGGGCATTCATTTTACAACTGTTGCCACCGAACGAACCATCTCAGCGGTGGTCGCCGATGAGGCCTTTGCAAAAATAAGACTCTATGGCATTGCTGACTTTAACTCATGGCCGGTGCCTCCGGTTGTTGCCTGTGTTGATTATAGTGTTGTATCATATCTTGGGATTAATCCTGTCGATGTCGAATTTGGTTATCCTTCGGATCCTAATGTGGATATTTCCCGGAAACAATATTACTGGTCGGCCTTATGCAGACGAGTAGATCCTGATCCGAATAACCGTCTTGTACAAGTAACCGTATTTGTGTGCAGGAAAGTAGGCAGCGGGATAATGTATCGAGGCTGGGCGACCAATTGGCCTGTTCCTGTGCCGGTTGGCGTTTCTATGGGGCCCGGTCCTAAAGAGCTTACGATCACAAATCCTCTTGAGAAAACGTTCATTAATGATGGCTATATTATCGTAGGCAACGAATTTGGCCGGATTTATCGTGTGTTAGAGCGTTACGTGGATAATCCGGTTACGCCCATGCCTGATGATCAAACAATTCTTCTTGATCTTGACCAGGTTTGGGGACCGGGCAACACACCTCCGAGTATGGTTTGGGTGGTTCCTCCACCCATCGGCGGCGGCAGGTGTCCTTTTGTTGCGATATATCAAAGAGTAATCAGATTTTAAACCGAACCGACGAACAATGAACTATAAATTACGAACAAGTCGGGCCTTTACTCTCATAGAGCTTGTAGTTGCTATTGCGATTCTGGTTATGATGATTTCTTTTGCAGGCGTGATTTTCAAAGTCAGCATAAACTCCCATCGCACCGCTACTGCAAACACGGAGATTATGCAAAAACTGCGGGCCATAACCGACCAGTTGAACAGGGATTTCAAGGGTTTTCGGAAAGATGGGTACTTGATACTGCACTCGGATATGTTGAGCAGAAAAGAGTATGTCATTTCTGCGGCTCCTGCTGATTTCAGGGTGGACAGAGTTTATTATTTCAGCACGGGTGATTTTCAATCATGGTTTGGTTCGAATATAAGAAGCAATATAACAAAGGTATATTTCGGGCACGACAGGTATTCTTTAGATCCGCTCTTAAATAGAGTAGTGAGCAAATGGTCTTTGGCGCGGGATGTTAAATTGATAACTCCCGGGTTACCCGTGCCCGTGATTGACTGTAACAGTCTTAGTTATGCGGGATTCAAAGCGGACGTGCCGGTTACTGAGGCTTATGCCAAGATTTTGCTGATATCCGGGATCCCGATAGATATTCAAGCTGATGCCAATGACGTGAGGGGATTGATGTGCCGGAACGTTGGTGAAATCAAAATTGAGTGGACAGATGGAACAAGAGCGGGGAACGACATGATTCTTTGGTATGGCCTTTTGGTGCCAAGTGGATATCCTGTCGAGGAAGTGGGGCTGTTGCCACCGGATCCGCCATATAGAGCAACCTGGACCCCCTTGACCCCGGAGCAATACCGGCCGAGGGCTTTAAAGTTTACCTTTAAGATATATGATTCGAAGGGGATTTTGAAAGAAGGAAGGTTATTTACCCATATTGTTTATTTCGGTGACTGAAGATGTCAAGGACGAAAAGGACAACTTGTAATTTTGAGAAAAACGCTCTTTCAGCCGGCTCGGCCCTTATTCTGACAGTGGTCTTGACGGGGATGTTAGCTATTGTAGGCGTGCTGTTTGTTATGATGGCCCGGGTTGACAAGGTTGCAACATCAGCCATATCCGAGGACAGAGAGCTTGATTTGGCAATCGAAACGGTCATTGCCGGGATTTCGCAGGAGTTGGTCTCGGATATCCCCGGTGTGGCGGGACAGGAATACTACGACTATCCCGACCCTTGCAACGCCTGGCTGGCAAGCCTGGAGCCGGAACTCATTGACGGTTCATCAGTCGACCCTAATTTTCATATATATAAGTGGCCGCAGATAAGTGATGTTACAGGATTTTTGCGAAACAAGCCTTTTCCTTTTGCGACACAGTTTGTCAATGTTGATCCGGTGCCGGGTTGGGGCCCATTTAATCAAGACTTTATTCGTGAGTATCCCCCTATCAGGATAGACCCTAATAACGGCCAGTTGGAGAAGGGTCCGTTGGACGACGGCAGGTCCGATAATGAGTGGAGAGGGCAATTAGCGGATGCGGACGGTGACGGTATTGCGGATTCAAAATGGGTCGAACTTTATGATGTAAGGTCCAGCAAAGGCAAAAGCATTTATGCCGCGGTAAGAGTCGTTGATCCCGGCGCTACAATAAATGTCAACACGGGCTTTAGGTTTGACGCCTCTGATCCTTGCGCCGGTCATATCGATGGCTCAAGTCAAATGCAAATAAACCTGGCCGGGCTGGCAAGGCCTTTGGATGATATTAACGATATTGATGTTGCCAGGAGTGGTTCTTTTGCCCCAGTTTCAGTCTCATTTGACTGGAGAACATTTCAAGATAACGTAATTTGGCGTATGGAGCGTCCGGCGACTGGTTATTTGCCGTTTGATATATCCGACGAGCTTGAATTGCGCTATCGATATTGTATAACCTCACAAGCTCGAACGCGATTGGAGAACGTATGGGATAACACAGTAGGGGACCTGTCTTTTGGTTTTAAAGACGAGCCTTATTCTGGTGGAACTCGTGGCAAACGGTCGGAATGGCAAAGCGCGGTTACCGATCCTGTTAATCCTTTCAATTACAGACGACATTTGCTTACTACATATAACGTTGACAGGATTATCGACCCGAGGGGCGGCAGGATGATTAATATCAACAATGGAAATGTTCCCGTCGATATACCGTATCAGAGGTATACACGACTATTTCCTTTGTATCCTTTGGATATGAACACCCCCGTCGGTATCCTGTATGACAGGCTGCTGAGTAGTCTCGGACCTTTTATAGCAGATCCTAACATCGTGACACAATATGCGCAACTCGCCGCTAACATGGTCGATTTTAGCGACGATGATGACATCAATAACGATGGAGTGCTGGATTTCAACTGCGTAACGACTCTGGTTGATCCGTATGGCATTGTCCATTATGGTTTTGAGGCCCAGCCGTTCATCACTGAAATCGCATGGAAGATTGACCAACCCGCTGACTTCTACGCAGTTGAGCTGTACAATCCGTCCAGTAAAAAGATAATATTAAGAAATAACTTTCTCCTTGAACTTGTCAGCAGGGAAGACCCATCTCAGGTTATTTCTATTATATTTGATGACCCCTGTGATATAATTGACCCAAACAGCTATTTTGTCATTGCCAATAACCTCGGCGCCTTCACTCTTTATAACACGATAAATCCATTGAACACTACAAATTTAAAGCAAGACCCTGCATTAGTGTTTTTTGGAGGGCGGATACCGCCTGACAAGAGCAAGCCGGTGAGAGATCCAAGACCCGACCCTGACAAGAGCAAGCCACCTATCTACGCCGCCAGGGCCGGTAGTTATGACCTGTACCTTAAGCGGCTGGATGTGCCGGCTGCGGGAGGGATATATATTGACAAACAGCCGATTGAGCCTAACTGGGCATTGCCTTTAGAGCCACGTATACGGGCTTTTGGACGTGACGTCCGCGATTGGCGTGTCATTTATTATTTAGAATTGATAGAGGACGCTGACCCTGGCGGCAGTCTTGGAATGGCGAACTACTTTCACACTTTTCGCAAGCCGTTTTCCATTCACGATTTTAGTTTCTTTCTCCCTAATCCTCTCTACCCTCGCGCAAGATTTATCACGGTTGGTGACATTCCGCGAATATTAACTTTGGGGCACGGCTACGACCCAACGCATAACATCATTGATGGCCGACAATTAACTATCGGCCAACAACTATTGGTAACAGAGCTGCTGCAGGGGAGTACCGCAGTAGACCAGGAGCACAGAGTAAGGCTGGATTTGCGAAATCCCTATCATAGAAACGTTTTTCAATATCTGACGGTCTTTGATCCAACGAGAGATTTCATTGACAATGACGGTGATGGGCTGGGGACAGACCTGAATAGTGACGGCTTTTTAGATAGTACTGAAACAGACCTTGACGAGGTTAAAGTACCCGGCCGAATAAATATCAATACTGCTCCGTGGTATGTGATAGCACAACTGCCCTGGATGACTAACGAAATAGCCCAGGCAATTGTTGCATATAGAGATAGACTCCCTATACCAGTAGATTATGGCATTGGCCGTTATAATGCCATTATTGCAAACTCTCCTCTTAATGATGATTTTGCAGCCAAATTTGCGCCCTGGACTGTAAGGGAACCACCCGGCTTCGAGAGTATCGGAGAATTAAACTTTATTATTGCAGGTCTTAACAACTTCAATATCGCGCAATATGCTATTGATGGTTTCGAACTGCCTGGTTTTCCTGACCTGACAACTCGTGACGATGACCCGCCCTTCGATTTGGGCGATGAAGTTATCGATGACTTCGAAGAACGGGATGTAATCTTCTCACGAATCAGCAACCTCGTTAGTGTTCGCAGCGACGTCTTTACCGCTTACATACTCGTCCGCATCGGTGCTGACGGCCCACAGAAAAGAATCGTTGCCATACTTGACAGGAGCGGCGTTAACAAAACTAATGTTAGAGCACCTGATGGCAAAGTAAGAATTGTTGCGCTGCACTATGTTCCCGACCCACGGTAGAACAGCTTTATTGTAACCATAGCCAGAACTTGTGAAGTATTAACAGGTCGCGCCCATCCACGATGTTGTTGTTATCAGCATCCGCCTTTTTGTTCTGGATGCTTGTTCCTTCCAGGCCCCAGTTGTTGGCCAATATGGCGAAATCAACCAAATTAACCGCCAGGTCGGCATCTGCGTCTGCGGGTACGGGCCGTAATATATCTGAGGAGGCTGCCTGGTCAGTTCCACCATAGCCCCCTATATTGATTCTGGCGCCGT
>Ga0224495_10003012_pt1 | contig 10593 bp, 11 predicted proteins | sample SF_Jul11_sed_USG_FD_168128 | JGI IMG/M metagenome (GOLD analysis project Ga0224495, IMG submission 168128) | Sediment microbial communities from San Francisco Bay, California, United States - SF_Jul11_sed_USGS_4_1 | ecosystem: Environmental > Aquatic > Marine > Sediment | place: USA: California...
TCTGCTGGCCAGAGAGTCAGGCCCGGTCGCTTTGACGATATCGGTAAACACGCCGATCGATGCGCTGCCGGATAAGGGCTTGATGATGGCAATGGAAAACACTTCGAGCGGGATGTTGAGGTTTTTTAAAATGCCGTGGAACAACTCTTGGGTGAAAGCAAATGCCCCGGAGGCCTGAAAGGTTTTCACCGCGACAAAGATCGCCAGGAGATAAGGGAAGATTTTTATCACAACGGTTATCCCGTCTTTAGCTCCCGCTACGAAAGAATCATACACCCTTACCTTCTTGCCCCATCCGTAGACAACCACCAGCAGGATGAAAAGGGGAATGATGAGTTGGGAGATGAGTTGCATCGTTTTCATTTAAAAATCTTCCTGCATACCAAAAGGGTTGCCACGGCGAAAACAGCCGAGAGAATCGTTGCCAGAAGAGTCGGCAAAACGACTGCCGCCGGATTGGAGGACCCGAAATCGGAAAGAAGACCGATAACGGTAAAGGGGATCAATTGAATGCTGGCGGTATTAATGACTATGAACAGCATCATCTCAAAGGTAATCGTTTCCGAATCCTTATTTAAGGACTGCAGGTCCTGCATCGCCTTAATCCCGAGCGGGGTTGCGGCATTGCCCAGCCCGAAAAGATTGGCCAGGAAATTAAGCGTTATGGATGTAACGGCCGGATGGCCCGGCGGGACATTTTTAAATAGGCGGGAAACCAATATTCTAAACAGGCCGGAAAGGCGGTGAATCAATCCTGAATCTTCAATGATTTTTGTTATCCCGAGCCAGAGGGCAACGATGCCGAGGAGGAATAAGGACACCTCCACCGCGGATTTCGTAGCCTCAAACAAGGCTTTCGTAAATTCGTCCAGCCGGCTGTTGACAACGGAGAAAAGGATGCTGATACCGATTAACAAAAACCAGATCGTATTCATAGGAGGGTAAGCGATTTCTGAAAAGTATTGAGCTCCACCGTCGCCCCGACCGGCAGGGTAAGCTTTTTCTTGCCATGCCCGATATAGGGACAATATACCACAGGGAAACTCATTTTCACCTGTTCCCTTAAAATTTTAAAGATATCCTTATCCGGGATGCCCCGGAAGTCACCCAGGACAAGCCCTTTTATTTTGCTCAACTTCCCGGCTAAGATCCATTGCGTGAGAGAGCGGTCGACTGCATGTTTCTTTTCATCCACATCCTCGAGAAATAAGATGCAATTATTCGTATCCATTTCCCATGCCGTTCCGATGAGGGCGGTCAGAGTTATGAGATTCCCGCCTTTCAGAGTCCCCCGGGCGATTCCCCGCTTATGAACCTTTACCGTTGCGCCTTTAAAGAGGTTTTTTTCGGGGAAATCATGGATGGCGTTTAAAAACGATCTGATGGTAAAGCGGGTTGGATTGGAAAAATTTAGCACCATGGGGGAATGAAGAGTAACCAAGCCGGTTCGCTCATATATGGCATTGAGCATGGCGCTCAGGTCGCTAAACCCGGCGAAGAATTTTGGATTTTTTTTTATGAGATCGAAATCCAGATAGGGAAGGAGTTTCATGGAGCTGTATCCCCCCCGCTGCGCCAGGATGATCTCAACCTTCCGGTTTAAAAAGGCCGCGTGAATTTGTTTAACCTTGCGGCTGGTAGAGGGAATTTGGGTAACCCATCTGCGATTGACCACCTTAAATCCCAATTGCTCCAGTTTTTTTACGCCGTCAAAGAAATCTTTCTTTTTCTTAACCAGCCAGCTCGGCGTAATGATGTATACGGTCTTCAAAAAATCCCTCTTCATCGCTCAAAATAAAGCTATAGAAACGTTCGATCTATCCGTGTTCCATTCCCGGAATCTACAATTTTATATATCTTGGGTGGGGTTCTGGTTGATCGATCCAGCCTCGCCACAACCTGCGGGAAAAATAGCAGAAGTCTATTCCGACGTCAATTTATAATTTTGATGCCCTCATAGAAAGCCTCTTGTTTAGGACGTCGGGCCGGAGTAACCATTCAATATTGAAAAAGAACAGTCGTAAATTGGGATATATCAGTTTGAAAATCAATGGGTTGGCTTGGTCCGACCCGGGAAGCCGGCCCCAGATGAATACCACTCTGGATACGAATATATTATTGGAGTCCCGAGAGCGCCTACAGCAAGGGGGTTGACGGTCTCCGAAACTCGCCAAGCACAAGGGGAGAAAAATTTTAATCAGCGAAAAGAAGTTCAAAATCCCTGGGAGCGATGATCTTTATTCCCTTAAAGTTTTTCAATTCCAAAAGGTCAGCGTCTCCCGTGACCAGATAGTCGACCCCTGCCGCCAGCACGCCATTTAATATGGCATCATCATTCGGATCACGGCACACGCCTGTTACCCCCGCCGTTGGAGGCGCGACGGTTTGCACGGCTTCGGATACAAGTTTTAAGGCCCGCCTCCTTGACAATAAAAGGGCTTTCCGCATTGGGGACATTTCTTGAAGCAAGCGGAGCAGATGATGTGCAATTTATCATCGCAGATAGAATACCCGCCCCGAGGGTAGAAGCAGGATTCGCAGGGTAGGGGGTCCAATTTTCTGAACAGGGGGTTATACGTGAGGGGGAACGGCCTGGAAGGAAAGGGACTTTTCAACGCCAGGATGAGGCCAGCGGATGTTTTGACTCCTGCCCCAATAAAGGATAAAATTTAATAATGAAATTCATCGCTGACCGGACCTTGGGAAAGTTGGCCCGCAAGCTCCGGGTGTTGGGGTTTGACGCCGTATACTGGGGAGGGGGAAATCTGGAAGGAGCATGCCAGGCTGCCCTCATGGAAGGCAGGGTACTATTGACCCGGAGTCGGAAAATTCGGGAAAAACCCGGTGATCTTCGAGTTTTGGTGATCGAGGCTAACGATCCGCGGGAGCAGATTCGGGAGACACTCTCCAAACTCCATTTGCAACCGGCGGCAGAGAAATTTTTTTCCCGCTGCCTGATGTGCAATCAGGATCTGCTATCCATTTCCAAAGAAGAAGCTGAAGGAAAAGTGCCGGATTTCATCTATAGATCGTATGATTCCTTTCATGTCTGCCCGCGTTGTCATCGGCTTTACTGGCCGGGGACTCATTTGCAGCGGATGAAAAAAGAAATCGAAGGAACAATTCCATGATTCAGACAGTAGACCATAGACTTCAGAAATTAGACATTGTCCATCCGGAAACCCCCTCTCCACTTGGGGGAGAGGGTTGGGGTGAGGGGAATTAAAAAGGAAGCTTTAGAAATTTTAAACCCTTATCACCCCCACCCTTCCCTCCCCCATCGAAGGGGGAGGGGAACAGGTTAATGCGTTTGTATTAGAGTAAAAAGGAGGAGAACGCTGCAAAGGTTAATTTGCTGTTTAAAAGTCTGGTGTCTAAAGTCTGAAGTCCAGTGTCTGAATTGCGGCAAGGAACAATTCCCAACGATTGACGGGAGCGGATTGATTGTTTAAAATAAAAAAGGGAAGGAGGTAAATCCTATGGCACTATGGGATATGGTCAGAAAAGGAGCAGAGGAAGGTTTGGAAGCGTTGAAGGGAGGCGTGGCCGTTTTCATGACTGAGGCCGGGAGAAAGAGTAAAATCATTAAGAAAAAAGTGGAACTGTCATCGGTTCAGAATAATGTGCGTAAGACTTTCATTCGCTTGGGGAGCGCGGTATACGACATCCACACGCGAGGTGAACAAGAGGTCTTTGGCCGTGAAGACGTAAAGTTGTTAATCGATCAGGTTGACAGCTATAAGACAAGAGTACGAGAAATCGAGTTGGAGATCGAAGCCATTAAGAAAGAAGAGGGGCCCAAAACTCCCGAAGAAATTTCCGGGAAGGAATCCACGCCGCCTATCAATCCGCCGACTTGAGGGGTTTCCGAGCTTTCTCGCAAGAGGGAGCAACTTTCTGGGCTGCGCAATCGGAGGGATCCCCCTGAACTTTTTCCAGGGCATGTTTTAAGACGGGGAGGAGGACGGTAAGATTTTCCTTTACGGCGCCGGGGCTTCCCGGAAGATTGATGATTAGAGACCGACCACGAATTCCGGAGGTAGCCCTGGAGAGCATGGCCAGAGGAGTGATTTTCATCCCTTCAACCCGCATGGCCTCGGCAATTCCGGGGACTTCTTTATGCAGGACTTTGCGGGTGGCCTCGGGAGTTACATCCCTGGGGCTTAACCCGGTCCCCCCCGTCGTAAGAAGTAAGTCCACCTTTTTTCGGTCCACGTATTCCACCAATTTTTGAGCAATCATCTCTTCTTCGTCCGGAATGACTTCGTAGGCGTCCACTCTGGCCGGGAGTTCGGAGAGGATCCGGCGAATTTCCGGGCCACTCAGGTCTTCCCTTTCCCCCCGGGACCCTTTATCACTGATGGTCAGAATCCCCACTGAGAACATGGATCTCATCTCCCACTTTAATTTCGCCCCCGGCCAGAACCTTGGCAAAAATTCCCTCTTTGGGCATCACGCAGTCACCGGCTTGGTAATAGATGGCGCAGCGGGTGTGGCAAATTTTGCCGATCTGGGTTACTTCTAAGAGGGAGCTTGGGCCGATTTTGAATCTCGTTCCTATGGGAAGTTTTAGCAAGTCTAAACCTTGCGTGGTAATATTTTCGGCGAAATCCCCGGGCCCCACTTTCAACCCCAACTGAACCATTTTGTCTATGGATTCCATGGCCAGCAGGCTGACCTGGCGGTGCCAATCCCCGGCGTGGGCATCGTCTTTCAATCCCAAGGCGGGGACCAGGCAGGATTGTCCCACGTTGGATTTCCGAGTTCCCTTTTCCTTACTGATGTTGACGGCCAAAACTCTTCCCCGGCGATTCATCAAGAAACTCCCCTTTTGGCTTGGATTTGGAAGGCAGCCCGGTTTAAGACGGAGGATATATTCTTATTCCGCCGGACAGCCTTGAGATCGTTATCATGGATATGTTCCAGGAGGCGAATGGCGATGGGCAGCGGAGTCTTGGGATTGTTGACCAGGGCCAGCTTGACGGGGTAGTTTTTTATCCATTTTTTGTTAAGGGCAATGTATTTATAAACTTCATTCGGCAGATTTCTATGCTGGGCGAGCGTTAAGATATCATTGTCGGTCAGCCTTGGGCTGCGCATGACCGCCATGGGAATGACTTTATTCCGGTCGAGAATGAGGATGTTTCTTGCTTCCCGGTTGCCGAGCATAGCCAGGCGGATTTTTTCCGGGACACTCATCTTGAGGATTTTTTGGTAGAGGTTCTGGCGTTGTTCCTCATTCAAATTTTCCTGGAAGTCGTAGATCAGATCCGGAGAAAATTGGGCGGCCTCCTCCTCTTTGACGACAATCTTGTCCAACAGGCCTTCTTCTTCCGGCGAAAGAGGTTGGTCTTGATCCTTAGGGTCTAAAATAGGTTCTTCGGGCATATTTACCATAGAATAGGAAAGCCGGGAGCCAGCCCGGGCAAGAGGCATAGAATTAATTCTGCTAAGCTTTGGCCGCGGCCACAATTTTTTCAGTCAAATGGGAAGGGACTTCCTCGTAATGGGATAATTCCATGGAAAAAGATCCGCGACCACTGGTCATGGAAGTGATATCAGGGGCGTATTTTAAAACTTCCGACAGAGGGACCTGGACCTTGATGAGCTGGCCTTTGGAACGCGGCTCCACCGCCAAGACGCGGCCCCGCCGACTGTTGAGGTCGCCGATGACATCTCCCATATATTCGTCTGGAACAACCACTTCCATGTTCATGATCGGTTCCAGGAGAACCGGGTTGGTCTCCATAACGCCTTTCTTAAAGGCCATCAAAGCAGCGATCTTGAAAGCTATTTCCGAAGAATCGACCTCGTGAGATTTTCCATCGTAGAATTTTACTTTGATGTCTACCACGGGGTAGCCGGCCAGGACTCCACTTTGCATGGCTTCGGCAACCCCTTTCTCTACGGCCGGGACGAAGTTGCGGGGAACGTTCATGCCCACGAGGGCATTCTTGAATTCGAACCCAGCGCCTCGCTGGAGGGGAGAAAGTTCAAAATGGACCTCGGCAAACTGCCCTCGGCCTCCGCTCTGTTTTTTATGGCGGTAGATGATCCCGCTTTTGGTGGTTTTAATTGTTTCTTTGTAAGGGATCTTCGGGGTTTTCAGGTTTACCTCCACCCCGAATTTGCGTTTCAGCTTTTCTACGGTGACTTCTACGTGGACCTGTCCCATGCCATAGAGAATGAGTTCTTTGGTCTGTTCATCCCGTTGGAGTTTGATCGTTGGATCTTCTTCGCTCAAACGAGCGAGGGAGATGGTGATTTTTTCTTCGTCCCCCTTGGATTTTGGCTCCACGGCGAAGGAAACCGGGGGAATGGGCAGGGAGATCCCCTGGTAGAGGATGGGCCTTTTTTCATCGCCCAGCGTGTCCCAAGTGGTTGTCTCGCGCAATTTAGCCACAGCCACGATATCGCCGGGGCCTGCGGATTCTATGGATTTTTGGTTCTTCCCTTCCAATTGAAAAATCTGGCCAAACCGTTCTTTGGCGTCCTTGTTGGCGTTGTAAAGGGTGGAATCCGATCGGAGGTTTCCTGACCAGACCCGAAAAATGGTCAATTTACCGGCGTAGGGATCAGCAACGGTTTTGAAAACGAAGGCCGAAAAAGGTTCCTCTTCCAGAGGCTGCCGGCTTTCCTCTTCCTTGGTCGCTGGATGGATACCCTTGGCGGGCCCCCGATCGATCGGGGAAGGCAGACATTGAATGATGGCATCGAGGAGAGGTTGAATGCCCGTGTTTTTCAAGCCTGAGCCGCAGAGGATGGGGAAAATGGTTTTGTTCAAAACGCCTTTTCTCAGCCCTTGGGACAACTCTTCCGGAGATAGTTCTTGGCCTTCAAGATATTTTTCCAGCAGGGCATCATCCGATTCGGCAATGACTTCAACCAGTTTCTCCTTGGCGTTTTTCACCTCGGCTTGCAGGTTGGAAGGAATTTCATCCTCCCGGATTTTACCGCTGGAGTTATTTTCAAAATAAAAGGCTTTCATCGTCATTAAATCCACCACTCCGATAAAAGAGTCTTCGGAGCCGATGGGAAGGGTCAGGGGAATTGCCTTGGGAGTAAGGATCTTTTGAATATCGGCCAAGGATTGAGAGAAGCTGGCACGTTCCCGTTCCATTTTAGAAATGAAGAATAAACGAGAAAGCCCGAATTGGGAGGCATACTCCCAAACTTTTTCAGTCTGTACCTCTACGCCCGAGACGGCGTCTACGACAATGACGACTCCATCAACCGCCTGTAAGCTGTTTTTGGTATCGATGATGAAATTGGCATCCCCCGGCGTGTCGATGATATTGATTTTGTGCCTGTTCCATTCCAGATGATTAAAAGAAGAACTTATGCTCAAGCTGCGCTTGATCTCCTCGGGCTCGAAATCCATAACGGAGCTTCCTTCATCGACTCGCCCCAGACGGTCTGTGACCCCGCTGTCGAAGAGCATAGCTTCAGCCAGGGTCGTCTTCCCAGCTTTTCCGTGGGCGATGATGGCGATATTGCGCAGGCGATTGGTCTCGTATTTCTTCATACCCTCTCCTTATTTTTATTGAATCTTCAAAATAATTTATATTATGATAAAAAGTCAAGCTAAATCAAGAGGGCCCGAAGCACAATGGCGTATCCCCCAAAAACAACTGAGGGTTGGCAATGGACCAAAAGAGCTGCGAGACGGGGGAGGCACGCTCGAGCCCATAACTTCTTTTTAAGTGGAGATTTTCAAGGAATTTGTTAGTATAAATCCATTAAGATTTCTGGCGGCCGGCAAATGAAGGCACAGATCGAAAAGTTTTTTGATCATCTGCGTATTGAAAGAAATGCGTCAGTCCATACCCTACGGGCCTATGCTGCCGATCTCGAGCAATTTAGAAATTTTTTATTATCCAAGGGACTCTATGCCAACGAGAGAACCGGAGACATCTCCGTGGAGAAGATTGACCATCTGGCGATTCGCGCCTATCTGAGCCACCTCTTCCGGGACTGTAAAAAATCCTCCTTGGCTCGTAAAATCGCTGCCCAGAGAAGTTTCTTCAGATACCTGGTGGGAGAGGGTATCTTGCTGCAGAACCCGGCGGAAATGGTATCTACTCCCAAGCAGGATAGGACTTTGCCCACTTTTCTGCCGGTGGATGAAGTCTTTTCGCTGGTGGAAACCCCCGATATCTCCACCCTCTGGGGGGCAAGGGATCGGGCCATCTTGGAAGTTCTTTACTCCTGCGGCATCCGGGTAAGTGAACTCGTCGGGTTGAGTGACGGAGATGCCGACTTTTTTTTGGGTATTTTGAAAGTCTATGGCAAAGGGGGGAAGGAGAGGATCGTCCCCATCGGCGCAAAAGCCCTGAAGGCCTTGCAGGAATACTTGCCGCAAAGGGACCGGCTACTGGCTCGCCGGAACCGGAAGGGATCGCCATCTCCCTTTTTCATTAATCCTCGCGGGGGACGGCTTACTTCCCGGAGTGTGGCCCGCATCCTGCAAAAACACATCCTGCAGTGCGGATTGCTGCGCAAGATCAGTCCCCATGCCCTGCGCCATTCTTTCGCCACCCATCTTTTGGATGCGGGAGCAGACCTGAGGTCTATTCAAGAAATGTTGGGGCACGTGAGCTTATCTACAACCCAGCGGTATACCCACATCAGCATGGACAAGTTGATGGAAATATATGACCGGGCCCATCCGCGGGCGAAGTAATTATCTTTAGCCACAGAGGGCACAGAGAGCACAGAGAAAAAGTCACAATAAACATAAAATATCAAAAGCAAAATTAGGCTAAATCTTTATTTTGCTTATTGCGTTTCAGTTTTTGATTCATCTCTGTGTTCTCGGTGTGCTCTGTGGCAGGAAAAAAGAAAAAAATGAAAATGGAAAAAATGATCGGGACGACGGTGATCGTCGTCCGGCGTAAAGGCAAAGTCGCCATGGCCGGAGATGGTCAGGTGACCCTGGGGAACACGGTGATGAAACATGGCGCTAAAAAGGTTCGACGGCTTTACAAAGACCAAATCATTGCCGGTTTTGCCGGGGCCACGGCGGACGCCTTTACCCTCTTTGAACGGTTCGAAGCCAAGTTAGAACAATACCGGGGAAATCTACCACGGGCGGCTGTAGAACTGGCTAAAGATTGGAGGACGGACCGCATGCTCCGCCGGCTGGAAGCGTTGCTGGTCGTGGCCAACCGGGATTCTACCTTGGTCCTCTCGGGAACAGGGGACATCATTGAACCGGATGATGAAGTGGCGGCCATCGGCAGCGGGGGGCCTTTTGCCCTGGCTGCCGCCAGGGCTCTGCTCAAGTATTCTGATCTGGAAGCCCGCGAGATCGTCGAGGAAGCCATGCGCATTGCCTCAAAAATTTGCATTTACACCAACGATGAACTAATCGTAGAAGAATTGGGGGCAGATCCCCCAGCGATCAAACCAACTTTCAAAGAAGGAGAAGAATGAGCAACGGAGCAAAAGACGGGAATGAATTGAGACCTCTTACTCCCCGCGAGATCGTCGTCGCATTAGATAAATATGTGATCGGCCAGCAAAACGCCAAGAGGGCGGTGGCGATTGCTTTGCGCAACCGCTGGCGCCGTCAGCGGGTTGAGGAGGATTTGCGCGACGAGATCGCCCCAAAAAACATCATCATGATCGGCCCCACGGGAGTGGGTAAAACTGAAATCGCCCGCCGCCTTTCCAAGCTGGCTCAATCCCCATTCCTGAAGATAGAAGCTTCCAAGTTTACGGAAGTAGGTTACGTCGGGCGGGATGTGGAATCGATGGTCCGGGACCTGACCGAACTGGCGGTCAACATGGTGCGGGCAGAAGAGACGGAGAAAGTCCAGGTCAAGGCCCGGGAGATTGCCGAAGAACGCATGCTGGACCTGCTGCTTCCCCCCCTCAAGAAGGAATCCGTGGAAGAAAAGAAAGCGGAAGAAATGGGGGATAACCCCAGTGAATTTTCTGCCGTAGGAGAAAAAACGCCAAATCTCTCCCAGCATTCTTCACCTACCCGGGAGAAGCTCAGGCAGATGCTCCGTTCTGGAAAACTCGATGAACGGATCATCGAGCTGGAACTGACCCAGCGCAACCTGCCCATGGTAGAGATTTTTTCCAGCGCCGGGATGGAAGAGATGGACATCAACTTGAAGGAAATGTTCAGCAATCTCCTTCCCAAGAAGACCAAGCAGCGAAGGGTCAAGGTCCCTGAAGGATTGGATCTGCTTACCGAAGAGGAATCCCAGAGACTGATCGATATGGAGAAGGTGACCGGATTAGCGGTTGAGCGCGTGGAACAAGGGGGAATTATCTTCCTGGATGAGATTGACAAGATTGCCGGGCGAGAGACTGCCCACGGACCGGATGTGTCCCGCGAGGGTGTGCAGCGGGACCTTCTACCGATCGTAGAAGGGACGACCGTAACGACGCGCTACGGAATGGTGAAAACCGATCATATCCTCTTCATCGCTGCGGGCGCTTTCCATGTTTCCAAGCCCTCGGACTTGATTCCGGAGCTGCAGGGTCGATTTCCCATCCGGGTGGAGTTAGATACCTTGAGCCGGGATGATTTCGTCCGCATTCTTACCGAACCCAAGAACGCCCTGATCAAGCAGTACA
>Ga0224495_10003013_pt1 | contig 10591 bp, 10 predicted proteins | sample SF_Jul11_sed_USG_FD_168128 | JGI IMG/M metagenome (GOLD analysis project Ga0224495, IMG submission 168128) | Sediment microbial communities from San Francisco Bay, California, United States - SF_Jul11_sed_USGS_4_1 | ecosystem: Environmental > Aquatic > Marine > Sediment | place: USA: California...
CGATCAGCAAGCGGATTTTCTGGTTATGCATAATCTCCCCATCCTGTAATTACAAACTAAAGATCATATGTTCTCAGTTCATCATCACCACGCGCTCCCGGGAAATCCCAGGCCGCTTTGTCGAACTATTTTTGCGCCTCATACGCTCCATCATGATCTGCGCCCCGAAGCGTTTTGTGACGTATCATCTCAAATGCGAACCTCCGGAGCCACCAATGAATGCCTTATCGTCCATCTATTGAATTCTGCGCCGGTCGACTAATTACCAGAGTGAATGTAAAAACCTGATTCAGCTTGTCACGGATCATATAATATATGAGTTGATGACGGGCTTACAATAGAAAATTCCTCATGGGTGACCGCGTAGAAAGTCTCGATGGCTGGTGGAAACGTTACACAGGCGCCCAGGAGATAAAAAACGATGGACGCCAGCCACGGTCATGGCTAGCCGCTGGATCTGGCCTGCAGAATAATGTCCAAAACCTCTCGCACGGCGCCATGCCCGCCCTTGGCGCCGGTGATCCAATGGGCGGCCTCCCGCGCCTGCGGCAGGGCGTCGGCCACAGCGATGGCAAGGCCCACCGCCTGCATCGGCTCCAGGTCCACCACGTCATCGCCGATGAAGGCCGCATTCTCCAGGGGCACGCCCAGTTCGCTGGCGATTCGCTTCACTATCGGCAGCTTCTCCCGCTCACCCTGGGATAGATGGGTCACGCCCAGTTCCTCGGCCCGAATCCGGGTAACATCAGACTTGCGCCCGGAAACCCAGGCGATTTTCAGCCCGGCCCGAAGGCTCATGGCGATGCCATGGCCATCCTTGACATTAAAGCTTTTGGCTTCCTCGCCATTGGAGGTCAAAATGATCCGCCCATCGGTGAGGACGCCGTCTACGTCCATGAACACCAGCTGTATGGCGCCAGCCCGGGCCATGATCTGCTCTTCGCTCAGCTTTTTCATCCGCCAATCTTTGAAAAGTTGGAATAAAATCCCCGCTTAAATGACCAAAGTCATCCACCGCAGGGTGAATGAAGTATAACCTGTTTTCCTTTTCCTGGAGTAACAGTATCGATGTATATCTATCTGACAAAACCCGTGATCCCAAAGGAGCATGGCGCCTGGCCGGTTCTAATTATACCGATCCTGGCCGGCTCCCTGGCGGTCACCCCGGCGCCTTCTTTTGACCTATGGGCCATGGCGGCGCTGCTGGCCAGCGCCCTGTTTGGTTTCCTGGCCGCATCCACCATGCGTGTGGCCCTCAATCCTCCTCCGAAAAGCGCCAGGGAAAGGTTCATCATCTGGGCGGCGCTGTATGGCATTCTGGCTGGAGCTCCATTTCTGTATCTGGTGACCGCGGGGCAGAGGCCGGCGCTGGCCTGGTTTATTATCCCCGCCGGGCTGTTGACCCTGGCGTACTTCTGGAGCAGCTCCATCGGGGCCAAGCGGACGCTCCCCTTCGAGACGGCGGGGCTGTTCGGGCTGGCCATGGGCGGCCCGGCCGCGGTTTATCTGCAACAGGGCGCCCTCACCATGGACGCGGCGCTGATGTACCCGCTCTGCCTGATATGGTTCATGGACCGCATGATAACCGCCCGCAGGACGCTGGAGCTGATGCGCAAGGGGATAACCGCCTCGTCGGCCCTGGAGCGCGCTTCGCTCTTCTCGGCGGAGCTTCTGACCCACGCCGCCGCCCTGGCGCTGGTGGCCATGGCCATCATCATCTCCGGCAAGCCTGGAGGGTGGGCGCTGATAATACCGTTTCTGGCCGCCACGGCCCGCAACGCCTTCGATACCTTGTCGGTGGCGGCGCCCACGGATCCGATGAAGGTGGGATTTTCCGAGATGCGGCTGGGGATAGCCTTCTGTATTCTTCTGATAATAATGTGGAGAGTGTAGGCGCCTATTTATCCTTCAGCGCCTCGGTCACTTCCTTGCCATGGTCGTCCATCATCTTCTGCACCACCTCCGACAGGATCTGGGCAGGGTCCTTGGCGCGCATGATGGCGTGATGCTCTATGATGGCCGCGATATCCTCCGGCAGGTCTATGGAGAGATTGACGGTCTTCTTCTTCTCTTTCGGTTGTGACATTTGGCGCTCCCTTGGCTGTTAAAGGTTCATTGTATACACACTGGCAAGAACTGGCAATCGCTTCAGGCCGGCGGGCATGGGGTCAAGTTCGACATATTTGAACATATTCTTCTCCCGCTTCGGTCTGGAAGAGGGCGGAAAACAGCGTCCATGTCACGTTATGAGCCACGTTGTTGCGATAGGGATTAGTTTGCTCTTCGCTTGTATTTATGGAAGATAAGCACGCGCTAGTTGTAACATACTGTATATGTATGCATGGTCATCAGATATTGAATAAGGCGCGATAATATGCTATTTTTATGCACGCTGTAGTCTCTTCAACCAAAAGCGCAAAAGGAGGGGTGATGTTCAAGGAGGAGAGGGAAGTTCCGATATTTGAATGGTCCATGATCGGCGACATCAAAAAGGGGCGCGCGAACCTGGGCGGCGACATGGATGTAACCATATACAGGATGATGCAATTCACGCTGCGAGACGTCCTGATTCAGCGCTTGGGGACGCTGGAGGCCGATGAAATCTTCTATGAAGCCGGCCGGCAGGCGGGAAAACATTTCTACCGGAACGTTCTGACCGAGAAGGGGAGTTTCAATGATATGGCCGCCAACCTTCAAAAGGCCTTAAAAGATTACAAGATCGGCATCATGCGGATAGAGGAGGTGGACTTGGAGAACCTGAAGTTCACAATGGCGGTGGCGGAGGACCTGGATTGCTCCGGCCTGCCGATGGTCAATGAGGTGGTGTGCAAATATGACGAGGGATTCATCAGCGGCATTCTGGAGGAGCATACGGGCGTACAATTTGAAGTGCGGGAGGTGGATTGCTGGTGCACCGGCGACAGGGTATGCCGGTTCGAGGCGGCCCCGGTGGGAAAATAAATGCCGTGGATCGGAAGCTGCTTGACGAAGCGGTAACCGCGCTACTTGGAATCATCAATGGCCATGACTGCGCCCCCATCGAGCTTGCGGCGGACCATTGCGATGAAAAGACAAAAGAATTCATCCAGACTTTCAATCTCTTTCTGGAGAGATACCAGGAACTGACCGATTTTGTCCTCGCCCTGAGCATGGGCAATCTGGATACGGGTTCACCGAAGGGGCGGATGAAAGCGCTCCAGAGCCTGAAGGGGATGCACTCCAACCTAAGACACCTGACTTGGCAGACTAAAAGGGTGGCCGAGGGCGATTATAACCAGCAGGTGGATTTCATGGGGGATTTCTCCGCCGCCTTCAACAAGATGACCTTGCAGCTTAAGGAGTCTTTCAGGAAGATAGAGTCCCAGAATTCCGCGCTGGCGGACGCCAACAGGTTTCTCGAGGAGATGAACAAGACCGATGCGCTGACCGGGCTTGGCAACCGCCGGGCGTTTGACGGCGTCCTGAGCGCCGAATGGAGGCAGGCGGAGAGGCAGAAGACCTCCCTCTCGCTGATATTGATGGATGTAGACTGCTTCAAAAAGTACAACGACGGATACGGCCATGGCGCCGGGGATGAATGCCTCCGGCAGGTGGCCACGGCGATACGGCGCCATGCCAAGCGGCCGCACGACCTGGCGGCCCGATATGGCGGCGAGGAATTCGCCGTGATCCTTTGCGCCACATCGGCCCAGGGCGCACTGGCGGTGGCGGAGGAGATCCGCAAGGACGTGGAGGGATTGGGGCTGAAGCATGAATTCTCCGCAGTTACTGGCATGGTGACTATCAGCGCGGGAACCGCCACCGCCCAGCCTGGGGCCGGACAGACTTTCGACTCCCTGATCGAACGGGCGGACAAGGCCCTATACGCCGCTAAAAATGGAGGGAGAAACCGGGTGGAGTCCGCGCCGCAATAGGATATATATCCGGGGCGCTCAAATGCGGCCTGTGCGATCTCGGATACGCGCCGATTCCGCGACAGATGTATTGCCCGCAATCCATGCTTCTGATACCCACCCTTGGGATGACAACGCCATTGGGGCCGGGGATGGTGGATTTGGCGGAGAGGGTGGGATTTGAACCCACGGTACGGTTGCCCGCACACCGGTTTTCGAGACCGGCTCCTTCAGCCGCTCGGACACCTCTCCATGGATGGCGAGTAGAGATTCTAGCATTCCTTGTGGAAGTACGCCAATGCGTAAAACCGCTGGCTCGAAAATTGCTCACTATAACAAAGGAATGGAAAACATATAATAAATGACAAAAATTGGCAACGAAAAGGAAAATAATCGGCGGGAGGGGGATATGAACAATACCTTTTCCATCTGGTTCAAGTCCTTTTCTACCCTGATGCTGACAAAGCACGGGGTTTATGTCACATTGCGTGATGGTAACGCCATAATGTATCGCATCCTTTACGATCGAGGCCATGCTCCTGAAAAGGCAGCTCTTATGTTCCATTTTCGTCAGTGATGAATGAAAAATATCACAGGGCAAAGCATGCGTAAATTTCGCTCCTTCTCTCCATCTTAACCCCTTGATTTTTCAGCGTTCATTTTGTCCGATTCACCCTCGTAAAAGCCATTCTGCCTCAGGGCCGAAAATCGTCACGCCAAAAGCGCAAATATTGGCCTGGCTAGTCTTTCAGACAAAGGGCGCTCCATGACTGATTAGTGCGTCTGCGCGCCCCGGCCCCTGACGGAATCTTGAAAAAGTTGCCTGTGGTATGGAATTTATGATTGAAGCGCAGCAAGTCAGCCGGTTAAGGGCAGGGTAATCCTCACCTGCGCGCCATGGTCTGAACCTTTGCTTTCGATCCATATTTGGCCATTGTGGTATTCGACGATCATTCTGGCCACCGTCAGGCCAAGGCCGATGCCGCCGCCCTTGAACTGATATTTGCTCGTGGAATGCTCATCCACATTTTCCAGGGAGAACAGGGGGTCGAAAACCTTTTCCTGCTCACGCGGATCCAGCCCGATACCCTGGTCTGTCACTTCAACCACCACCGATTGACCGTCGATGCCCGCCCGAGCGAAAATTTCCCTTCCGTCGGGAGTATATTTCACCGCGTTGCTCAGCACCTCCTCGAAGGCCCTTCGCAGCATCTCCTCATTACCCAGGATTGTCAGCTTTTCCGGGATCGTGTCAAAATCCGAATTAATAGTCAGGTTGCGTTTTTCCATCTTCATGTTTACCCGCGTTCCCCCGGAGGCCAACTCCAGCGTCCGGCGCAGCTGCAATGGCAGTTTCAGGATTTTTAAACCGCTCGTAAGCTGGGTCAGCAACGATGTGGCGCCTATTATCCGTTCTATATCGGTTTTTACATGCCGCAGCGCGTCCCGGGCCTGGAGAAGCTCTTTGTTTTCCTCACGCTTGTCCGCGGTGGAGGCCAGCAGGCTTTCCACCAGTTGCAGTTTGGTCAGTGGCGTGCGCAGCTCGTGGGCGGTGGCCCGGACAAAGAAAGACTTGGCCTTCATGAACAACCGGTCGCCTGTCACATCACGCATTATGCCCACATAGCCGGTCACAGCGTGAGTCTCATCGAAAATCGGAGTGATGGTCGCCTCTTCCTGGCATATGGCGCCGTTTTTTCGACGGTTGGTAAATTCTCCCCGCCACGCTTGGCCGCTGGAGATCACGCTCCAGAGCTCTTTGTATAGGGAGATGTCCCACAGCCCGCTGCGCAGCGCGCGCGAGTGTTTTCCCACCGCCTCATGCCGCTCGTAGCCGGTGGTGCGCTCGAACGCTCCGTTTACATAAAGTATCACGCCGTCCTTGTCGTAGATAATCACCTCGTTGTCGCTCTGCTCCACGGCGTTGAGCAGCCGTTGGCGCTCGGCCTCGATCTCTTTTGCGCGGGTGATGTCCTCGATAATGCCCAGGCTGTATTTCGGCGCTCCGTCGGCGTCCCGCACCAGGGTGGCCATCATCCGCAGCCAGGTCACCGCTCCATTCTTTTTGAACACCCTTTTTTCAATCTCAAACTCCTGTCTTTCCCTCCGCCAAAGCTCCAGCAGGAGCTTCTCTTCCCGGGGCCAGTCTTCTGGATGGGTGAGGGCGCTCAGGCTCACGCCCTTGAGTTCATCCTCGGTGTATCCGGTTATATTGAGCATGGCCTTATTGGCGACATGAATACAGCCATCCAAAAGGGAGAGAATGATGCCAAAACCGGCGTGGTCAAAGATAGACCGGAATTTCTCCTCGCTTTCTATGATCTTCCTCTGGCTTTCCACCTGGTCGGTGATATCGAATAAGATCCCCACCATCCGGGCCGGAGAGCCATCCTCGGCGAGAATCGCCACGGCGTCTCCCCGGACATGGCGGACCTGGCCGTTGGGCCGGATCAGCCGGAACCCCTGGGGATCTACGTTGATCCTGCTGTCCCGCCGCACCGGGCCCGGCAGGCTCTTGGCTTTCTCAAAGGCGCGGGCCATGTTGGACATTTGCATCTGCCGGTCATCCGGATGGGTGAAAGCGAAATAATCGGCGCCCTTGCCGGTGAAAGAGGCCGGATCTATCCCGTATATGACAAACATCTCCTCGGACCAGACTGTTTGGTCTGTCACCGCGTCCCAATCCCACACTCCCATATGGGCGATGTTCTGGGCCTGGTGCATACGCCACTGGCTTTCGGTCACTTCCAGCTCCGCCTGTTTCTGGGCGCTGAAGTCGATGGCGCCGAAGAAAATTATCTGGCTCTGTTCAGGTCCTTCGTTGGCGGCGGTCAACTGCGCCAGTATCGGTATCGGTTTGCCGCCACTTGGATTAAGGGTCATTTGAAAATCGAGGGATCCGCCTTTCTTCTTTATCTCGGTCAGCTTGGCCAGGAAGAGGGGCCTGGAATCGGCTTGAACCAGGCTCATCATCACAGCGCCGTTTAAGGGCCCTGTGGCGCCCAGCAGCGTGTGGAACGCCTTGTTGGCCGCTTGGATTGTGGCGCCCTCCGGGGTCAGCGCCGCAATCGGCCAGCCGCTGTTCTTATAAAAGCCGCTCAGCAATGCGCTATCGGGCGTCAGCGATCCGGACTGGCCGGGTGGTTTGTGTCGTGAGGCGGATGTTTCTTTCATGAGCTCGATTTTACTTCTCTGGTGCGGCTACGTCTTATTGCAACATTTCGATACCCTGTATTTTAGCAGGTCGGGGGATTGAATGAAACCCGGCGGTTGACCAGCGGGGCGGGGCGCCATACAATCCTTAAATCCAATTATCGGAAATTACGGAGGAATTTTCGCCAAATGACGACTGAAATAAAAGAGAGTTATCTTCAATCGATCTTCGCCGAACGCATCGGGGGCGCCCGGTTCGGCAAGGATACGGCCATATATAAATTCGAGAAAATAAAAAGAGCCAAACGCGCCGCCATGGCCGCAAATCCTGCCGTGGAGCTGATCGACATGGGCGTGGGGGAGCCGGACGAGATGGCCTACCCCAACGTGGTCTCCTCCCTGGCCGCCGAGGCCGCCCTGCCGGAAAACCGCGGCTATGCCGACAACGGCGTGCAGGAGTTCAAGGACGCCGCCGCGCGGTATATGGAACGGATGTTCGGCGTGAAGGGGCTGGACCCGGTGACCCAGATCAACCACGCCATCGGCGCCAAGCCAGCCCTGGCCATGATGCCCCTGGCGTTCATCAATCCCGGTGACATCCTGGCCCAGACCGTGCCAGGATACCCGGTGTGCGCCACGCATACAAAGTATCTGGGCGGTGAAGCGCTGAACTTGCCACTGTTGGAGAAGAACGGCTTCCTGCCGGATCTGGCCTCCATCCCGGAGGAAAAACGCGCCCGGCTGAAGATGCTGTATATCAACTACCCGAACAATCCCACCGGCGCCCAGGCCACCACCGCCTTTTACGAAAAGGTGGTGCGCTTTGCCATGGATAACAAGGTGGTGGTGATCCAGGACGCGGCCTACGCAGGACTGGTGAACAGCGGAAAGCCGATGAGCTTTCTGGCCGTGGACGGGGCCACGGAGGTGGGGGTGGAGATCCACTCGCTCTCGAAAAGCCACAACATGACCGGATGGCGGTTGGCGTTTGTGGCCGGCTCCTCATTGGCTGTGAACGCTTTTGCCGCCGTGAAGGACAACTGCGACTCCGGCCAGTTCATCGCCATCCAGAAAGCTGGAGTGGCCGCGCTGGATGATCTGACCATTCCGCAAAGGATAAATGAGAAATATGGGCGCAGGCTCAAGCTTCTGGTGGAGGCGCTCAACTCGGCCGGTTTCAGCGCCCGGGTTCCCGCCGGGACATTTTATCTATATATGAAGGCGCCCCGGGGCGTGGAGGGTGGCCCCACTTTCTCCACGGCGGAGGATTTTTCGCAATGGATGATCAGGGAGAAGCTGATCTCCTGTGTGCCTTGGGATGACGCCGGGGCTTTTGTCCGGTTCTCGGTCACCTTCTCTGCCAAGGGGGTGGAGGATGAGAAACGGGTGATGGGGGAGATCGGCCGGAGGCTGGGGAGCGCGAAATTTATATTCTAGCGGGGATGAACAATCGCCGGGGCGCCGCAGGCCCCGGCGTCGAACAAGTGGATTTTACGCCTCGGCGGTTTTGACGCCGGATTCGATGGCTTTTATCGCTTCATCCTCGGTGCTGTAGATATCCAGCCATTTGCCCACGTCCACCATGGTGAATAGGCGGTATATGGCCGGCTGAGGCTCGCAGAAGCAGAAATATCCCCCGTTTTTCTTGGCGGCCCTGGCTCGGCCCACCAGCAACCCCACGGCCGCCGAATCGATGATGTTCACGCTTCTGCAGTTGAGGACGATCTTGCAGTTGGGGACTTCGATGGCAGAATCGAGGCTGTTCTTCAGGTTTTCGATGTTGGAGGAGATAAGCTTTCCGTTAACTCGGAAAATATTGATGCCACTGCCGGTGACGAACTTGTTTATATTCATTTATTGCCTAACCTAATACGACGGGAGCGCCAGTAGAATACTGGTGTGAAGCCATTCTATGTCTTTATGGAGTTGGAATGCAACAAAATCATGAGGTTCTGCCGCGATTGACACCCATAAATGAAATTGATAGACTTTTTATGCACTTTGCCGCAGTATTGTTAAAGACCAAAACGGCTGTTTAAAGCCACTGAAATATAAATATTTGGGGTTTGCCTTAAACCATCGGGGGACTGAATGGAATTTACTATAGATCGGGACGAGTTCCAAAAGGCCTTGCAGCGCGCCCAGGGTGTGGCCTCGGCAAAGGGGCCGATGCCAATCCTTTCCAACGTGCTCATGGAGGCCGAAGGAGACGGCGTGTCGATTTTCGCCACCAATCTGGACATCGGGCTTAAGGGCCGTTACAAGGCCAAGGTCTCCTCCGCCGGCAAGACCACCGTCCTGGCCAAGAAGCTGCACGATATCGTGCGGGAGCTGCCCGATGGGAACGTGGTGGTGAAGGTGGACGATGACAACCGCTGCAGGGTGGTTTGCGGCAAGAGCAAGTTCAACCTGGCCACCATCGGGGCGGCGGATTTTCCCGCTTTTCCCGCTTATGACTCCGCGGGGCTGGTGGGGCTAGATGGCGAGATGCTCGCCGAGATGATCCGCAAGACCAGCTTCGCCATCAGCCAGGACGAGACCCGGATGACATTGAACGGCGCCCTGCTGGAGGTGAGCCCCACCCGGGTGAGGATGGTGGCCACCGACGGCCACAGGCTGGCCTTCATCGAGCGGGAAGGGGCGTTCAAGGTCAAGGAGACGGAGAAATCGATCATCGCCAAGAAGGCCATCGCCGAGCTTTCCAAGATGCTGGCCGAGGGGGAGGAGCCGTTGAAGTTCCACCGCCACGACAACCATATCATTTTCGAAAAGGGGGTCCAGGCCCTGGCGGTGCGGCTGATAGAGGGAGCATATCCCAACTATGAACAGGTGATCCCCAAGGATTTCACCGGCGAGGCCAAGGCCCCGGTGGCGGAGCTGATCCACGGCCTGCGCCGGGTGGTCACCCTGGCCGATGAGAAATCCCACATGATCAGGTTCACCCTCTCCGCCGGGAAGCTGGAGCTGCTCAGCGAGGGGGGCGAAATAGGCGAAGCCCGCGATGAGATCGCGATAGAATATACGGGTCCGGAGTTCGTGGTGGGCCTCAACGCCAACTATATGTTGAACATATTGGATATCACCGGGCATGAATCGGTCATCCTGAAAATGCAGAGCCAGCTCAGCCCTGTGCTGGCGTTGTCCCCCGCAGACAGCGGCCTGAAGTGCATAGTGATGCCCATGCGCTTGTAACTGATTGATTATGAAGGCTGGAAAATATTTTTGAATTTCTGGTCATTTGTCCTGATCTATTCTTCTCAAAGAGCGTATATTTAAGTCATCCCCATTCCCCGCCACAGGCTTGTCCTGAAGCGAGGTTTGAAGATGGAAATATTCAACGCCCCCCAGCGGGCACGATGGGGCAGCCCCCGCGACATCCCGGCCCGCGCCTGGCCCACACCGGCGTCTCCCCGCTTTGGCAGGCGCAACTCCGGTTTCACCCTTATCGAAGTCCTTGTATCCGTGGTGATCATCACCGTGGGCATCCTGGGCGTCACCGCCATGCAGACCGCGTCCATCAGCGGCCAGGTGTTGTCCCGGAACCT
>Ga0224495_10003014_pt1 | contig 10589 bp, 9 predicted proteins | sample SF_Jul11_sed_USG_FD_168128 | JGI IMG/M metagenome (GOLD analysis project Ga0224495, IMG submission 168128) | Sediment microbial communities from San Francisco Bay, California, United States - SF_Jul11_sed_USGS_4_1 | ecosystem: Environmental > Aquatic > Marine > Sediment | place: USA: California...
ATTGATCATCATTTGGTCTTTCTTGCCGTCAATATTTTTGCGGTCGCATTGACCTACGGGTTGGTCCTTGTTGTTTTAAGAATCCCCCAGGAGGACAGGATCGTCTTGGATAAGATAAAGCTGAAGCTATTCACGAGATGATGAAGGAAATTTTAATTTTAAATATTTGCGAATCTGTCCGACATTGATGCAGACCTGCCTTAGATAGATTAAGAAGGGGACGACGGTCATGATCGAGAAGAGATCTATTCCAAGAATCGATCATGCGGATAATCAGATTTTACTAGAAATCTCTCAATCAGTAAATTTTATTTATTGATTTATATCTAACAAACGAATGGACCCAAAAATGCAAACAAAAAAGAGAAAATGAAATGAAATTGAATTTTTGAGTGCTGCTGTCTATTCTTGATATTTAAAAGAGATCTTGACTTTTGTACGATAAGCTGCGACTTTTCCTTCTTCCACCTTCATATCAAATTCAACAGCTTCTGCGATTCTTAGGTCCTTTAGGCTTTTGCTGGCTGTTTCCACGGCGTTTTTCGCTGCCTTCTCCCAGGAGTCGGGGCTTGTTCCGATAAGCTCAATGACTTTATAGGTGCTTTCCATGGTTTCCCTCCTTTTTTGTATTTTATATAGTTACATTTTATATAGGTACATTTTCAATTTTTTAAATGGACGACTATTTTAAGGAGCACAAATTGACGGATTTCACCTTCAGGCATGGTGATGATTAGTCTATCGTTTTTAAGCTCAGCGCCCTCTACCTGGGCTATGTCTTCTGGCATCGTTACCTGCACTTCATATGTCTCATTGCTAAGTCCTTCCACCTCGAGTACCAATCTAGAGCCTTCTTTATTCAGCGATATGATTTTCAGGCCCTTGTTGCTGTCTCCTGTTTTGCTTTCTGGCACAACTGGGAGGATTTCCACTGTCGGGATAAACGTAAGGTCTATGGACAGAGAACCTTCTCTGACAGGGATTTCTGACTCTGCCTGTACCACTTGGGCTCTTTCTTGCGTTTTGAATTCCACAGGTATTCCATCCACATGGAGAGATTGGATTCGAGTCCCGATCCCTAAGGCGGGAGCAAAGTAAATCCTGTATCCTAGAGCATTTCTGGGATGCACCTTAACGAAAATCTGGTCCTTGTTCCTCTCGAAGACGAAAGAAAAATTGGCCTGCCCGACTCTGTAGTTTTCGACGGACACCTGTTTCCAGTCGGCCGGAAAATGGGGTGAAAAGATCAAGGACTTGGTTAGAGCATCTCCCTCAAGACCCAGCAATCCCCGAACAAATGGAAGCACCACGCCGGCCGTAGAAAAACCTTGATGCGGTACCGCCTCTTGCGGCCACACGTTGTGTGTTCCGGAAAAAACTTCTGTTACACTCCCAAGCGCATGCTCAAATGTATGCTTGGCTGTAGACATCAAAAGAGCGTAACCCTGCAGAGGCAAGTGATGGTTGTACAGTGCCGCCGTCACCCAGCTCGTCAGGAAAGGCCAGACAGCGCCATAATTATAATTGAGCGGCTGGAAATATTTGCTTTTGACCGAGATGCTTCGTACTCCCCAGTCTGTGGTGAGTTCCGAAGAGGAGAGCCGTTCCAGAGAACGCAGGCTTCGATCTTCTCTCCCGAGGTCCCACATCAATCCGATCGCATTCCAGGGAGAAATCTCCTTGACTACATCTCCATCGGCATTGAAGGCATAGGCATAGAATTGATTCTCCTCATCCCAGAATTTCTCATCGAACGTCCTTTTGGCCTTCTTGAAGCATTCCTCGGCTTCTGAGGCAATCTTTTTGTCTCCCACGATTTCGGCCAGATGCTGCATGGCGTAGGCAGCCCTCACCCATACTGAGGCCAGGTAGATGTCTGTCTCTATCTCGGTCAGGGCGCCGTATTCCAATGCTCCCAAGCCGGCTCTCCGGTTGTTCATCAATCCGTCTTGGTTCACATCGGAAGAGAGGCACCATTCAAAAGCCAGCTTCAGAGACTCCCAGCTGTTGATGATAAACTCAGTATCCCCTGTTTTCCTCACGTAGTTATACATCACAGCGATGTAGTAGGGAGTGGTATCCCCATGGATATAGCCATAGTGGTAATCATTCCACCAGTCGATGTATGCGGCTGCTTGGGAGAGTTCATGAGCCATTTTGCCGTCTTTTCTCTGCCATTTTTGTGTGAAAGCCAAGGTGTCTCGGGCAGACCCATGGGCACCAAAACTAAGGAGGCTAAAGGAGTTGATGAAGGCATCGCCACCAAAAAACCAGCCAAACCCGGGACGTCCGCTGGTTCCTGAGGCTCCCAGGCCTGCGATAAGTCCTTTACCTAAATCTGGATTTTCAACTAGAAGATTGTCATATGCGACTTTGGCCCATTCAAAGGCAAGGTTGAGTTTTGGATGCGGTGTTTTCACCCGGAGTGTGTTTTTTCGGATGGTCTGATAATGAGCCAAAGTGTCTCTGTAAAACTTTTCTGGATTGCTTTTTAGCTTCGTATAAACCTTAAGCACCTGCTCTCTATTCCCCTTTCCTCCCGCCATAATGATGGGGATGTACTTATCCTTCACCTTATTTGGATCAGGAATTTCGATTTTGAATTCGTACGGCGAGTCAGACAGCATATGAGCCGGCGTATAAGAAATGCCATGAGCCGAAGGAGACCCGATGATTCCATGGTTTTGGTCCTTGGGCTCAGAGATGATGTAGGCTTTCTGTTCATCCTCCCAGTAGGCGTATTGTCCGCCTAATCCGGCAGGCCACATGGGTTGAAGCACCGGTAAAAAACCGCAGACAATGGTGAGCGGTAGAGTGGAATCGACCTGGAGCAGAATGATCGCTCCAGGCTCTTCGATAGGAGTAATGTAGATGGCTTTGACCGTGAAGGATTGATAGGTGTACGTCAGTATCGTGGCTTCTGGGGCGACGGATATATGGCGGACGATGTCTTTCCCCTGAATGGCTCTTGTGGAGCTTCCCACGAAAAAGGAAAAGCTGAAATTGCGAAGGAGCTTGAGAGGGTAGGCCCAAGCCTCGAAGGAGCCGCTCTCATCAGCAAGGACGGCGAACTTCCGACCGACTTTATCAAATGGCGCTCCAGGCCGGGCCAACCGTGATAGGGTGATTGGGTTGGACTCCATCTTGAAAGCTTGGATCAATCCTTCCTGAGCTTTTAAAGAAGAAATCCCTACTATCAGACCGAAAGAAACGGCCCATAGTATGATTTTTTTCATGGAAACCTCTTTGGTGATCTCCTCGCTTTCCCCACGAGAGTGACTTATATCAGAGGGAAATATTAAAGTCAAACTTCAATGTTTTAATGCATTCATCCTTAGATTTGTGGTAATAGTTCTGTATGAGCTTGAATTTTCCATTCGATCCCCTTAAACGATCTGAAGAAGTCGAATGCCTGGTCACCAGAGCCGAAAAGAGGTCATATTACAGGTTCAGGCCGCGCCGTATTACGGGGGAATAGCCACAGCGGATGCGGTAGGGTGTTCTTTTCTCTGTGCCTACTGTTGGAACTACAATAGGAATCTCAATCCTGAGAGATTCAGGGAGTTTTATTCTCCTCAACAGGTGGCCTCCAAACTCCTCCACATCGCAAAGAAGAAATCGTTTCGATTTTTTCGTATAAGCGGTGCAGAGCCGGTTCTGGGAGAGAGAACCTTTCAGCATTTGACCGATGTGCTCAGACTGATCTTTCAGAGCAAGCCCGATTCTCTGTTTATCCTCGAGACAAACGGGTTTTTCCTTGGCTACAGACCAGACCTTTTGGGGAATCTCCAGCCGTATCCAAATCTCAGAGTAAGGATCTGTCTGAAAGGCTCAGATGAGGAATCCTTCGAGAAGATCACAGGAGCAAAGAGGGATTTTTTTCGATATCCGATGATTGCCCTTAAAGAATTGGAAAGGTTGGGAGTGAGAGCCTGGCCGGCTCTGATGGGAGACCTTTTTTCCCGTGAAGAAATCGATCGACTGGAAGAATTTCTCAGAGAGCAAGGCATCCAGGCAGAGCTTGAGCAGGAATTCTTAGAGACTTATCCCTTTGTGCTGGATAACATGCGGAAGAGAAATCTCAAGTTTAATCACTGATGCTTAAAGTTATAGTCATCCTTGTTATGGCCTATGTTCTTTATGAATTTGTCGAACATGCGATTCTGCCGCTCATCTGGTTGATAACAAAACGGCAAAAAAGATCTCCCACAGGAGAGTCAGGTATGATCGGGCTGGAGGCTGAGGTCAAAGAATGGGAGGGTAACAAGGGAAAAGTGTTTGTTCACGGTGAGTTGTGGCGGGCTGAGAGCGATGCGCCTTTGAATCCAGGAGACAAAGTCTTCGTCCTATCGCTGAAAGGGCTCACATTAAAAGTGAAGCCACTTGAAGAGTGACTTCATTCAAGCTGAGTCCAATAGCCTAAATTTCTTTGACTCCCCAAACGTCACGAATACTTTCCCAGGAATAAAGAGTGGGCTTTATGAAACTCCGCTGAACAGCTTCTAGTCTTTAAAAAATCTCTCCGTGTAATCGTGGTTTTGCTCATATTTCCCCTCTTCATGAAATTCGATCAGGGTGAGTATAACTTTAAACAGCTATTAAAAAAAGGATCCTCATCTGTTTGAAACTTTGCTTCTTTTGGTGCTTAAAAACCTCTGGCAAATAAGGTCCAAAATTGATCACCAAGCTCCCAGTATTTGTGGGCGGCTGCCCGTGCGAAATCGTTGGTGTATTTAGTCAGGTACTGCTTTGCTTTCGCGATGTCCTCATCAGATTTTCCACCGTTATAGAGCTCTAAGGCTTTTTTCTCGACGTCAGGCAGGTCGGTAAAAGCCTTTTCCTCAAACTCCTCTATTGCATCTTCGATAGACTGTCCTGCCATTCCCCATCTTACGGTGGCCAGTCGATTGGTTCTCCGGAAGGCCCAGGCGGCTGAATCGGTGCGGAATCTATGCTGAGCGCACACTTCGAAACTTTGGGGAAGCCCTGTCACTCCAGCAAATATGGGAATCCTCACGCTCTGGCCGGGATTATCAAAAGCGAACCAACTAATCCCTCCAATGGGATCTGGCAGCCAATCCCGGCATTGAGTGATGTGGGAATAGGAACATCCAGCAATGGCGATCGTCCGATACTGCTCCACAACCCCAGGCTTCAGAGTGTTGAGAAGGGTGAACATATCCCTTGACATCCAGGGATTGGCAATCGGGCTTTTGATGATTTTACCGCTGCGGTCTTTGACCATAAGATTTTGGGTCATGTCAAATTCTGTTCCTGCATAGGTCTCCCGGTACATTTTCATGATGTCTCTTACAGAGACTTTCTTGTCCGGTTTTACTGAGAAGGGGAGTTCGTCGGCTTCTGTAGTGAGATTGAGTGAAGGAGCTAAAGTCCTCAAGACGTAAAATTCTCTGGTCGAAAAGGGTTTTCTTTCACTGTAGGCTTTCCAGAATTTAAAAGGCTCTCCACTGTTGGGATCCCACCATTTTTTTTCTTCTGCTAAGGAGTACACATTCTCAGAGGCCATATAATGGTCGGGATCATCCAGGTCGAGTTCTGATATTCTGGGGATGTTTGCAGAGATTCCGATGTGATCATCAGGAATGCGGACGGATGCCCAGACAGCACCTGTTTGACCAAGTCCGGGACCAAAGATTTCAAAATGCCAGACCTCTTTTGTGTCGGCAAAGGTGATGCATTCTCCCCAGTCGGCATACCCATATTCTTTGACAAGGTCTCCGATGAGCCGGATAGCATCCCGGGCATTCGTGCATCTCTCCAGTGCAATGCGCTCCAGCTCTTCAATCATGAATATCCCTTTGTCACTGCGAAGTGCTCGTTTTCCTTCGATGGTCGTTTCACCGATAGCCAGTTGATGCTCGTTCATACAGGGATAGGCGGTGTTGAGAAAGGCGTAGGTTTTTTCAACCTGGGGAACCTCCCCCTTTTCTGTGATGCCTCTGAGATCCCATGAGGTCTCGGTGTGCATTTTCCCAGTGTAGACCTTTGTCGTCGATCCTTGGGAGTGCTGGGCAGATGGAACGATATTCACCCAGGTTCGGTAATATCCATCGCAGGTGTGACAGGTAATGACGGACCCGTCGCTTGTTGCCAAACGTCCTGCCATGATACTAGTGCAACCTGATCCCAGATTTTCCCAATCCCATTCTGTATTTTTTTCTTGCGAAAGGGGAGGAGACGCCAAGAAAATGGCGGAAATCAACAAAATAAGTGCGATCAGCGTCCACCCCATGAATTTTTTCGGAAAACACATTGCTTTCATCATCTTACTCCTTCTAAAAATCTCGTTTTAATTATTTAAATTACTAGGAAAGGTGTCAACAGAATATCAAATAATCATTATTTTAGATTTTTCTTTAAAGCCCTAAAGAACCGACTGGCAAATTTTCTTCTTTTCCCTGTATCATCTCTTTGTCCGGGCAGCTCGATATGGCAATGCACATCGATTCTTCCGTTTTCTTCCTTGATTATGACATTCATGTGAGGCGGCAAATAACTGGGATCAGGATTCTCTTTTGCCAGCGCATATATGAAGCCGATATCTTTTGCTTGTTTCCTGATTATAAAATCAATTTCATCTGTGGATCTCAGAGCCGCTGCCCAGACTTCATCAAAAGAATGGTTTTTATATGACTGGGTTTTTTGGAAGATATCAGTCGGGTCATTTTGTTGCAAGGAGGTGCACCCTATCAAAGCCAGCAATGTGAATCCGAGACCTGCAAGACAACTCCATCGTTGCATCCGCAATTTATGTATTTCACTCTTTCTTAAGGAATTCATCGATTTCTTGATTTAGCCTTTTTTGCTCTTCACCAATTTTTATCGTGATTTTGTTTGCCAGTTCATAATCTCCTAGGAGCCCGCTCTTAAAGCGTTCCTTCAGAAATTTTTTCTTTCTGTCTTCTTCCATTTCTAAAAAGGGAAAAAGGTCGGATGGAATTTCTGCTGTTTTCTTTGCTTCCATATCAGGTATAAAATTTGCCAGAGATATGTAGCTTATCTTCAGTTGTTCCCTCTGGGCCTCATCATCGACCATCACGAGTGCAATCTTTATGGCATTTTTTATGACCTTTTTGCTGTGAGGGAGCATCGATTCAGGGACTCCAAAAGAGCGTTTAGCTGTATTGTCAAGGACTTCTCGATATTCTCTGATGACTTTGAAAACGGCTTTCTCTACCTCTTTCCGTTTCATGACTGTTCCCTACTCATTCCTCTTTTTCCAAGTTTCTCGATAATTGCGTATCGTTCTGCAAATATAGTTCCTTGTGCAAGATCTTCAACAGGAATTTCGAGGGTTTTTGTGACAGAGATTTCTCTTGATCTTGTGCGGTCCCTCATCCAGCTTATAGCACTGTGAGAATAGGTTGTCAAACGCCTAAATCGCTTGTCCTTAACGAAGATGAATGTAAAAAAACCTAAATTTGGGATCTGCTAGGTCAGGGGAATTCTTATCGGAGATCTCTGGCAACGCTCATGTGCCACACCACAGGAAGATAGCCCTTGTGCTTACGACTTTCACCATAGGGGTCAAAAAACATACCCTTCTCCACTAATATCCTATTGGCAGCACCAAAGATTTCGTGCCAGATTTTGTAAAAGGTCGCTTCCAAGGGTTGTCCGTATTTGTATGCCGAGAGATCAGAAAGCTGTGCTTTCAACCGCACAAAATTCTGTTTGAGCCAAGAAGTCAACATCTCATGGCTCATCATAATGAGGCTATGAATAAACTCAGTGTCAGCAGGGGAAAACACAGGAATCATCGCCTCATAACTGTCTGAGACTTTTCGGATGTATTCCAAATCCTCGAGTATAGCAAGAAGATCTTTCAATTGATTAGGTTCAACACGTGTTGTCTCTCGTAGCTCCGCCTCGTTCTTCTTTCCGTTTCTTAGTTCCATCATGATGTCACCCAATGGCACCAAAATTTCTCCATAAAGGGCTCGTCTTCCGACTCTCGCCAATACAGATTGAACCTCCTCGGGCGCTCTTAGAAGGCGTATACTGCGGGCCATTTGCCAAGCGATGTCTGGAAAGCCATACCGCAGAGGGGACGCATGGTCGCCGAAGGTGGTGAATGCTACACCATTGTCCAGATATTCGTTATGACTGCCCCAATACAGACCTTTTTTTTCTCGAAACTCCTTGGCCCTCTTGTCATCTGCCCACCCGATGAATGGCGCATTTTTAGGCGGTGTTGAAGGCCGATAGCCCAAATCTCTCGTGATTCGCAATCCATCCCAGTCGAGAGAGAAGCAACCGATCAAAACATAGGCCAGGGCCGATGTATCAATTCTCTTCAATGGGTAAGCATCGAGAATGTCTTGGTATTCAGCATGCCGCTTATAGTAAATTTCCGCCAGGTTCTCGGCAAAATTCTTGCAGATTTCTCGCAATCTTCGTTGGTCATCTTGAGTAAAAAGGCTAAAACCGAGGACAAAGCGGTTATCTTGCTCACGCAGCAGCCCAATGGCTAAGAGATCCTCCACGGAAATGCCTGTCTCTTCTAATGATTCTTCGATAAAGGCATGATCCTTCGGACTTTGTGCCACATCAAGAAGAAGCTGCTGGATTTTTAAAAGACTCAGGGCATACTCTGGGTTTCGCGACTTTGGAAGGGAGTCTGACTCTGGAATATCGAGGCTCACACTCAAAAGATTTCCTCGCTTTTGAGCTTGCAAATGGCCAAGCGCCATCGCACAGAACACGATTCCTAACAGCATGATTTTCCAGAGCGTTTTCCCTAAATCCCTTTTACACCTTTGTGTTTTCATTCGACACATGATACACCTCGTTTAGACACAAATCATCGACACCTGTTACAAATTTTGAAAATTAACAACATCTTTTGAATTACGGAATCGTGTATAAGATTTGTTTTTGAATTTTGCATTTAGTGTAAAAAATCTCTACAACTGTAACATAAGGTGCTCAAATGTGTCTAAACAAGATAAAAGCATATCGTAAATTTATTAATGTAAGGAGCTTAATCATGGTTATAAAAAAACCGGATTCACTCAGGATCTTTAATGTTTTCATTCTCGTTCTTTTTTCCATTTTTTCTGTATCTATCAAAAGCTGGATAGTTGCAGGAGATCTTGGACAGATGAAGCCCGTCACAAACCGTCCTGGCCTTACTTTGAAGGAAACTTTCATGATTTATGTAAAATCCATCCAGAATTCTGATCTGGAAAGTCTTTTCACGACAGTGACAGATAATGACAGGTTTTTCTTTCTGACGAGCTCAGGAACTTTGATCGATTCACGGGAAGGCTATTATAAGTTCCACGAGGAATGGTTCAGAGAAAAAGACTGGGAAATGCCTGTCGAACTCCTAGAAGCGCATGAAGCAGAAGAATATGGTTATGCCTCAGCGATTTTTCATTATAAAAGCAAAGCATCTGATAATGAAACGTGCATCCTCAGCTCTTATTTCACCTTGATTTTCCAAAAGGAAGAAGACATGTGGAAAGTGGTGGCAGATATCTGCACGCCTATAAGTCGTTATAGTATTGAATCGAATCCTCAGATCAAGTACACATCAGAACAAACATATCTTTTTGACATCGTGAAAAACAGGCGTACTGTGTGCAAATTCATACCTACGCCTGTTCCAAGGGAGCACATCCTCAAAATACTTGATGCGGCTCGCTTTGCTCCTACTGCGGGCAACCAGCAGCCATGGAAGTTTTTGGTTATACAAAACAGGGAAAAACTGGATAAGCTCCAAAATGTTATGATTGAATGGAATCTGGACTCTTATAAAAAGCGAATGATACCTACTCGTGAAGAATTATCCACCGCTGAACAAAACCTAAGAAAAATGTCGAGGAATCTTCTTTCTGCGCCGGTGTACGTGGCTGTACTCGTTGATTCCAAATCCAGGTATCCAGACAGTATCCTTTATGATGGGACATTGGCTGCAGGCTATTTGATGATTGCAGCTCGCGCTCTAGGTTATGGGACCGGCTTTTATACGACGTTTTTTCCTCAAGCTGAGATGAAGGAGTTTTTCAAGATTCCGGAGCAATACCGGCTTATTTGTTTCACTCCGATTGGCATTCCTTATGAATGGCCGAAGACTCCGGTTAAAAAGGCGCTCGAAGATTTAGTCGTTTTTGAAAAATTTTAGAGGTTTAATGTCCATTGCATATGATTTCGAATTGACTGTCTTCAACAATCTTGCTCAACGATTCAAAAAAATCAGGGGGATTGTAAAAAGGATGTTCCCTGAATAATTTCTGGCAGTACCTATCCATAAGATTATTCAGTTGACGGCGCCTCTCTGTTGCCACTTGAATCACTTCGTGTTTGTAGTTACGTGTGAATCTTAATCTTTCTGGATGGAGTTTACCATTTCCGATTAATGTCTTCACTTTCGACTCACAATGGCAAGAGTTGCCTTCGTTAATGAGACCGCATTCCTTGTGCATAAAATCATATACACGTTTTCTTGCTCTGTGTAATTTTGTTCGAAAATTTCCCTTGCTTATTTCAAGGATTTCACTTCCCATTTCATCATTGACTCCGAAGATTTCTCCAAGAATATAAACGAGTCTTTGACTCCTCTG
>Ga0224495_10003015_pt1 | contig 10587 bp, 9 predicted proteins | sample SF_Jul11_sed_USG_FD_168128 | JGI IMG/M metagenome (GOLD analysis project Ga0224495, IMG submission 168128) | Sediment microbial communities from San Francisco Bay, California, United States - SF_Jul11_sed_USGS_4_1 | ecosystem: Environmental > Aquatic > Marine > Sediment | place: USA: California...
ATGCAGCGAGACCTATACCTGGCTGATCAGAAGACAACGATAAATACATTACATTGGAACAGAAACGGTGAAAAACGAAAAACAGGATAGAAAGAAACTCTGTAAAGATGCTACAGTCTCTTTTTGTCTTTTAATTTTGTTGTGCCTTGGTACTGCCGTAAAAACGGTTGGCGGTTTTTTTCAAAAACGGTCAATTTCCGGAAGGGTCGCCGCGGCTATGGAATTTCTCGATACCCAGGATAGTAAGGTAAAGGAGTATCTGGAGGCGTATGGAAAAGAAGTTACGAAGCTGAAAGAAAAAGGAATTTTTTGTCCGGAGGAAAAGAAGCCCTCGCCGCCGCAGGTGTCGGGGATTCTTGGTGACAGCGCACTCATTAACAACAAATGGTGCAAGGTGGGCGAGGAACAGTCTGGTGCCAAGATTATTAAAATCGAACCAACTCAGGTCACGATTCTTTGGGGGGGGAAGGAGATGAAACTGTCGCCGCTGCTGACGAGTTCTTCGGGAAATGCGATTGAAAAACCAAAGATGAAGATCGAAAAAAGAAGGCCCAATGAGAAAGCGATTAAAAAACATCCGAAGCCAAGTGCTGAACCGGTTGCCGTCCAGGCCGCGGATGATCCTCTGGCCTGGCTGGGGATGGAGGTTTCAGCTGAGCTACGGGCTTTTCTGATAAAACTGTTCGAGGCGATGCCTGCCGATCAGGTCGAAAGCGCCAAGCAGGAATGGGCGAATATGTCTGAAGAGCAGAAAAAAAAGCGGCTGGATGAAGCACAGGAAATGGTTGACAGCGGCCAGGCGGATACCATGCTCGAACAGATGAAAGCCGGTCAGGGTTAAACGATAAACGGAAATTATAAATATTGACCGAGGAGCAAAAATGAATCGAACAAAATGGACAATAGGGGTCATTGTTATTCTTGGGATTGTTGCACTGATTGCAGCCAATATTGTCAATCATCAGAATCCGGCCCCGCAAGCGAAACCCGCTCAGGAAACAAAAGAAAAGATGGCTGTCTCTGATGGGCCGGCTCAACCCGAACTGTCCGCTGAGAAGCCCAAAGCGAATAAGAAAAAGACTGATTCACAGGAACCGCCCAAAGAAGAAGGTGCTAAAGAAGCCGCCGGGCAGGGCACAAAAGAAAAAGGTGTTCAGGATTCCAATTCGCTTCCGGACGAGAAGAAAGCCGTTCAGGACCCGAACATGCCTTCGGAAGAAAAGAATGCCGCCGGGGATCCCAATACCCCTCCGGGAGAAAGGCCGGAAAAGATTAATTTGAATAATGTTGAGATGAAACAAATCATCAAGACAATTGCCGAATGGACCGGCAAGCCGGTGATTCCGTATGATGATGCGGTCATGAAACAGAAAATCACGATTTATGCCACAAAAGAACTGCCCCGCATGCAGGCATTGTCCTTGATTTATGCGGCCTTGCGTGCCAAGGGATATGCTCCTGAAGAGGCCCAGGGCGCGATTTATTTGAAACCGCTTTCAAAGGCCAAATATGGTGTTGTCCCAACACTGGGCTTCGATGAACCACTGGCAAAAGTTATTGATAAATCGCAGATTGTCGAGAAGTATTTTAAAATTGAAAATTACTCTCCATCCCGGCTCCAGGAAATAGTGACACCGTTGACCGCGGAGTATGGAAATGTGACGGCTGATGACAGTACAGGAATCCTGGCTGTCATCGATACAGTTGAAAATCTTCAGCGTGTTGAGCAAATCATCAAACAGTTTGATGTTCCTGAGTACGGACAGTTTACGACCCAGGTATTCAAGCTGGAAAACGGCGACCCCAGTGAAATTGTACAGCTTATTGAGTTGATTATTTCCAATGAGGCAAGCGGGCGTTTCAAAGGCGGCGGGTCAAAAGGCGGTGGCGGGTCAAAAGGCGGCGGGCAAGCATCCTCTATACTTGTTACATCAACGAAGATGCCGCTGCTGCTGATTCCGGAACAGCGCCGCAAATGGATTATTGCCAAAGGCGCCCCGGAAGATATCAGAGAGGTTGCAAAATGGGTTGAGGAGCTTGACAAGAAAGACGAGGTTTCATCGGAGCAGAGCGTTGTCCAGATCAAATATGTGGATGTGATGGAAGTGGCCAATGCGGTTGGGAAAACGCTGGCGGAAATGCCCGGTTCGCAATTGAAGGCCAATATCGTTGTGCAGCCGCTGCGTCAGGCCCGGCAGATTGTGGTTTTCGGCAGTAAAGAAAACCGCAAGATCGTGGAGGCCTTGATTTCGGAAATTGACCTTCCTACGTCCGGGATCTTTGATGAAAAAACATTTGAATTAAAATATGCGGATTCCGATCAGATCAAAGAGAACATCGATGAGCTTTACGGCGAGCAGCAATCCAGTTCAAGATATAGGTCCTACTACAGCTATCGCGATGGCGGCAATGAAAAAAGCTCCGATACGGTTAAAGTGATTTCGTATCCGACGGCCGGGAAAGTGACTGTCATTGCCTCTCCTGAAAATATCGAGAAGATCTCTAAGCAAATTGAAGAATGGGATGTGCCGTTGAATATCGAACGACAGCCCTATCGGGTTATAGTACTGCAGAATTCCGATTCGAAACAAATGGCCGAATTATTATCAACCTTGTTTACCGAACAGACACAAGCATCACGTCCCTGGTGGTGGTATAACGAGGGGGGGAGTGATGCCAAAAAGAAAATCGTCGGAAATTTATACGGCCAGCTTTCTTTTGAAGCCGTACCCGAAACCAAAAAGATTATTGTGATCAGCAAAATCCCGGAAGCGTATGATGTGGTTGAAGATCTGGTTCGGGAACTGGATCGACAGGAAGTAGCCGAGGTGCCTAAGGTGATTACCCTCAAGTATGCCGACAGCGAGGACCTGTGTGATCAGTTGAACGCCATCCTGAATGAACCGGGAACGGTGGCAACAATCCGCCGAACACGTCGGGGGCTCAGTGATTATAACAATGACACAAGTACTTCCGGCAGCAATAATCAAAAAACCAATAACAGCAGCAATGATCCCGATTCGCAAAACAGTAATCCGGGGGAGATCAAGCCATGGTGGAATGCCGGAATTGCTCGAACCGGAGCGGATGAGGCACTGCCGACCAGTAATTTGATTGGCAAGGTTAGATTCGTCCCGGTTCAGCGGAGCAAGGCGCTGCTGGTTTTAGCACCGCCGGAGTATATGGGTGATATGGTGACCATGATTGAAGAACTGGACCAACCGGGCAAGCAGGTTATGATCAAGGCGGTTATTTTATCTGTAGATCACAGCAGTGTCACATCTCTCGGTGTCCAATTCAGCACGAATCCGTCCGCCTTTGGCGAGCTGACGGAAAATTCCGTCCGCGCCATAACGGAGCTTTCAACCGGCTTTGAACGAGGATCCTTTACGCTGTCATCGGGTGCGAATATCAACACGCTGATCGAATTTCTTGAAAAACACGCCAAAGCCCGGATTCTTAATCAGCCGACTCTGTGGACCAAAGATAATGAAGAAGCGGTTTTCTTCCGCGGACAGGAGGTTGCGTTTATTGTCAGTGAAAATACCAGTGCAGAGGGAACAGCGACAAAAGGGCAGTATAATTATCGTCCGGTTGGTGTGACGTTAAGGATCCGGCCCAACATTACTCCGGAGAAGGCGGTCGATACAACAATTAACTTGAATATTTCTCAGGTCTTGCCGGAAATCATCAATGGCAACATTGCCACCAGCAAACTGGATACAACAACGCATGTGATCGTCCAGGACGGCGAAACCATTATGCTGGGCGGCATTCTGTTTCAAAACGATTCAAGTATTGAGCGCAAGGTGCCGCTGCTGGGAGATTTACCGGTTCTCGGCGGTGCTTTTAAGCATAATGAAACGGAGGTGACCAATAACGAATTGCTGATGTTTATCACACCTTATGTTGTTGAGAATTCCGCTCAAATCGATAACAGTTCGATTCCTATGGCAGAAGAGGGATTTAAAACACTGGACCAGACGCAGCAAATACTTGAAGATAAAATGATGGGGCTGGGGATAGGTTCTGATGCCGAACAAGATGGGGAAACACCATAAGGCCTTTTGAATAACGATTCCGACGTCCGTTTCGGTTGATTTCGGTCTTAAAGTGGTAAATCTGTAGCCGTATATACCTATAAATTTGTATTTTTACATAAAAATGAGAAAAAGTTTATTGACTAAATAGTCGAAAGTGACTATATAGTCAATAATGACCATCGAGCCATCAGGAAACAAAAGAGACGGAATTGTTGAAATTCCAAGAAAGCCCGTTAACAGGACTGAAAAACGGGTTGCGAAAACTCAAAAGAAGCTTTTGAGTGCGGCTTTGGAGGTTTTCAGTGAGTATGGAGTCGATGCAGCGACCATTGACGATATTACGCAGCGTGCTGATTTGGGAAAGGGTACTTTTTACCGCCATTTCAGCGACAAAGCGGAAATTATGGGCTGTTTAATTGATCAGGCCATTGAAAAGTTGATTGGAAAACTCCGGAATATGGATGCCGGAGCGACGATTGAGGATGCGCTTGAGCACATTATCAATATGCATTATCAGTTCTTTCTGGAGAATCAGGAAGAGTTTATTTTATTGTTTCAGGGGCGATTATTCCTGAAACTGGATCGGCGGATTACCGAGCAAATGGAGGAACCGTTTAACCGGTACTTCGAAGCGATCGAGAGTTTGCTGTCGCCCTATGTAAGTGAAAAAATGGATATGTTAAGGATTCGGCGATTTGCCTGTGCTGTTGCGGGATTTGTGTTTGGTTTCTTTTCTTTCGCGATGATCGGGATGGAGTCCGAGGAAATCGAAACCGGTATCAAACCCCTGCGTCAGAGTTTTGTGAAAAGTCTATCCTCGTTTTTGGTTCAATAAATGTCTTTTACAAACGTATAGAAAGGAATGCTGAACCATGGAGCAGCAAAATGTATCGGTTACACAAGAACTCACGGAAGAGCAGTCATCAGAACCCCCAAGTACCATGAGGGCGGTTCAGGGACCGTCCTCCCCCCAAGCAGAAAACGAACCCCTTTTCAAAAAGCTGCCCCAGTGGAATGACTGGCGGTGGCAGATCCGCAATCGCATCCGGTCGTTGGACCAGTTGGCTAAGTATGTCTCTTCGCTTTCCCGGCGGCATGAACTGCAGAACGTCATCGAGAAATACCCCATGGCCATCACGCCGTATTATGCCTCCATTATCCAGCAGGCGGACCTATCGGATCCGGTTTTTCGAATGAGTGTCCCGAATATCCAGGAGATGTATGATCCGCCGTGTTTGACGGACGACCCGCTGGAAGAACATCAGGATATGCCCGTGCCGGGGTTGGTGCACCGTTACCGCGACCGCGCCCTGTTGATTGCAACGACCATGTGTTCAATGTACTGCCGCCACTGTACGCGAAAGCGTATCGCCGGAACACGTGAGACCGCGATTTCCGCCCGCCGGATGCGTCAGGCACAGGAATATCTGTTCAATCACCCGGAAATCACGGATGTGATCATTTCCGGCGGTGACCCGCTGACCATGTCCGATGCCGCGATCGAAGCGGTCTTGAGTATGCTGCGGTCGGTGCCGTCGGTACAGGTCATTCGTATTGGAACCCGTGTGCCGGTGGTGTTGCCGATGCGGATTACCGACGATTTAGTGAATATGCTCAAGAAATATCATCCACTCTGGATCAATACGCACTTTAATCACCCCAATGAGTTGACCGATGAAGCCCGCGCTGCCTGTGCAAAACTGGCCGATGCGGGAATCCCGCTGGGCAACCAGACGGTCCTGCTTTGCGGTATTAATGATGACCCGCAGGTGATCGAGCAATTGTGCCGGGGGCTGATCAGTACCCGCGTTCGCCCGTATTATATGTACCAGTGCGACCTGGTGCGAGGCGTCGAGCATTTCCGCACGTCCGTCCGCAAGGGCATGGAGATCATGGAATACCTTCGCGGCCGTGTCAGCGGCATCGCCATCCCGACGTTTGTCGTGGATGCACCGCACGGCGGCGGCAAAATACCGGTTTTGCCGACCTATGTGGTTTCGATGAGTCCGACGCATACGGTCCTGCGAAACTATGAAGGTTTTCTTGTCAGCTATCCGGAACCGGGTGTGGATATGGAACCGGAGACGGTGACAATGGTTAGTGAACCGGGCGTGTGGGAACTGGCATCCGGCAAGGCCGATGTGATTATGCCGGCGCATACGCAGCGCATGGGTCGCCGTGATAAAATCACCGCCCCAAAGGGACCGTCATCGTCAACCGGTTATCTGTTTGACGCGTAAGATATCTGTCTGAAAAGATATTCAACGGAGCCGTTGTTATGATCCGAATTGCGCGTGTCTATCGCACCGTGATGCCAGTTGCCAATACCGCGTACGAAATGCCCGTCGGCGGATGGCCTGCGCCTTATTTGTTGTACGATGTCTTGGACCGCAATCAGCCATTACGCCGCTCACAATGCCGTGCGTTGATGCCGGAAACGATGAAAAAAATCGGCGCAGCACGGGCTGTTGCGAATCTGTCGACACTGGTGGTCCAAGAGGGCGATTGCAGTCGGAGGAATCTCACGACCGGATCCGTTGCCTTGTTTAACAGCTTTGCGGGTGTGATGCGTCAACAGGTAAAGAGCTATCATCTTAATCAGGAATCTAAAAAATGAAACGATTGGTGGGCTTGGTCTATGACCTGCGAAGTGAGTATCTGGCCGAGGGGTATTCGGAAGAAGACGTTGCCGAGTTTGACTCGGATGCGACGATCCGGCTTCTACAGGAAGCAATTGAGCGGTGCGGCTACCGGACAGAACGAATCGGTCACGGCCAGACGTTGAGTCTGAAACTGGCCGCGGGGCATCGCTGGGATATGGTGTTTAATATCGCCGAGGGTATCGGGGGACGCTGCCGGGAATCGTATGTACCGGCGCTGTTGGAAATGTACGGCATTCCTTACACTTTTTCGGATCCGCTGGTCTGTGCGTTGACGCTGGACAAGGCGATGGCCAAGCAATGGGTGGCCCATCACAGTCTGGCAACGCCGGCGTTTGCAGTGGTTAAAACAATGGCCGATATTGACGCGATAAAGCTGACGTATCCGCTGTTTGCCAAACCGCTGGCCGAGGGTACCGGTAAAGGAATCGACCAGAATTCGAAAATCGAAAATGTTACCAAGCTCAAAGCCGTTTGCGCCGAATTGCTGAGCCGGTATGGACAGCCGGTACTGGTGGAGGAGTTTTTGCCGGGTCGTGAGTTTACGGTTGGTATTCTCGGGACCGGCGAGGGGGCTTCGGTGCTGGGGACGATGGAGATCGAATTAGTCTCAAAAGACGAGCCGGCGATCTACTCCTACCTGAACAAGGAAGAGTGCGAGTCCCGTATTTACTATCATCCCCTGCAGGATAATCCCGCCCTCAAAAACCAGGTCGAACAGCTCGCCCTTCGCTGCTATCAGGTACTCCAGTGCCGGGATGCCGGTCGTGTGGACATCCGCTGTGACAGTGACGGCAAGCCCTGTTTTATTGAGGTGAATCCGCTGGCGGGGTTGCACCCTGAGCATTCCGACCTGCCGATGATTGCGACACAGGAGGGGGTCAGCTATGATACACTGATCGGAACCATTCTTGAAAATGCCTTCAGGCGTACAGGTGCCGGGAGCCAAAAGACATGGAAAATATCCTGATTTTGCATAACACGTTTGGTTCGTCGGACGATCTGCTGTATGAGAGCCGGGCGGGAGTGATGGACCAAGTCCGTGCGGTCGAACAGTCGCTGGATGTGCTGGGGGTTGGCAGCGAGGTGCTGGCGCTCGAAAATCTGCGGCATTTGACGCAGGTACTGGGGGCACGCCGGGAGAGTCTTATTTTTAATCTCGCCGAGGAATTTTTGTGTTCGATTGAGCAGGCCTGCTATGTGCCGGCGGTTTGCCGGGCGTTCGGCAAACGCTGCACCGGTAATGATACGCCTGCGCTGCTGCTGTCACAGAACAAGATTTACGCCAAGGCTATCCTGCGTAATGCTGGACTGCCGTGTTCAGAGGGGGTTGTTATTTATCCGCAACAGAAAGCCGACTGGGCTCAGGTATCGGCAGGTCGCTATATTTTTAAGCCGGCGTTCTGTGATGCCAGCGAAGGCATTACCGCCGAATCGGTTCTTTCGCTGCCGGAGGAACGGAAGCAGGGCGATGCACTGATTGAAAAATTGCATCGCGAGTTTAACCAACCGGTCATTGTGGAGCGATTCATCCCGGCGCGGGAACTGAATGTTTCGGTGATTGAGCGAAATGGAAAAATCAAAGTCCTGCCGCTGGCGGAGATCGATTTCAGCGCCTTTTCGGATTCACAGACCAAAATTGTGGATTACGACGCCAAGTGGCAGAAGGATTCGTTCGGTTATAACAATACGCCCCGCAAGATCCCGGCGGATGTGCCGGAGAATGTTGCGTTGCGAGTGGAATCGCTTGCGGCGGCGGCGTTTAAGGCGGTAGGGTGCCGCGATTATGCCCGAGTGGATTTTCGTCTCGATGAAGATATGGCCCCATTTATTCTCGAAGTCAATCCGAATCCGGATATTTCGCCGGATGCGGGTTTTGCCGCGGCCATCGAAGCCGCCGGCATTCCTTACGAACGGTTCGTCTGGACGGTATTGACCAATACCCAGGGCCGCCTGAAGGATCCTTCCACTGCTTCCCCATCGAAACATAAGGAAACCCTATGCTGAAGACACCGGATGACGTTCAAATCCGAAAGGGGCAGGTTGCCGACCATCCAGCGGTCATTGATATTGTCAAAAAAACCGGTTTTTTCCGGCCGGTCGAGATAGAGATTGCCTGTGAAGTATTCGATGACGCTGCGATGAACAAGCTCGGATGCACTTATCAGTCGTATGTGGCCGAGGTCGGCGGTCAGGTTGCGGGTTGGATTTGTTACGGAGCGACGCCCTGTACATTGGGAACATTTGATGTGTATTGGATTGCGGTCGATCCCGCACAGCAGCGGAACCGCATCGGCTCAAAGTTACTGCACTTTGCCGAAGCGAAAATACGACAGCAAAAAGGACGGATGATCGTCATCGAAACCAGCGGTTCGGAGCGATACCTGCCGACTCGGCGTTTCTATGAACGAAACGGCTATGATCTGGCCGCAGAGGTCAAGGAATTCTATGCTCCCGGAGACGACAAGTGGATATTCCTCAAAAGACTTACATTTTCTTAAGGGTAATGGGCATCCTGCTCTAAATGAAAATGGGTACCGAGGGGAATTTCAGGCATTCCCCTGATGATTATAGAAAGAAAAGTGTTGCCGTACCATGCTGATACGCTATAATGCGGGCTTAACGGGGTGTAGCTCAGTTTGGCTAGAGTGCATGACTGGGGGTCATGAGGTCGCAGGTTCAAGTCCTGTCACCCCGACTTTTTAAGTTGTTGTTTTACAAGTCTTTACAATCGGCCCCCAAAATCACTACGGGGGCCGTTTTCCCATTAGGGCGGATTATGGGGCGGATTGTCTGCGCCGGGGCGGGTTTTTGCCCCTATCTGCCGGAGCATATCAAGGCGGCAATACAGGCCCTTGTGAAACCATTCAGCGGAGAATCGGATTGAGAATAAATGAACAGAAAAGAATGCTTTTTTAGACCCCCCCCCAAGGAAGGCGGGGGCGGGTACATGTTAGAAGTACCTACTCGACAAGCAAGTATTTAAGTGTGAGAATCTCTATTGATTTCGGCAAAAGGAAAATAGATCATGGGACGATGGTATTATGATTCAAAGACAACCGTAGAGCAAGCAACCCAGCTTAGTATCTTTAAACTGAAAGAATTTGGGCTATTGAGGGGGCATTGCGGTTCAACTCTGACCTGGACACGCCGACTCTCTGGACATGAAACCTCTATTGGAATTTGGGTTGATATTCATCAGTTGTATGCAAAAGTCAATTACACGAATACAAACGGATATACCGGCGAGAAGACCGATCTTGACTATAAAATACCTCTGACGACAACTCCCTGCCATTTAGGGGGTGTTCGGTATTGGTTTATCTGTCCATTGACTGTCGATGGAGTCTATTGCGGGCGCAGAGTTGGAACCCTATACCTTGCATCTGGAAAATACTTTGGTTGTCGGCATTGTCATAATTTGTCTTATGAAAGCCGGAACGAATCCCGATTAGGTCGGTTTGGACAAATGGGATATTTTCTTGTACTGGATAGAAAACTGGAAGAACGTTATAAGAAACTAAAACGCCGGTATTATGCCGGAAAACCTACCCGAAAATACAAGCAGATATTAAAATTAGAGCGCCAGCTTGACTCGATACATATCCCGAAAATGGAAGAGTTGCTTTTTTACGGAAAAAAACGATAAACAGCTATTAAAAACTGTACAACTTTTTAGTTTTTTTATAAGCCCCTGATATTAAGAGGTTTATAAAATCACATTTTTGTAGAATTCCGAGCTATTGGCCTTTGTAGTGTGAGTTTTCGGCAATGCTGAAAAAAATTATTTTGAGGCGCCAATGCTTTGCAACCGGTCGTTGTAGTTCCAGGGCATCCAGTCCGCCGGGGATGCCATTGCGGTATTGATGTGTTTTTGCAACTGG